>SDBV01001322.1_pt1 | contig 37349 bp, 25 predicted proteins | sample 2277081 | NCBI WGS metagenome assembly SDBV01 (sample SAMN10402039, study PRJNA504765) | marine sediment metagenome | isolation source: marine sediment core GS10_PC15, 223 cmbsf | place: Arctic Ocean: Southern Knipovich Ridge | collected 2010 | reverse complement strand
TTGTAATTGTGAAATTTGCCTCCCTTGTCTCTGGAGGGCATTTTTGCGCTACGTTTATTTCTATTTAACATAATCTATTCCGAATAGCATGCCAAAGGCAAAGGTTCGCGTTACTAAAAATCAAGTCCGGCTGACCGGCCAGGGATTTTACCAGAAAAACTTAGGCCAATATAGTGATTTTTGAAATAGCGTAGCTTATTAAAATAAAAACAACAGGAATTTCAACATCCTGTAATCGCGATCTGCTTTTTTTATACGATGGGTCTGCTCAAAAATAAATTACATTTATGATGTATAATTATACCACATCTTTGAAATATTTTATCCTCCAAAATCCTCACAATAACTCGCTAATGTTGTGGCTTTGAATAAAAAAATATTCCAAATCTGCGGCATACTTACTTTTCAAAATAGCAATTTATTTTTGAGCAGACCCTATGGAACGGCACATCTTTCCACTATTATCAGGAAAATTTATGGACACAAGGCTCCCGCAAACTTGCGAGAGCTATTTGTCCGTGGACACAAGGCTCCCCGCAACTCAGGGAGCTATTTGTCCGTGGACACAAGGCTCACCGGAACTCCGAGAGCTGTTTGTCCGGGGACACAAGGCTCTCCGGAACTCCGAGATCTGTTTGTCCGGGGACACAAGGCTCTCCGGAACTCCGAGAGCTATTTGTCCGTGGACACAAGGCTCTCGGAACTCCGAGAGCTGTTTGTCCGGGGACCCGGCTCCAGGGTTTAACCTTCGTCATTCCGGAATTAGGGTAGCAAAGGGGAAGGAATATCCGGAATCTTGTCAGGCGCCACGTAATATGTGATAAGATTCCCTGCCTGTGCGGCGAAGCAGGCTGATCTCTGCTTTGCTTCGTCAGGAATGGTACTATTAAGCTGATGGGTATTGTTTGTGATTTTAACTAGCGCCTGAACGGAAACTGTCGAATTTTATGAAATGATTTATTTTGGATGAGATCTTTCTTTTTTGAAATTCGGTGATGCCGTAGCATCAGCGAGTTGAGAAAAATTAAAATATCGCCAAAAGTCCCGAACGCATTCTGGATAATTTTGCAGAGTTTCCGTTCAGATACTAACTATTTGCGTAAGCTCCAAAAACCCACCCCTAACCCCTCCAAGGAGGGGAATATGCCCCTGAGAACAAATAAAATTATTACATTTAATGGCCGTCGGGTTAATAATTGGCATTGCCGGACGAAATGTATTGCTCGATTTTTTAACTCCGATTTCCCTGCTATCGTCCTCTATAGCAATGCCATTTCCTTACGTTTTTTTATTTCCTCACCCGGCTAAACCGGTGGGCAGGCTAAACCTCTCCAAATGTGAGATGGATACATGACGCTTTAGGAAATGGCATTAACCCCATAGGGATCGATAGGGGTGTTTTACTTCTACGGGAGCCCTTAATTGTGATTTTTCTGAGAAAGTTTTGTTATGTTACAGTCATTACCTATTTTGTGGTATTATTTCACTTAACCAATTACATAAACCAACACATTATGACTAAAATTCAAAAGCCTTTAGAGCGTGCGACGGTGGCTGAAAACTGTAATTTGACCCTTAACATGGGCGAGGCCATTAAAGAAAGTTCGGTAGAAGACGATTATCTGAATCAGAAATCGGATGAATTGAGTTCCAGGGGCAAAGAGATGGAAACTTCCATTGCCCAAGACCAAAGCAAGGCTAAAACAGAAGAATTAGTGAATGCGGATAGCGAACGGGATGCCCTTATTTCTTCCCTTAAATTATTTTTGCGTGCCCACATGAAATGGAAACGTGAAAACGTATCGAAAAATGCATCAATCCTATATAAGATTATTAAGAAACATGGCCTGGCAATGGCCGATGAAAATTACGAAGAAGAAAGCACACTTCTTGATTCACTCTTAGCTGAACTGGCGAAGCCAAATCACGTCCAATTTCTGGTAGATCTTAATTTAAGTGAATTAATTGCAGACTTAAATGCGGCAGAAGATTATTTCAAGAAGCTTTATCTCGAATCGGCAAAAATTGAAGCTACAAAAGAGACATTTATTGCCGCTACGATTCTTAAGAAGGAATTATATGCACTGCAAAAGCAAATGGTGAATTATTTAAATGCCATGCAACGCGCCAATCCTGAAAAATACGCTGCCGTATCGAAAAAAATTGCTGAATTGATAAAAATAATGAACCGGAAAATCAGGAATAGAAAAGGAAAACACGAGAGAAAATAAGGCAGGAAATCACTTAGCCTACATAATGCAGGAGATAATTAATGACGCGTATAATGCATTAGAGACCACGGCATTGACAAGGACCATGCATTTTATTTCAGAAAATTAATATTGAACGCTTTTTATAGAAATATTCGGATTGTCAATGCCATGCCTCGCCGGCAGGCGGGCGTCTTCTTTCTCCGTCTTCTTTCTCCGTCTTCTGTTGTTCAAGTTTACTTTCCATTCCAGTGACTCTGAATGTATTCATAAGCTTCACTCATGCTAAGGGGTTGGGAGCTGGCTGATGCACGGATGAAAAATTCTTCGTTACCCTTTTTGCCAAGAAACACCGGCTTGGCGCTCTTTTCTATATTCACAATGCAAATGTCATTTTCGTTGATGCCAATAATGCTAACTTGTAGCAATCTGTGCATATTTTTTCCCAGGTTTTGATTGATAATGTTGGTCAAAGCAAGTGCAAATCCATCACTGTTATTTTTACTCAATGTCCGATAATCTTTTTCCAGGCCCAGAATATTACCATCATCATCAACACCAATAAATAGCATTCCACCTTCAGCATTTAAGAATGCCGATATGGTTTTTACAATCACGTGTTCCAGCGCTTTATTGACTTTATCCTGCCTGTAATCCCATCTTAAACTCGACTTAAATTCGATTTTATCATTCTCTCCTTTGTTAATGATCGTTTGCCAGTCTTTCGGTTCATAACCCGCAATCTGCCGGGCTTGTTTTTGAGATTTTCTTTTCTGCAAAATATAAATAATGATCATGCTAACCACAACAATTACCAACACTACGATGAGCCGGCTGTAATTATTTTCAATTGTATATAAGTTATGTTTTTTAGCTATTTCCATAAGTTCTTCATCGGTGATTTTAGCGCTTCCTTTAAGGATGACCTGAATGATTTCTTCATTTCCGAACTTAACAGCCGGTCTTATTTTATTAGATCTGATTGTATGGTAGTTATAATATCCATCCGGAGGTGGGATGATAACTTCGTGACCAAAAGGATTGGGTATTTCATAGACAAAACCAATTATGGATTTATCAGCTATCTCATTCCGGAAGGCTTCGTTCGAATCAAATACTTTCAATTTCAAATCCGGGAACATCTCAACGATCACCTTATGTGATAATTCATCTTTCATGACGCCAATGGAGTCTTTTATTTCATGAACAGATTGAGGCTTTAGTCTTTTCTTAAGAAATAAAACAGTATTTACTCTAAGGATAAATTCTGAATATTTCAGGTTTACGCTGTCATTTTGAATAAAGGTGCCGGCTACTATGTCTGCTTCATCATTGAGCGCCATCTTTACACATTCTTCAGAGGTCCCGGAAACAAATATTATATCCATACCGGTTTTGCTTGCCCAGAGTTTCCACCAATCAATCAGGACTCCTTGCGCTTCGCCTGTCTTAGCTATTGAGGCGTATGGGGCATAATTCTTTTGATGCGCAATTGTTATTGATTCAGCATTGGTAGCGAAACAGATATAAAGGGCAAAAAAGATAGTTACTAATGCATTCTTCATAAATAAAATCTTGGTTGATATTCCTGCTTCAAAAATAGCATCATAATACAATTATTCCGATTAATTTATGATTACTAATTCTAACTTATGAAGTTAAAATAGAAGGGGTAGTAAAGGCAATAGAAAATCAACAGGGGCTTAACTATTTCTCAAATTCATAATCTCTTTCTACTTTCGCAATTCGTGTTTTGAAAGATTTATACCAGTTTGTCTTCCCTTTTTCTCTTGCTATTTTATGTTCAGCATTTTCCTTCCATTTTTTTATTGATTCCAGATCTCTCCAATAAGATACAGTTATTCCAAGTTCTTCTCTTACCGATTCAACTCCAAGAAATCCGTCTTGTTCTGATGCAAGCGCAAGCATTTTGTCGCCCATTTCAGAATATCCATGATCTCCATTTGTTCTTATTGAACTAAAAATCACTGCATAATACGGTGGTGTCGGTGTTTTTGCTATCATATCTTATTATTCGTTAAGTTCTGCCTTGATCCCGCCTACCGGCGAGGCAGATCGCATCGCATTCAGCAAACTTTGCTCCGCTAAAGCTATGCGAAAGCGATGCCTATGGCGAGCGAAGCTAAAAAGAGTACAAAGCCCAAAGAAGGATTGAGAAATATTATACAATTGCTATTAGCACCCAACATTTACATAATTCGATCCGATGATTAGAAAGGAATTTGTCTCAGTGGGCTATTCTTTTTCCGGCAGTTTGGTAATGGTTCGGATGCCAATATATTTGATAAATAATTCAGCGGCTTCGGATTGTATTTGAATTTTTCCTGAAGTTACCGGCGCTTCAATACCTTCCTCAGTTTTTTGTCTGCTATCCAATAGCGCCAGAACTCTTTTCCCATTTACCACATGAACACTTTTACCCCCAATGGTATATAAATCTAAAGTATTCCATTCTCCTTTAGGATTTTCGTTATTGCTATTTCCTTTGCAAAGCCAATTATTACCACCAAATGTTACCTCTTCTCCAGCGTCATCATAAATATAAAACCGTGTTTTAGTATCCGGAATTACTTTTGCCGTATTGACAATGCCTGCTACCGTATAGAAATCCCCGCAATGTCCCTCTTCAATTTGAAACTCATTGGAACGCATCCAGGAATTATGACCAATCCCCACAGGGCCAACAGAGTGATAAAGGATTCCACTATCCATGGTTTCTTCCAATCGCGGAAACCATTTCTTAGTACCCCATTTAAAAATCAACCTGAGATGATAGTTTTTATATTCCTCCTTCGAAACTATTGCGCCATATACCTCTCCTGAAATCCGTATCATTTTTTTGCCTGCCTCCTCAATCTCTGTAAACACTCCATATGGATCATTGTCCCAACCCAGGTGTAGAGATTTGTCGATAACATCGTCTCCAATTACTACATTATGCGATTCAAAATAAGTCCAGTGCGCAGTCAGATAGGTTTGCCAGGCATCCATGCCGGTTCCATTATACAAGTCAGTCCAATTGTCTGATTCTTTTTCTGTACACCCAGTCAAACTGAAAAAACCAATCAGTATAATTAACAGCGCTACATTTAGTTTTTTCATTATATTATCCATCGTTATGGTTATGAATCGTTTACAGAAATATTTCTTTGTTGCATTGGTAATTCTGATTAAGTATTAATTCCTTAATCAGGATTTAGATTTTTAAATGTAGCGCTTATTTTGATCTTATGATCCATTTTTTATTCCACCAAATAAAGCTAATTCAAATGTTTTCATGTGGCAGTCAAGCGCTGAAAATCCAATTTCTCTCAAGCAATCACATTGTTTATCAACAGATTCTAAGCTATTTAATTTTTTATGATAAGGGTCGTGATCTATTTCTTTCATTTCATCGCCAATATGTTTTATAATTATAATTCCATCATCAAATCCAACTCACAATTGAACTAAAGACTGAATTAGATTTGATTACGGACATTTTTCATATAAGGTAAAAAGTAGTAAACACTTAAGCGAGTAATCGCTTTGCGAAACTTTGCGTTTTCTTTGCGAAACTCAGCGTAATTCTTGCTTGAGTTATAAAGGATTATCACGCAAAGTATCTGCAGAGGTGCGCAAAGTATAAACCACGAAATAAAAAATACCTGATTACGAATACGTGATATCAACACCTGTTGAAACAATACACCAATTAGTTGAAAGGTGACACAAAATGCTACCTCAGAATCGTTAATGGACCTTTCTGAGGTCTAGTAGTTCCGTCTCCGAATTGGATCACATAAAAATAGGTGTCTACAGGCAGGTTCCTCCCATTTATAGTTCCATCCCAATCATTTTGATATCCCACTGCTTCATATATTTTCGTCCCCCATCTATTGAATATTTCAATCTTGCTATCAGGGTGAAATAAGATGTTTCTGATGTGCCATACATCATTGGTTCCATCATTGTTTGGGGTAAATGTATTTGTGATTACCACTTCGAAAGATACCGTAACCGTCATTTCATCAAATGAACTGCACCCATTTACTCCTATCGCTTCAACAGTATAGTTGGTGTTCTCTTCTGGTTTGATAGTTGGAGTTGGACTGGTGTTTATGTTCATCCAAATATTGGGAGACCATAGATAGTAGGTATTTGGATAGTCATGTACTCCTCCTATCATAAGCTCATCTCCATAAATAATTGTTGTATCCGCACCCGCATCAGCAAGCGGCACTTCCAGTACGTTCATATCCACAATGCTACCTGTTCCTTCACAGTAACCATTCGTAAGTGTCACAAAATACTCTTTAGAAATAGCTAATGGTACAATAATATGACCCTCGTTTAAACCAACAATCTTCTGATTGTTTTCATCTCGCCAGACGTAATTTCCATCAACTCCACCTTCTACTTTTATGGTGAGATCACCAGGGCCACAAATTTCATAAAAATCTTCGGCCATAGTTGCCGGAGGTATTTCTTTCACTTCTACAGCAATGACATTATTTGCGGAGGTAGTTCCACAAACATTGGTAATATCAGTTGAATAGAGGCCTGGTTCTGAGATTGATATTTGTTCAACGTTTTCTATAAAATTTTGACCTTCATTATACCATACCCAGGTTTCACCGGAATAGTTGTCAATGGAAAAAATTACACTATCTCCGATACAAAAAATGGTATCGCCATCAATTTTAATGTCCCTGGCTACCGGCAGATAAATATGTTGTATTTTTTCTTTATCGGTAATGGTAACTCCACATCTGTTTTCCATGGAAACAAAATAGTTGCCGGAAGTATCGGTAAATGCCAGGTTATCTGAAAAATTCTCAACCACTCTTCTATCGTTGACAAACCATTGATACGTAACTTCTTCCTCAAAGGGTACTTTCATTAGAACGCTATCGTAAAAACAAAACAAAGCCGGCACATCAACCATTATTTGTTGCTGAATTGGCACTTCTTTTACCTTCAGAAAATGAGCGCCATTCGCAGGAGTAATCCCACAACCGTTTTCCATTTCCATGGTGTATTGGCCTTCTGTTTTGGCTTCAAAAAAATTGGCTTGTGTAGATATGGTCGTATCGCCATTGTTCCAAATATACGTTGTCCCTGGCTCATAGGGCACAAAAAACTGACTGCTATCGCCCAGGCATATTGTATCGTTTCCGACTAATTGTAGTTGCTGGATAAGCGGTATATCATCCTTTATAACCACGACTACACTATCTTTGCTATCTACGACACACTCCCCTTTAGTCAATCTTATGGTATATGTTCCTACAGTGTCGATACTAATATTCGGGTCATCTTCACCGATCAATACACCATTTCTCATCCATTTGTAATGAACTCTGGGCTGTTCGTCTGTATTCATTTTTACATCAATCGGCTGATTGCCACAGATACTTATCGTGCCATCTTTATAAATTTTTGGCGCTTCAGGAGGCGCTTCTCTTCTGATCTCTATCAGATTACTTTGAGCTACGGTACCACATGCATTTGTCAATTCCACATAATAATCACCCTCCTCTTTCACCACGATTGCCGAGCTGTCAGTATTTAATAGCGCTCCATTTTTGAACCATTTAAAGTCAGTTAGCATCCCCAAAGGAAGGCTTAGTGTTGTTTCAATAGCCTGACCACAAAGAGGTTCTCCATTTAGCACATCTAATGTATTTGCATCAACATTGACATCAGGTGGCAGAATCATCCAACCGGTGTTTCCGCCATCATCAATAGATCTTTCGGCAATAAACTCGGCTCCACCCAAGGCTTTGTTGTTATTTAACACTAAATATTGATTTACTACTTTGCCGGTTGACATTCTGAATGCCCCACCATTGATTCGTATTGGATTACCGGAAGTTCCTATCGCATTAAATTCATTGACGGTTTGTTCACCTTCAATATATATCTTTGCTCCATAAGTTATGGTCAGTCTATCGATGCTGTTATCATCCCGAATAAAAACTACACATGCGATATTGACTTTTTGATAATCCTTGCCTCCTCCGTAAAAATACCCGTTTGCGTTTTTTGAAAAGACATCAATCTCCGATGAATCACTTGAAAAATTTATTTGTTCTCCTATTTTCCAGGAATCAACAGAAATATGCGAACTGCCAATATCGAGAAGCATTCCACTATTGCCATCATTTGAGCTATAACCATAATCAATCCTCGGAATATCCAGTTTATAATCATTGGTGATAAAAGCGCCACTTGAGGCTATAAATTCGTATCCCAAATTCAAACCTCCAATAAGATTCACTTTTCCCTGATTTTCCAAATACATACCAGAGGCAAGATATTCATTTTCTGTAATCAGATCATAGACTCCCTGATGGTCAAATAGGATTGAAGAAGCAATATAGTTGCCTTTTGAATCTAATCGAAAGTTGGCGGTGTCTACAGGAAATTTCAATAGCCCCAGTCCACCATTTCCAAGCTCATTGAAAACAAAGGAACCAAAAACCCACATTTCATTACCGCCATAGAAACTAAAATTTTTATTTGCTGTAGAAAAATCAATGTGCTTCGTATAAGTTTTAATTTGGTCAATTTCTATTTGTGAATTAGTTGCGTCAAAGGAATTCTCATTAAAAAACACATCATCCACGGCGCTCGGAATTCGATCATGAAACTGATTGCCTCCAGCTTGTGTTGCCCAATGCTTGTCGTATTCACTCCATAAACCTGAACCTCCAACCCAGTAAAAATTAGCTGATATAGGGCCGGTAATATTCCATCCCTCCACATTTCCAAGATATACAGTTTCAAGGGCGGTAAAAATTGCTCCTGTGGCTTTGCTGTCTTTTAAATAAAGATATTTCCCATCAACTGAACCTCCATTTTGATGAATTATCGCTTGTTGACCTTCAGAATTGGAACTTATAGAAATAGGAAATCCCGGATCGCCCTTCACAATTATCGAATCCGCAGATTGAGTTTGATCTGCCGGCAGGTAAATATCAGATCCGGGGCAAAATTCCAATCTATTGTAGGTATTGTCTCCACTCACATATATTTGCCCGCATAATATGACATCAAAATAATCTAAACTTCCACCGTTGAAATATCCATAATCACCATCTCCAATATATATGGCAGAAGAATCAGACTTTAGTTCCACATTGTAAGTGTTCCAGCCGCGAGTAAAAATTTCTGATTTTTCAATATTTAATTTCCCTTCAAAGAAATTCATTGAGGGGACATCAACATAGGTACTTTCAATAATTAACTCACCGCGATCCATGTTCAAATAACTTCCTATCAGGATTGAGTCTTCAATGATCGTAATGCCCTCTTTAAGTAAATATAGTGTTTCGGATAGCAACTCATTGTGGGCAATAATTGAATATGTACCGGTATGATAAAAAAGCAACTCATTAGCAATTTTTTTTCCCTGGCTATCGACAACACCATTTTTATTATTTTTAAATCTGATATAATTCAAGCTACTATTTGCCAGTTCACTGAAATAAAACGATCCAAATACATGAAGTTTTCCTAAATTTGAAGTGTGGTTATCGACATCAATTTCCGACACAAAATCAACTTCAGCATCAATGCCTCTCCAATCCATATTTCCGCTGTAGGCATGGTAAAGATCTATGACCACTTTTGAAGCGGATGAAAACGAATTTTCATCAAAAATCACGCTGTCATAGACCGAAGGAAGTGCATCGTGAAATATACTGCCCCCTGAGGTAGTAGACCAATGATTTTCATAATCGGACCAATTCCCTGATCCTCCAACCCAATAAAAAGTTTTTTTAACCGGCGCAGAGATATTCCAACCTACGACATTTCCTAAATCAACAGAGCGTAACGCATTAAATGTAGCGCCTCCAACGGCATGCACATCTTCCAAAATAAGTGAAGTTGCGTTGATGGAGCCACTGTTTTGTTGAAAGTAGGCCTGTTGTTCAAATTCATTTGACGCTATTCGAATTGGTTTGCCAGGAGTACCCTCGGCAATTAACTGTGTGAATTTTTGCGTACTTCCATATTGTAATTCAATATCAGATTCTTCACAAAAAGTAAGTTTATGAAATGTATTGTCTCCACTAACAGAAATTCTGCCACAGAGCGTGACATCGAAATACGTCAAGCTTCCTCCACCAAAATACCCATCTTTTTTATTACTTAATAAAATGTGTGAATTACCCGCCGAGAATGTATTGATTGAATTCATTTGCCATTGAGTCACCTCAACGATCGAATTCATAAGATTGACTTTTGCAGATGATCCTGTACACGAAAATATTGGAGTTTGTATGTAATTACTATTTGTATTGAATATCCCATTGCCAATATGAATCTCACGTGTAACGAGTAGCGAATCTTTTAAGCTCACAGCTCCTATTCCCGATATTTCAAATATGTCGCAGATTGATTGGTTTTCCGTGGTAAGCGTTATGTCTTTTGAATTAATGAACGTGAGATAATTTGCAACAAAAACTCCGGCAGAATTTAAAACTGCATCTTTAGATTTTGCCGCAATTATAAGATTTGAAAGATTGCTTCTGACTTTCTCATTCAAACGCATTGATCCATAAACAGTCAGATCCCTTCCTCCGGCGATAATTTCTAAGGTTACTGTATTTGAAATATCAGAAAAGTCAAGGTCATTTACTTCTGCAATAAGAATATCTATTTGCACTGCCTGGTCATTTTCATTGAAGGAACTATCATCAAAAAAGACGTTATCCTGAAATGTAGGTACTCTGCCATGAGTGATGGTTCCGGCTGACTCTTTCATCCAATGATTTTTAAAATCAGACCAACTACCTGTGCCGCCAACCCAGTAGAAATCATCTGCAAAACAAGTTGGAATTGAGATTAACGACAGCATTAGAGTTGCTGCTAAATAACTTAGAATTGCGCTTACTGAAGTTTTGAAATATGTTTTGGTTTTCTCCATGATCAATTAAAGATGAACCGGGCAAAGAATCTTGTATCTATTTCTTAATCGCAGACCCAGGTAAACTTCATGGCTTCCTGAATTGTACTTGTCAATAGCTGCACTCCCAAAATCAAAAGCATAGCCAAATTCGAGTAATGGACTGGCAATAAATCTGGAGCTCAAAATAAATTCACTATTGTTTCTGTAGGTCATTCCTAAGCTCACTCTATTTATAAATGATATAACTAAATTATAATCTATAACAAGAGGCGCCGGCGAAAACCACTTTGCCGATAATGAAGGGGTGAGCATTAAATCGTATCCAGCATAGAATTTGTACCCTCCTGTAAATATAAAATGGCGGTAGGACTCCTTTTCGGATTGAATGTAATCTCCGTAAGACTGGTTGTATTTTAGCAACTGAGCTCCTGAAAAACCTGCAAAAAGAGCCCTGGAGTAAAACCATAATCCAAATCCAAGATCAGGATTAATATTTGAATACCGTTCTTCCGAAACCGCTATATCATTAGGATCATGAAGCCTGATTTTATCCAGGTCTAAGCTATTTTGCGTCATTCCCATTGATAGCCCCGCTGCAAGTCTGTATTTTTTGCTGAGCGGAATATGATAAGCGTAACTAGCGCTGAATTGTATTTTGGAGAATGGCCCTATTCTGTCCGCAAATATTATACCCCCAATACCATGATGTGGTCGGGCATTATAGCCATCAAGATCAACTGTGAATTCATCAATCGAGGTTTTTTTTTGCTTCGGTGGATTTACCTTGTTTTTACCCTCGATATTCCCGTGAATAGTAAGCGCCAATGTCTCCGGAGCGCCCTCCAGGCCATTCCACTGAGATCGAAAACTAGATTTGATATCTACAAAATCTTCAATACCCGCAACCGCTGGATTAATTACATAATAATTGTATAAGTAATTATTTAGGTGTGGCTTTGTCTGGGCAAAAGAGACCAGATTACTATAACACAATATTGTAAATACCAATGCAAAAAACCTACCAGACCAAGCATAAGCGTACAAATATTGGCAAACAAGGCGAGTATTATAAATCATAGCCGTTGTGTGTGAGGCACAAATTCTTTAACATCCAAAAATCACAATTCATTAAAATCGCAATTCATTAAAATCACAAATGATTAAAGATATTGGAATGATGCAATTTTGAATACCAATGAATTTACCCTTTATAACTAATATATGAAAAATTTACACTAAAAATTTTATCAAAATTCTATATTATTAATTGGGTGTTAACGGTATTGAGCATTTGCCGCTGAATACAAATCACATATTATTCCTAATCAGTTTCCCTGATGCAATAATGTATTGTGAAAATCATCTGCTTATAATCTGAAAATAGCGCCCTGATCATGCATTTGTTGATGTATTAATCCCGATTATTCAAGCGAAGCATCAGGTATTTCAATTTAAATTTCTTTAGATTAGCGTATTGGCTAGTGCCTGCAAAGCGGGCAAATAGCCATACCTGAGATAATTATAGACACTCGTAAGGGTAGATAATATTTTGAAAATGCTTATATCCACATAAATTAAAACTGATGAAAAAACTATTTTTATTACTGGTATTAAATACTTTTTTATTTAGCCACGGCTTTTCGCAAACCTCCGTATGGAAAGTTGAAGAGAATGGAAATACGATATATTTAGGAGGTTCTGTCCATGTACTACGACCAGGTGATTATCCTTTGCCTGAAGAATTTAATGTTGCATTTAATAAAGCCGAGTCAATTGTTTTAGAGGCAGATATCGAAAAGCTTGAAGATCCTGAAATTGCTCAGTCTTTAATAGTTAAAGGATTATACCAGGGAGAAAAGAACTTGCAAAACGTATTAAGTGAAGAAGTTTACGCAAAACTCAAAGTTCAATGTTCAGACTTATCAATTCCGATTGAGAATTTGGCCAAACTCAAGCCATCCCTGGTTGTGTTAACGCTGACCGTTATGAAAATGCAGCAAATGGGAATTTCAGCAGAAGGGATCGATAAACATTTTTATGTAAAATCTAAGGCTGAAAATAAGGATATATTATTTCTTGAAACGGTGGAGGAGCAAATAGAATTGATAGTGAATATGGGAGAAGGTAATGAGGACGATTTTGTACTGAAATCCCTTAAAGACTTTGAAAGTATGGAGAAAGATCTTTCAAGTCTTATCGTCGGCTGGCGTGACGGTACTTCAAAGGTAATGAAAAAGGAATTGAAAGAAATGAAAAAAGAATTTCCTGAGCTGTATCAATCCTTGCTTGTACAACGAAATAATAATTGGATGCCGAAGATTGATCAGTATATGAACGATAAGCAAATCGAATTTATCATAGTAGGATCTTTACATCTGCATGGAGCGGATGGTTTATTGAAAAAATTGAAGGACAAAGGATATTTGGTTGAACAATTAAAATTGTGATACGCCCGACAGGCGTAAATACACTCAGTGGTTCGGCCTGAGCTCAGGTCAAAGGTAGAGTGTAAAATTTGCTTGATCAAGTTCCCCCTCAGAATCACCTGAAATGCCCGCCTGCCGGACGAGGCAGGGGACTCTAAGGAATGTAGAGTGTCGTACTTATCAAATATGGGGTGAAGATATTTTAAAAATTTCTCACATTTGAAAATCCAGGAGTAAAAAGCTAAAACGTAAAAGCTGATTTTATTATCAGGTAGAAGGAATTACAATCCATTTTCATTTATTTTCTACCTTCTACCTTCTATCCCAACTTCGCAAATGCTACGGCGGGCAGGATTCCATCTCCCTTCATCCTAACTTCTAACTTCTAACTTCTATCTTCTACCTTAATACTCCTTTCTTAAATGATAATACGCCTCATTCCATCTCAATTCATTTTTAAAATCGCGAAGGCTGGTGTCCTGATCTATTAACGTCATTTCTATATCGAACATATCCGCAAAATCCTCCATAAATTCTGTATTCACCGCCTGGCTGTAGCAGGTATGGTGAGCACCGCCGGCGAGTATCCATGAAGCGGCGGCGGTTTTCAAATCGGGAAGTGGTTTCCAAAGTACCCGTGCGACAGGCAAATTGGGCAATGGCTCTTCTATTTCTATGGCCTTTACTTCATTTACCAATAACCTGAATCGATCCCCCAAATCGATAAGGGATGCATTGATAGCATCACCTGGAGAGGAATTAAATACCAATCGAACCGGATCGGCTTTCCCTCCAATACCCAAAGGATGAATTTCGCAACTGGATTTTCCATCAGCAATGGTTGGGCAGATCTCAAGCATGTGCGAGCCCAACACACTGTTATTCCCAGGCTTGAAATGGTAGGTATAATCCTCCATGAAGGATGTGCCTTGGTTCATTCCCGTTGCCATCACCTTCATGGCGCGTACCAAAGCGGCAGTTTTCCAATCTCCTTCTGCCCCGAACCCATATCCATCAGCCATCAATCGTTGTGTGGCAATACCGGGAAGTTGTGCTAGTCCATGAAGGTTTTCAAATGTGTCTGTATACCCTTTGAAATCCCCATCTTCCAGAAATGCCTTCAATCCCAATTCGATTCTGGCAGCCTCTTCCAATGAAGTTCTTTGCATGCCTCCGGGCCTTAGCGAATCCATCATGGAATATTGTTCATCGTATATTTTAGTGAGTCTTTTAACCTCCTCATCCGATACCTGTTTCAAAAATGCCTCGACATCACCTAGTCCGTATCCATTTACAGAATATCCAAACTTTATTTCTGCCGATACTTTGTCCCCCTCTGTTACAGCTACTTGCCGCATATTGTCACCAATTCTGGCGATTTTCATTCCCTGCATATCCTGCTTAGCACAAGCAACCCGTGACCAGATATTCAATTTTTGAATAACTTCATTGTCCTGCCAATGGCCTACGATTACTTTTCTGTTTAGGCGCATTCTGGAATTGATGAATCCAAACTCGCGGCCTCCATGTGCCGACTGATTGAGGTTCATAAAATCCATATCGATTGTTGACCATGGAATATCCCTGTTGTATTGCGTGTGCAGATGTGCCATCGGTTTTTGAAGGATTTTCAAACCGCCAATCCACATTTTGGCAGGGGAGAAGGTATGCATCCACGCAATGATGCCTACGCAATTATCCTCATTGTTGGCATCCTGGCAAAGCTTAAAAATCTCATCTGTTGTTTTTAGGACAGGTTTAAAGACGACTTTAACAGGTATGGTATCCGATTCATTATAGGCTTTGGCGATTTCCTCTGAATGGTCGGCAACTTGCCTTAACGTTTCTTCTCCATAGAGATGCTGGCTGCCTGTCACAAACCAAACTTCGTATTGAGCGAGAGATTTAATCATAGATTTACTAATGTTTAGGATTTATCAACAAAAGTTAAAAGCCACAAGTCAAATGTCTTTTGCAAGGACATATGACTTGAAACTCGTAACTCAAAACCTTATTTCGTCTGACTTTCCACAAACGCTCCAAATGCTGCATATTTTTCATAGAGCGGTAAGTATTTTTCAACATTTTCCACAATTGGATGATACTCGGCATCGAATCCGCTTCCCATCGCATTTGTTGCAGCTACTACATCCGGATAAACTCCCGAAACTGTGGCAGCTAGCATTGCAGCGCCCAATGCGGGGGTTTGTTCTGATGTTGCAACTTTAATAGGCATATTGAGCACATCAGCCATGGTCTGCATCACAAAAGGTGATTTTTTTGCTACACCTCCCAGGGCGACAACTTTGTGAATAGGGATGCCTTCCTGAAGAAAGCGGTCTGCAATTTTTTTGGAACCAAAGCAAGTAGCCTCAACAAGCGCTTTGAAAATGTTCGGTGCGTCAGAGCCAAGGTTTAATCCCAGGATAGCGCCTTTCAACGCCTGGTTGGCATCGGGGGTTCTCCTGCCATTCATCCAATCAAGGGCAACAATCCCTGATTCCCCAATTGGAAGTTTAGCTGCTTCTTCTGATAGTTTAGCAACAATCCCATCACTCATTTCTTCAATTAATTTCGCTTTCGTTTCAGCATCTATATTTGATGAATTTTGAAGCAATTCGAGGCTCGGCCACATCAGCACTTTTTTGAACCAGGCATAGATATCACCAAAAGCAGATTGACCTGCTTCCAATCCCAGCATACCCGGAACAATTGAGCCATCAACCTGACCGCAAATGCCTTTAACAAGCTTGTCTCCAGCTTCTTCGATTGGCGCAACGAGCATATCACATGTTGAAGTACCCATCACTTTGCTTAAGGTATAAGCTTCTATTTCTCCACCGACCGCACCTGCGTGGGCGTCAAATGTGCCAGCTCCGATGATGACAGAAGTTTGTAAGCCCAATTTATCTGCCCATTCCTGTGAGAGTGTTCCAACAGGCGTATCGGCAGTGGCTGTTTCTGAAAATAGCCTGTCTTTTAATCCGGCTAAAAGTGGGTCTAGTTTTGTTAAAAAATCTTCATCAGGCAATCCATTGAAGTCATCGTGCCACATGGCCTTATGGCCTGCTGCGCATCGGCTTCGTTTTATTTTTAGTGGATCAGTTTCGTCTGTAAGGATGGCAGGAATCCAGTCGCAGTGTTCTACCCATGAAAATGCAGCTTCCCTAACCTTTTCATCTTCACGGATCACATGAAGCAACTTTGCCCAAAACCACTCAGATGAATATATTCCGCCTTCATATTTTGTAAAATCCGTACCACCCCAGGTTCTTGCCAATTTATTTATTTCTTCTGCCTCATCCACGGCTGTGTGGTCTTTCCACAATACAAACATCGCGTTTGGATTTTCTTCAAATTCCGGCGTCAAGGCCAGAGGGATCCCCTCTTTTGTTACTGCAATTGGTGTCGATCCGGTGGTATCGACAGAAAGTCCGACTACATTTTGAGCAACTGTTGCGTCACACTGAGCCAATGCCTCTTTAATGGTGGTTTCCAAGCCTTCCAGATAGTCCAGTGGATGCTGGCGAAATTGATTTTTTGCAGGATTGCAATACTTTCCTTCTGTCCATCTGGGATAGTTAAAAGAAGCACTGGCAAGTTCAGTACCATCTTTTGTATCCACTACAATGGATCGTACTGAATCCGATCCATAATCTACCCCTATTACATATGTTTTATTTTCCATTCCTTAATTACTTGTTTCGCTTCTTAAAATGATTCATTGCTATTACAACTGAATCTTGATGTCTAATTCTGTGCACCAGCACCCAGCACCCAGAACCTACTACCTAGTTCCTAGCACCAAGTACCCAGAACCCAGTTCTGAACCCCTAACTTTGCCCATAATACGCATCATCCCCATGTTTTCTCAGGTAATGTTTGTCTAGAAGTTCCTGATCTATGGTTGATACATTTTCAATTTTCAAGGTATAGTATGCCATCTTAGCTACCGTTTCCAACACGACTGCATTATGGACGGCATCCTGAGCGTCCTTGCCCCAGGAAAAGGGGCCGTGATTATTCACCAAAACGCCTGGAATTGCATTGGGATCCTGGTCTTGAAAAGTCTCTGCAATTACATTTCCTGTTTCTTCCTCATAAGCTGAATTAATTTCAGCGCTAGTTAATTTTCTGGTACATGGAATATTACCATAAAAATAATCTGCATGGGTTGTGCCCAAGGCTGGGATTGCCTGACCGGCTTGTGCCCAAATGGTAGCCCATTCGGAATGCGTATGTACAACACCTCCAATATCAGGAAAATTTTTGTATAAAATAATGTGTGTTGTTGTATCTGAAGATGGTTTTAAGTTCCCTTCTACCACATTTCCTTCCAAATCCACCACCACCATATCTTCAGGAGTCATATTTTTATAGCTGACGCCACTTGGTTTTATTACTACCAAGCCTTTTTCACGATCAATTGCGCTAACATTACCCCAGGTGAAAGTCACCAGCCCATGCTTCACCAAATCCAAATTAGCCCGGCATACTGTCTTCTTTAGCTTTTTAAGCATTTCATTAAATGATTTTATAACTCAAATATTGATCCGGATTCATTGAGTTTTTTATACTTTTTCTTATCAAACTGATAGTAATAAGCCCCACGTTTTGAAAATTCCTTATCCTTTTCTTTTAGTTTTTTGAACACATTCATGGATAGGATTTTTTTCCTGAAGTTGGCATTATCCAGCTTTTGCTGAAGAATGGCTTCATACAATTTTTGAAGTTGGGGAATGGTAAATTTCTCCGGCAGCAATTCAAAACCAATCGGTTCGAACCGGCTTTTATGCTTAATGATCCCAAGCGCCATCTCCACCATTTTATTATGGTCAAAGATCAATTCCGGAAATTTATCAATATCAATCCATTTAGCGCCGTGGCTTCTCGTCAATTCCTTATCAGATTCATCTATTTTAATAAGTGCATAAACCGCAACGGAAAGCACCCTTTCGCCCGGATCCCGATTAATTTTACTGAAATTATGAAACTGGTCTAAATATACATCTTCCAACCCTGTCCATTTCGTAAGGATTCGTTGAGCAGCATCTTCAAGCGTTTCAGCTGGCTTTAAAAAACCTCCCATTAAAGACCATTCGCCCGCCTGCGGAGGTCGGCTTCGTTTGACAAGGAGCAGTTTGAGCTGATCCTTGTCAAAGCCGAAAATCACACAATCTACAGCCACTAAATATTTCGGTTCTCCCGAATAAAATTCTTCCATTTTTATCTACCAGAAAAAGAAGTATAGTAAGGTGAATATCACAACGATACCAATAGCAGCAATATTAAATGCTGGTTTTGTTTTGAAAATCTCCTTATCAACTTCTATCGCTTTGGCGTCAGCAACTTTCATTTTTACGTTAGTAATCAGGATGCCACCAACAAAAGCTATCATTACAGAAAACATATAAATTGATGAAAATGCAAGGTGCTCCAGTGGTTTGGAAAGTGTAAGTCCAAGGATGATTCCAATAGCGGCGGCTACAATGAGCGCCCATCCTGTATTCAACGCTGCTTTTCCCATAAAACTTTCGGGACAGGCAGATTGAACTTTCTTTCCTTTGTCAAGGAAACTAATGAGGGAAGCGCCAAATACAAGGATGATAAAAACGTAACCCATTCTCAACTGGAAGGGCGCATCCGGAGTGATCATCTTGAAAAGGATACTAAATACAAAAGTACCTGCAGCAGCGAACCATGCCGCATTGGTGGTGGCCTGTCGCCAGAACAATCCCATGAAAAACACAACGCAGACTCCCGGATAAATAAATCCTGTGAATTCCTGGATGTATTGAAAAGCCTGATCGAGACCGCCGAGCAATGGTTGGGCAGCTATGGTAGCGATTAATAAAGCAACGAAAGCCACAATCCTCCCAACCAACACCATTTGCTTGTTGGTAGCTTTTTTATTCATGTAATTCTTGTAAATATCCATCGTAAAGATCGTGGACGTACTATTGATCATCGAGGCTAGTGAGGAAACGATGGCAGCAACCAGGGCAGCAAAAGCTAATCCTCTTAAGCCAACAGGAACAAAATTTTTCAATAACCACGGATAAGCTTCATCAGATTTGCCGATTTCTCCAATTGCTTCGATTGGTTTACCGATCATAACTGATAACTCTTCAGGTGAATAATTATGAATAAGTACATAGGCGGTGATGCCAGGAATGATTACCAATAATGGAATTAATAACTTTAGATAGCCGGCAAAAATCAATCCTTTTTTTGCTTCCTCCAATGATTTGGCCGCTAATCCTTTTTGAATGATATATTGATTAAATCCCCAATAACCAAAGTTTGTAATCCACATGGCGCCAAAAAGAACGGCTAAACCTGGCAAGTCATAAAATGCGTCTTTTGTGGTGAGCGTTGCGCCTGTGTTAGGATCTACCGTATCCGGAATCATCATCTGCCCCTGGGTGAGGATCATGTCAAAGTGATCTCTTGCTTTTTCATAAATTTCTGAGAACCCATGAAGGATGCTTCCGTTTCCCACGGCATTCAAGGCTAAAAACGTGGTTACCAAACCTCCACCAATAAGGAATACAACCTGGATCACGTCTGTCCATGCTACAGCCTTAAGTCCTCCATATATTGAGTAAACTCCCGATACGAGTGCCAAGCCTAATATTCCCCACATCAATGGCAATCCCATGATTTTTTCCATGGCAAGCGCACCCAGATAGGAAACCGTGGTCAGGTTTACAAATACATAAACCAATAACCAGAAAACTGCGAACACAGTACTTACCCCTTTGGAAAATCTCAATTGTAGGAATTGAGGCATGGTATATATTTTCTTTTCAATGAAAATGGGTAAGAAATATTTACCTACAATGATAAGCGTCAGGGCTCCCATCCACTCATAAACAGCGATTCCCAATCCTGTAATGAAACCTGATCCGGACATGGCAATGAAATGCTCTGCTGATATATTGGCGGCGAGTAAAGATGCCCCAATTGCCCACCATGTCAGGGACTTATTTGCAAGAAAATAATCGTCTGCAGTTTTTTCTTCTCCTTTTTTCGTCCGGGAAATCCATAGTCCTATCCCGACGATGAGAAGGACATAAAGTCCGAAAACCGCATAATCCAGTGCTGAAAAATGTGTACTCATATTTGTGATGTCTTAGTTTTGTAAAGTATATAGGTAAATATATTAAAGGTAAAAATAACCTTTAATTCTTGTGATGACAATAAATTCCAATCTTTTTTCTGTATTGGGATTTTTGATATAAAACATGATATTTGACAATGCTATGATTCAAAGCTCAATATGACAAAAATAGAAGAAAAGTATTTTAAATCTAATAAAGCCTTATGGAATAAAAGGACTTCAATACATAAAAACTCTGATTTTTATGATCTTGAGGGCTTCAGGAAGGGTAAAAATGTGCTGAATGAGATCGAGCTAAAGGAGTTGGGGAATGTTTCAGGAAAAAGCATGTTGCATCTCCAGTGTCATTTTGGGTTGGATTCGATGTCATGGTCAAGGCTTGGGGCAAAAGTAACAGGAGTCGATTTTTCTGATAAAGCCATTGACGTAGCCAAAGAACTGAATGAGGAACTAAGTTTAGACGCCGAATTCATTTGTTCAAACATTTACGACCTTAAGCAGGAACTGGATCAGCAATTCGACATTGTATTTACATCTTACGGCACTATCGGCTGGTTACCAGATCTTGAAAGATGGGCCGATATAATTCGTCATTTTTTGAAACCCGGAGGCACATTTTATATTGCTGAATTCCATCCGGTGATCTGGATGTTTGATGACGACTTTTCAAAATTGACATATTCCTATTTCAATCAGGGAGTTATAGAAATAGAGCAGGAGGGAACCTATGCAGACAAAAATGCAAAGTTAAAGCAAAAGGAATATTCATGGAATCACAGTATCGGTTCGGTGGTAAATGCACTAATAAAACAGGGATTAAGTATCCAAACATTAAATGAATTTAATTATTCCCCATACGAGTGCTTCTCCAATACAATAAAAAATGAAGGGGGCAACTTTTACATAAAAGGGTATGAGGGAGCGCTGCCTATGGTATATTCGATTAAGGCGGAGATGACCCTAGGCGCTGGGTGCAGGGCGCCAGGTAAAAAAAGGAAAAAAGGAAACGGTAAAACTGATAAAAGGTGAATGTCTGAAGAATGAACTAGTGGATTGGAAATTAAATCTTTTTCAAGATGACATTGAATCTTTCGGAATAAGTTCTTTTTTAAGAATGCCTCCGTATTTATGTTTGCTGTCAGATGTGTTAAAAGTTTTTTATAATATAACTTAGCTAAGTGAGAGTGCTCATTAATAAGAAATAATAAATAACATGAATGTGAAAAAGTTTCTAAGGTTAACAATAATACTTTTTATTATGGTTCAAATGAATGCAATTGGTCAAGGTAAAGCAGACTCTCCTGAAGATTTTTATCTTTACGTAGGCGCTTATTCGCAAGGGGACGAAGAGGGTATTTATGTCTATAAGTTTAATGCGGAACAAGGTGATCTTAAATATCTTTCCACCGCCAAGGGTGTTGTAAATCCATCATACCTGGCCATACATCCTAAAAGTAATTTGTTGATAGCGGTAAATGAAATTGAAGATTACAATGGTAAAGAAACGGGTTCAATAAGTTCATTTGCCATTAATCCCGATGGGTCATTGAAGCAATTGAGCATCGTGGAAAGTGGGGGAGGCGCTCCCTGTTATGTAAGTATTGATAAATCTGCAAAATGGGCCTTGACTTCAAACTATAGCGGAGGGAATATTGCTATTTTTCCAATAGAAAAAGACGGAAAGCTGAAGCCATATACCGACCTAAAACAACATGGAGGTTCCGGGCCGCAGAAAGACAGACAGGATAAAGCATATGCTCATTCTGTGGCGCTTGATCCAAAAGAAAATTTTGCCTTGGCAGTGGATTTAGGTATGGATAAAGTGGTTTCATATCAGGTAGACAAGAAAACCGGTAAACTGAAAAATATTGAAGCATCTGATCTCACTTTGGCTGCTGGAGCTGGCCCAAGGCATCTGGCTTTTCATCCGAATAAAAAGCTGGCATTTATTATTTCAGAGCTGAACTCGACGATCACCTCATGCACCTACGATGCAAAATCCGGGAAACTTACCAAGGTTATGGTAGTTAATGCCTTGCCAGAAGGATTCGATGGAGAAAGCTATTGTGCTGATATTCACGTATCTCCTGATGGAAAATTTCTTTATGGCTCAAACCGGGGTCATAATAGTATTGTGATTTTTAAAATTGATAAGAAAACCGGGGAGCTTGCCTATGTCGATCATCATTCCGTGAATGGAAAATGGCCAAGGAACTTTGTGATTGATCCAACAGGCAAATTTCTTTTGGTAGCAAATCAGTACACTGATAATATTGTAGTGTTCAAAATTGATCCGGAAACAGGAAAGCTGAGAGCGAATGGGGTGGACGTTAAAGTAAACAAGCCTGTTTGTCTGAAAATTTTGGCGATGAAATAATTTTCTCAACATAAAAAATGCCTGAATTGCAGTAATTCAGGCATTTCGTGTTTCTTTTATAAGAATATCAATGCTACATCTTTCGATACACCTCCATCAAATATTCCTTAGTTAATTTCTTTTCCCAATCATGTCCCATGGCGTGCGTCCACATATGAGGGAGATTATAGGCTACATCAGCCATTTTGGATATCTCCTCATCAGACCAATTTGCAGATATATTTTTAGGAATGTCGATTTTATGAAATGCTACCATATCCTTAAATTCCTGAACCGCCTCTCCATAAAATTCCTCAAGATAATTGAATGCAATGCAATTGGCAATCCCATGACGCATACCAAATACATACGACAATCCATACGAAAATGTATGACACGCTCCGACTTCTGAATACGTCAGACTCAAGCCACCAAACAGGGAGGCAATCATGAGTTTTTCATCATTCTCAGGATTCTGACCACTTTGCTCACCGGTAAATATTTCACGGCACAATTTCAAGGCCTGATCTCCATAAGCTCTTGAAAACTCATTATAAAAAATACCGTTTTCCGATTCTATGCAATGAATAAAGCAATCCATGCCAGTATAAAACCATTGATTTCGAGGAACTGTTGCTGTCAACTCCGGATCAAGGATCACCTGATTAAATACCGTCCAATCACATTTTAAGCCCAACTTTTTGACCGGGCCGGTAAGGACTGCAGTCATGGAACATTCCGCTCCCGTGCCGGAAGTTGTAGGAACACCTAAATGATAAATCCCTGGATTTTTCACCAAATTCAGCCCCTGATATAGCGAGGATGAACCTTCATTGTTTACCATCAACGAAAGTGCCTTTGCAACATCCATGATACTTCCGCCACCAATACCGATTATGCCAGATGGCTTGCCTTTTTCGGCCAGAATGCGATCCCTTAATCTATCAATCTGCTCCGTGGTGGGCTCATGTTCGTCCACATCTTCAAAAAATATCAGATCCTCCTCGTGGACAGGAACCCGATTTTCAAGCTCTTTCCCCTTGAAGTAGTTATCCACAATAAAAACCATGAATTTGTCATGCTCTGTTCGCTTTGGCTCAAGGATATCATCCATCTGGCCAAACGCTCCCTTACCATAACAAACCTTATCTATATTTTTAAAATTTCTATGCATGTTTTTAATAACTGATTTTGTGATTGTTTTTAGTATTTTTCCGGATCACCGAATTATAACACCTTTTTTATTGAAGCAATGATTTTATTGGTATAATTCTCTAATTCCGCTTCTTTCCATGTACATGAAATTCCTATAGAAATCAATCTGCTGATTACATCTTCTGATTTGGGCAATTTAAGATTCTTATAATCCTGAGGAGCCCCAAGATCATGAATGGCAAGTTTTGCCGGGAACTTCATTTCTTTTACATGATCCCATTGATTGATGAAGTGGTACATATTTGTGTGCCAATTTGCCACTCCTCCTACGCCATCTTCGGCGAACTGAGCAAAAAGCTTTACAGCCAATTCTTTTAAGGGCATGAAAAAATTTACGAAGGTGGCGGAATCACCGGATTCGTCTTCCATTTTCCGAAATGTAAGCCCTTCAATTTCCTTTAGCTTATCTTTAATATATTTTTTGTGTTTCCGGTTTTGTTCCAGTATCCATGGCAATTTCCTCATTTGAGCGAGGCCGATACCGGCATTTATCTCTCCCATTCTAAAGTTAGATCCCATCACATGGTGATCTTCCATACCTCTGTTGTCTCCAAGATGCGTATGCCCGTGATCTCCGATTTGGTCAATATTTTTATAAATCTGCTCATCATTGGTGATGGTCATTCCGCCTTCGCCACATGAGGTGATTTTGAAATAATCAAATGAAAAAGCTCCGGCAACACCATGAAGGCCTACTGATTTGCCTTTATAGCTCGCACCCATTGCCTGTCCGCAATCTTCCAGTAATGTCAGATTATGCTTTTTGCAAACACGTAAAATTCCATCAAGATCAGCAGGGGCGCCACACATATGTATGAGCAAAACAGCCTTGGTTTTTGGCGTAATTGCAGCTTCGATTCCTTCCGGGCTCAAACAGAGTGTTTCGTCAATTTCAGCAAAAATTGGTAATCCTCCTGCCAAAAAAACTGCTTCAATAGGAGCCAAAAAAGTATAAGGAGGCACAATTACTTCATCGCCATGTCCTATACCTGCCGAAGCCATGATGCTCGATACGGCTGTCGTTCCGCTGGAAACAGCATGAGCAAATTTCGCTCCGGTTTGCTTGCGAACTTCAGCTTCAAACTCGGCTGTCTTCCACATTCCTTTTCTTATGTGTTCATGTCCATAACGAAATAATGCGCCTGTTTCAAGGACATCCATTACCTCTTTGCGCTCTTCGGCGCCAAAAACTTCCATTCCTGGCATAATACTTTATTGTTTATTGATGAAATAATAATCTGTAATTTAAACTAAACCCTCCTTCAAATTCATCGCAATATTAACCAAATTATCGCTTTTCTTAAGAAGGTTCAGCTCAATTAATTTATTAGTAAAGAAAATCCATGCCTTTGATCTTCGTATTTTGTTATTTTGCGCTCAAATTTGAAATGCATATGAAATTTTTGGGTCTCATCCCCTCTCGCTACGGATCGACTAGATTAGAAGGCAAGCCACTTGCTGACATAAATGGGAAACCAATGATTCAATGGGTTTACGAAAAAGTGAAGCTGGAAATGGAATATGTGTATGTTGCCACAGACGATATACGAATCAAAGATGCTGTTGAAGCGTTTGGAGGAAATGCGGTAATGACTTCTGCAAACCATGCAACAGGAACGAATCGTTGCCTGGAAGCGCTTGAAGTCATAAGCAATCAATTGGATATGACTTTTGATGTGGTGATAAATATTCAGGGTGATGAACCTATGATCCATCCCGAGCAAATCCAAACTTTATTAGGATGCTTTAATGATCAAAATACTGAGCTGGCAACACTTGTAATTCCCGTAACTGATTCATTGGATTTGGACAATGAAAGTGAAGCGTTTGTTACCTTTGATATAAACATGAAGGCGCTTTACTTTAGCAGGGCTGTTATCCCCGTAGTGCATGGAGTTGATAAAAGTGAGTGGATGAACCATGCCACGTTCTATAAACATTTGGGTTTGTATGGGTATACTGCTGAGGCATTAAAGAAGTTTGCCAATTTACCTCCTTCAAATATAGAAAAAATGGAAAAATTGGAGCAAAACAGATGGCTGGAAAATGGTGGCCAAATTAAAATTGGAATTACTGAACATCAAAGTATTCCAGTCGACACCCAGGAGGATTTGGAACGGATCAGAAAAATTATTGGGTAAAAACCGGGCTCAGTATAAAAGAATATTTTCATGCAAAGCCGCAGAGTCGCCAAGAAATAAAACTCTAATATTCAACGATTTACGCCTTAGCGAGGAATTCTTTTCAGAGAGTTTTTATAACAGACTTATATCTATAAATGATTTGTAGTTTGCGAAAGTGTATGTGCAGACAATAAGCATTTGGTTTGAAGTCTAATACAAAATAGAGAAATATCCCCTTATCGAATTCAACTCATTTCTTGGTTCGTTCAATTCCAATTCATAATAATAAGTTCCTGATGATGCGGTTTTGCCGTTGATTCTTCCATTCCAATTATTTTTGTACCCAATTGTTTCGTACACAATTTTACCATTACGATTCAGAATGGTGAGTTTACTGTTGGGGTAATGCTCAATATTGTCAATAGTAAAATACTCATTGAATTGATCTGTATTGGGCGTAATGACATTGTAAGTGTGAATTTTTGGGATAAATTCAACACAGGTAGTGTTGGAAACGGAATTAGAATTATTGCCATTTCTTTCCATTGCCCGAATAAAAAAGCAATGGTCAAACCCTTTATTTTTATATGAAAAATTGTATTGTAAATCACTTGTGGTTTCTAATAATTGGTAATCGGAGCTGTCGACACTAAGCCAAATCTCGTAATGATCTACTCCATTTTCCCAATCAAAATAATCATTCCAGGTAATCATTGCTGTTGTATCTTCACTTTCTGACGAAAGAAGAATGCTTTGGTGAATAGAGCTTGATATTGGGTTTTCACAGTCAAGATTTGTTTCGATTTTATATTCATATGATGCTTCAAAAACTTCAATATCTGTGTCTGTGTAGGAGGTTTGATCAGGGTATAGGGTAGCAATGAATTGCCATGAATCACTTCCGGCTTTCCTACGGTACAAGAATAATTCTTTTGGAAAAAAAGACTCATTTTCCATTATCCAGTTGATGTCCAATGCATCAGTTTGTGAAGTAGATTTGCTTACGTTAATAATCTCTATGCTTGGTGGTTTGATGAAAATATTTTTTTCTATAATCACTTTTGTATCACTGCAAACCGTTCCGGTATCGTAAGCGATGGCAATGATTTTATGCAGGCCTTCGCATTGAAAGATATGGTCAATGGTATTAGTTACATTTAGCGTGTCGAATTGGATTCCATCGTCAAGTTCCCAATTGGCAAATTGATACAGTGTGTCCACGTCAAGCCACATATGAATTGGTTCTCCCATGAGAAAGGTGTCTTTTTCCAGGACTATATTTCCAATTTCTGATGGATTTCTTTGAATGTAAACATCGAGTATATCAGACGTTCCATCACAAATCGTATCAGTCACACTAATTTGATCGAACCAAAGGTTCCCATTTCCATATCCATTCCAGTCAACATTAACCATATTGGTTCCGTTTCCATCAGAAATATTCCCAAAATCTGTTTTCCATTCATAGGTAGAAACATTCGTAAAATAGGTTTCATAAGGAATGCCGGTGACGTCATTTGAACATAAAGTATCCGGCCCAAAAGGTGCTTCAGGATCAAGTTGTATGTTGATTTTTACGGGATAAACTATTGTGTCTGCTATACACCCGTATCTATTTGTTGCGATAACTTTTATTTGCGCATTATTATTTGTTTCACTCCAGTCAATATAGGCGTTTTGGTTTGTCGGTTCTTTGAGAAGACCACCGCTAACAAACCAGTCTATATCGTTTGGATTATATTCATCTAAAAAATATTCTACATCACTTGTGTTGGGGCAAACGGAGCGCGGGCCATAAATTTTGGCATATGGCTCAATTACCCTGATAATTTTCAACGAAGTTTCTTCGTTTCCACTACTGCAATCATCGCCTCCTGTAGAAGCTGTTAAGGAAACTAAATACTCCCCTGGCTGATTGTATTGGTGAGATACTGCAGTATCCTCGCTTGTCACAAGGCTATGTCCGTCACCAAAATCATAATTAAATAAAGTGTAAATGGTATCTGAGATAACCTGAAAGTAAATTTCAGATCCCAAACAAAGACTGTCAATCGGGGTTTCTTCATTCTGATCTTTTACAAGGAACTCAATATTCAGATTTCCAAGGCTGGCGCCGGTTGCGTATCCAAAAGATTCATTATGTCCAAATCCATATACATAGGCAATAAAACCTCCATTGGAGCGGATGGTGTGATTCCCACCTGTTGTATTTATTTGAGCATAAACATATTCATCATTTCCGCTTATTGAGTTGAAGGCGTTCCCAATAGGAGCACCATCGAATGTAATCAAAGAAACGTCCTCTTTTTTTGTGATTATATTCAAAGAATAAATAGATAGTGTTGCAATGGAAGGTGCATTGAAGGTGATTTTCTTTAGTAGCTGCTCATTTGGGCTTATCGGAATCAGAAAAGGATCGCCTAATGTGCCATCGCAATCCATGGTTCGGCTGTATTGCCCGATAGCAATTGGCTTGTCTGATTTTACATTCAAAACCGAGGCAGATAATATTTTTATAAATTCTCCGGCATTGAGATGGTAGGTATTGTTGTTGGAGGTGATGGTTGTATTGTCTTGCGTTGCGAGAAATTTTATAATATCGCCTCCGTACCTATTTTCTAAGGGAACTACAATAAATTCTTTTCCGAGTGTATTGGTCGGATACATTTGAGCGTATAAGTGATCATGACCATTATCCACATTGCATTCTCCAACCTGGGTGTACATATTTCCTGAAAAAACAGCAAAATTCCTGCAACCAGTCTTATTTGTGGCGACTATCTGGCTGCCGGTCAAATCACTTTTAGCTCTTAATTGGTATGTCTGCCCCTTAAACAAAGTTACTCTGAATGGGACATTAGGAGGATTACCATTTATAGTTGCTACTGTCGGGGTGATCTCCACTTCAGTGGAATCAGTAATTCCTAATATTAAAAATTCCGAGTCAGAATTATCGTTGTTGTTTCTGTTTCCGTCTTCCCAATGAGAAAGCACAAAATAATTATTTCCTAATGAATATGTCGGTAAAATTACAGTCATGTCAGCGCTATACTGTCTTTTATTCATTGCATAGACACTTACATTGTTATCCGTTTCTATATGCAATCCTTTGTTTTCGATTAAGTTGCTACCACTGGCCATAGCCAAATTGGTAGGTATTGTGATTTTCCTTACTGCATTCGGATATACTACAAAATTAATCGCTGCAAATGAGGATTGTCTGGGCATGGTCACCGTTCCGCTGGTGGTATCATCTGCACTGATGTAAAGTTCCAAAATGACCGGATTATTGGCGCTTGGATTCCAATTGGTAAGGTAGCCCACCCAAAAATCTTTGCCCTCAGTCGATAATCCCTGGCCAAAGGATGAAAAAGGCAATGACATAAAGACCAAAAGCACAATCGCAAAAAATGAATTTTTAAAAAAAACTCCAACCATATACTCAGATTCAAAAAATTTCTGATCAAATATAGGATTATCTATATGAATATAGAATTCCATCCTGCATAATGGAAGAATTAATTATTGATACATTAGGAGCTGTTTCCCCGCCTTTGTAGGCAGACAGGCGGCATGACGCTCTATTTTAGAATCGAACTCAGGTTATGAGGTAATTTTGGAAAGGATAAGTATAAATTTTTGAAAACATAGTTTCATTATATTTTGTTCGATGCTTATATTGTAATTTTTTAAAACATCTCAACATAACATAATGCCTACTATTAGCCACTACATAAAAAAAATTATTTCACTTATTGCATTTTCCTTTATAGCTTCTTTATTGAATGCACAAACTGTTGCGATCAAAGCCGGCTATTTATTTGATTCTGAATCAGGAAAATTCATCCAAAATCAATTAATAACCATTGAGGATGGTAAGATAAAAAGTGTAGAAAAATTCCCTTCCTCCGTGCAGGCTGATGAAGTTATTGATCTTTCAGATTCCTGGGTAATGCCAGGATTCATGGATCTTCATGTGCATTTGGAAGGTCAATCTTCACCAAGCGCTTACCTGGATCGATTCCAAAAAAATGAGGCAGACCTGGCATATGATGCCGCAGTGTATGCAAAACGCACTTTACTGGCCGGCTTTACAACTGTTCGTGATCTTGGAGGGTCAGGCGTAAATACATCCTTGTCTAAGGCCGTTGCCATGGGAAAAGTAGATGGGCCACGGATTTTTTCTGCCGGGAAATCTATTGCTACTACCGGAGGGCATGCAGATCCAACCAATGGATTCCGGAATGATTTGATGGGTGATCCCGGACCGGATGATGGAGTTGTGAATAGCAGGGAAGAGGCTAGAAAGGCGGTACGCCAGAGGTATAAAAATGGTGCGCATGTAATTAAAATTACAGCAACAGGTGGCGTACTGAGCTTGGCAAAAAGCGGAATGGCGCCACAATTTACAATGGATGAACTGGCAGGAATTGTGGAAGCTGCCAATGATCTTGGCATGATCACCGCAGCACATGCTCATGGAGCGGAAGGGATGAAAAGAGCAGTTTTGGCTGGCATCACCAGCATTGAGCATGGCTCATTAATGACAGAAGAGGTTATGGATCTGATGGTGGAAAAAGGAACTTACTATGTGCCAACTCTTCTTGCCGGAGTATTCACCATGGAAAAGGCCGAAATCAAAGGCTACTATCCGGATATAGTTGTACCAAAAGCCTTAACCATCGGAGCTAGAATGAAAGAGACTTTTGGAAAAGCCTATGCCAAGGGAGTGAATATTGCATTTGGCACAGATAGCGGCGTATCACCACATGGAGAAAATGCGAAGGAATTTCAATATATGGTCGAAGCGGGAATGAAGCCATCGGATGCCTTAAAATCTGCAACTATACATGCGGCAAAACTATTACGAGTTGAAGATGAACTTGGGATTATAAAGGAAGGGTACATTGCTGATATCGTAGCAGTAAAAAAAGACCCGATAAAAGACATTAAAATTCTTCAGGAAATATTCTTTGTTATGAAGGAAGGTCTGGTGTATAAAAATTAGACGCGAATTATAAAATATCGAATATGAGTTTTGAAATGTCCAATTTATAGATTTAGTTTAATTTCATCACAAAGAAAATTTCATATTTTCCCATTTCTATAACAGCCCAAACAATTAATATTCGTAGAATTTATACCTTCTTATAAAATCAACGTTAAAAATAATATTGGTGTATAACAAATCACACCATCATGCTCTCGGTTCCCTAGACTGGGATTTTGCCTTAGATGGTTATCAGCTTTTGTTTTTCACGCCTAAAAACTACAGAATTATGCCTTCTACAAAACTAAAAAATTTCCTGGATAAGCATGAAGTTCCCTATATCACGGTTACTCATTCACAGGCATTTACAGCTCAGCAAGTAGCTGCCTCGGCTCATATCCCAGGAAAGAACATGGTGAAAACCGTAATGGTTGTTATCAATGGCCATATGGCTATGGCAGTTCTTCCTTCATCTTTCTTTGTTGATTTTAACTTGTTGAAGGAAATCACAGGGGAGGGAAATGTCCGATTAGCAAGTGAATTGGAATTTAAGGACATGTTCCCTGATTGTGAGGTTGGTGCGATGCCACCTTTTGGAAACCTCTACAATTTGGATGTTTATGTTGCCAAGGCGCTCACCGAAGACGATGAGATCGCTTTTAATGCCGGGACACACACAGAGATTATCCAGTTAACCTATCGTGATTTTGAAAAATTGGTTCACCCAAGGGTAATGAAGTTTGCCGTGCATTAACATTTTTCAACACTTAATAATGAAACCCGGTTTACCTTTTTTAATACCGGGTTTTTTTATGCTATTTTGCAAGAATTAACTTCATAAATATTTTTAGAAATGAATAGCTGGTTCAAGCGGTTTTTAATTTTTTTTGGCGGATTAATATTCCTTTTGCTTGCTTATCTGTATTTCAATGTACGAGACAGACACCCCGGATATTATATTGATTTATCTATAAAGAATGAAAATCCATCAAAATTGAAAGTTGGCTTTTCCGCTGTCAGCATCACCCCTGAAATCAGCGATCGATGGAATGATGTAAACGGTGACGCAAAATATGTTCCTGAAGATGGGGATACCTATGAGGATTTAAATGGCAATGGAAAGTTCGATCCGATTTGGATTGCAGGTTTTAGCAACAAACGTGCTGCAAATGGTGTTCACGATCAAATGTGGGCAAGAACGATGGTAGTAGATGATGGGCAATCCAGAATCGCAGTTACTTCCATTGATGCGATTGGTTTTATGAATGACAATATTCTGGATGCGAAAGCATTGATAAGCAAGGAAGCTGGAATCACCTATTCTGTTATTAGTTCTACCCATACCCATGAAGCTCCTGATCTGTTGGGACTGTGGGGAGGAAGTAACTTTAAGAGCGGTGTTAATCCTGAATACATGGCAATGGTAAAGAAGAACATCGCCCAATCGATTGATGAAGCAGCCCGGAATTTGAAACCTGCAAAATTAAAATTTGCCATTAATCATCATGATGCAATTGCAGTGGTGAAAGATACAAGAATGCCCCTGGTGTTTGATGAAGGTCTGAGAATGATTCAGGCGATTAGTACAGAAACGAATGAAACATTGGGAACACTTGTTGCCTGGGCAAATCATCCGGAAACGCTTTGGAGTGATAACTTATTACTCAGCTCTGATTTTCCACACTACGTAAGGGAAGGTGTTGAAAAAGGTGTGTATAGTAATGATAGTTTAATTCATGAAGGTCTTGGTGGAGTAGCAGTTTATTTTAATGGCGCCGTCGGAGGATTAATGACAACACATCCCAGCCTGGATGTAAAAGATGCTTTTACAGGGGAAGTGTATAAAGCGCCGACTTATGAAAAGACAAAGGCACAGGGGGATTATTTGGCCTACCTGGGATTGATGGCGCTGGATAGTTCAGATTATATTGTCGAAGAGGCCGGTATTTCTATTCGGGCAAAAAGTATTGATCTGAAATTCCAAAATCCTCTTTTTCGCCTCTGGGCTTTACTGGGCGTCCTGGACAGAGGCATGAATGGCTGGATGCAGGTTCGGTCTGAGCTGGCAGCATTTTCAATAGGGCCTGCCCATTTTGTTACTGTTCCAGGTGAAATATATCCAGAACTCATTAACGGTGGGATAGAGGCCCCTGAAGGTCAGGATTATGATATTCAACCGGTCGAAGTGCCATATATACGCTCTCAGATGAAAGGTGATTTTAATTTTGTTTTCGGCATGGCCAATGACATGGTCGGTTATATTATTCCAAAAAGTCAATGGGATGAAGAGGCTCCATTTACATATGGAAGAGACAGCGCGCCTTATGGAGAAGTCAATTCCCTCGGCCCGGAAACAGCTCCTACAATTCATCGAGAGTTAAAGATTTTGCTGGAGGAATTATATAATTAATTAAAACAAAATCTTAAAAAAAGTACTTCTAATAATTTATGTAGAATTTATTTTTAAATGCTAGCAAGATCTAAGGCCTTTCACATTGTCCATTTTTTTGTTTTAAACCTGCTTTTTCATGTTAATGGTTATGCAGGAGATGAGTCAGTATCATTAAATGAATCATTGTATTTTAAGAAGATAACTGTCGAAGATGGCCTTTCACAAGCTTCTGCAAATTGTTTTTTAGAAGATCGATTGGGATTTATGTGGGTGGGGACTGATGAAGGTCTCAATAGATATGATGGAGTTGGTTTTACGACCTACAGATGGGAAAAAGGAAATGAAAATGGCTTATCAAACAGTACCATTTTAGAATTGGCTGAGGATGATGACGGAAATATTTGGATAGGAACAGCGGGAGGCCTAAACAAATATGATTTACGAACGCAGAAATTCACACAATATCTTGATTCTACATCCTATAACTATTACAACGAGTTACTAATTGATCCGGCAAGTCAAAAGATTTGGTTGGCTGCAAATGCAGGAGGCCTGAAATGCTTCAATCTTCAAACAAATCAAATTGAATTATTTCCGGCATTTAAATATAATGAATCAATTGTCAGGCAATTTGTGCAAATCAATGCTTATGAAATCCTTATTGGAACTATTAAGAATGGAATATTTAAACTGAACACCTCTTCATTAGAGGTTTCTCCTTTTTTAAATGATACGACAAGTAGATTTAGGCTGCCTAATAATAAAATCACAGAATTGTTAGTACATGAAAATCAATTGGTAATTGGAATAGATGGAGGGGGAGTTTGTTTGTATGATTTGAAAAATTTTCAATATAAAATAATTAATACCGACAACTCAAACCTCAGTAGCAACCTGGTTTATAGTATTGGATATGATGCAGATTTTAACATTCTCATCGGTACGGATGGGGGAGGACTCAATTTCTTGGATATCCAGGATCAGACTATCAAAACATACAAAGTCGAGCAGGGGAATCCCAGGAGTTTGAGCGCCAATGTAATCAGAGCAATATACCTGGATTCTAATTTCAATAATTGGATTGGTACTTATTATGGCGGAATAAATTTTGTAAGTAGATCTAGCAAGGGGGTTTATTATTTTGGAAAGGAATTCTTGAATGATAATTCATGAATAATAATAGTGTCACCAGCTTTCAGGAAGATGATTCCGGAGGGATATGGATCGGAACGAATGGGGGAGGACTGAATCATTTAAAGGAGGATCAATTCAGCGTTATTGGCGTTGGTAATCAGGTGAGTGAATTGAACGATCAGGTGGTCATGTGCCTTGATAAAGCAGAAGATGGTTCACTTCTTATTGGTACGTTCAGGGGTGGGCTAAATGTGCTTCACGATGGAAAAATTCAAAAGTATGTACATGATGAAAATGACATAAATAGCATTAGTAATAATTGGATTTGGGATCTTGAAGTCGACCAAAAAGGAAATTATTGGATAGGTACCAATGATGGATTAAATAAATTTGATCCTAAGACAAAGAAATTTAACAGTTTCAAACCGCTTGAGAATCCAACTTTTTTGGATTCTAGAAATAATATAAGATCGTTGTTGATTGACAGTGATGAAAATTTGTGGGTGGGGACTTTTGCCGGGCTTGGTAAATTCAATATGGTATCAAATGAGTTTGATTTTTTCATTAGTAGCAGCGATAGTGTACATGGACTGAGTAATGATATCATTGTTACTATTTTCGAAGATAGAAGCCAAAACATTTGGGTTGGTACGATTGCCGGCGGATTGAGTCTGTTTGATCCAAAAGACAATTCTTTTAAATTCTATGATGAACAGGATGGAATTCCCAGTAATTCTATTCAGAGTATAGAGGAAGATGCTCATGGAAATTTGTGGATTTCGACAGCAAAAGGACTGGTTAAATTTAATCCAAAACTTGAAACCTTTAATACTATGGGAATTTCTTTTGGTTTGCAGGGTAAAGTTTTTACTAGAAATTCTTCTTTGAAAAATAAAGATGGATACATGCTCTTTGGGGGTATAAATGGGTTTAATATTTTTCATCCCGATAGTATTTATTTTACTGAAAGTACCAATACCGTTATTATTTCAGATTTTCAGATTTTCAATAAGTCGGTAATTCCTGAAAGCCATGGACATATTCTGTCAAAAAGCATCTCTTATACCGATGAAATATCACTGAGTTATGATGAGTCATGGTTTTTTTCGATTCATTTTACTGTTCCAAATTATATAAACCAGGACAAAATAAAATATGCCTATAAACTGGAAGGATTTGATAAGGATTGGCATTATATAAGAAATGAACGGAAAGTTACTTTTACAAGTTTAAACCCAAAGAAATATGTGATGAAAATAAAGGCCTCGCCAGACAAAAATTGGCCGGAAGAATTTACTGAACTAAGGCTTAATATAATTCCTCCATTTTACTTAAGAAAAGGAACTATTGCTTTCTCAATAATAGGTTTGATTTCATTGATAATAAGTATTTTTAAATATAGGTCTTATATTTTCAAAAAAAGGCAGGTGATTTTGGAAAATTTAGTCGATCAAAAAAATAGAGAAATTAAATCGCAAAATGATGAGCTGAAAAATCAAAATATCCAATTGACCGAAGCGCAAAAACAGTTGCAAACAGCAAACAGTACCTTAGAAGAAAAGGTAAAACGGCGAACTAAAAAATTAGATGTTACCGTTGACAAATTGAATAAATCAGTCAAGGAATTGGACAGATTTGTATATAGCGCCTCTCATGATTTGAGCGCTCCATTAAAGTCCATCCAAGGATTGATAAACCTAGTCAAACTGGAAAACAAGGATGACAATATTATCATTCATTTAGATTACATCGAGAACAGTATTTTTAAGTTAGAAAATGTCATTAAGGACTTAATTCAGTTTTCCAGAAATAGCCAGGCTGAACTTAAGTATAGTGACATAAATCTATTATCTTTTGTCAATGATATCATTACGTCCTTAAAGTTTCAGCCGGAATACCTTCATTTTAAATTTGATATATCTATACCAGAAGATGTGATCGTTAAGTCAGACCAGCAAAGGCTGCATATGATTATTCATAATTTGCTAAGTAACGCGATTAAATATCAGGACAAAGAAAAACCGTTGAGGTGGGCAAGTATAGAGTTTTTAAAAGTCGAAAAATCGTGGGTTCTTGAAGTAAAAGACAATGGTGTCGGTATTTCGAAAGAACATAATAATAAAGTTTTCCAAATGTTTTATAGGGCCACAGAATTATCCCAAGGAACAGGATTGGGATTGTTTATTGTAAAAGAAGCAATTGAAAAATTGGATGGTAAGGTTTCATTAAAATCTGAATTAGATTCAGGAAGTGAATTTAAAATAGAATTTCCGATTAGGGCTTGATAATCTTTCTATTTAGTGTCACTAAGAAAACAAGTCTTTTTTTATAAAATGGATTATTATTGATTAGATTTTCATTTTATTTCTATGAGTTGATGCTTAAGTATCAAGCGATTAGAAAAAAATGAAAAGATTGCAATAAGTCCCGAAAGTGTTCGGGATAATTATGAGGTGTTTT
>SDBV01001321.1_pt1 | contig 37367 bp, 28 predicted proteins | sample 2277081 | NCBI WGS metagenome assembly SDBV01 (sample SAMN10402039, study PRJNA504765) | marine sediment metagenome | isolation source: marine sediment core GS10_PC15, 223 cmbsf | place: Arctic Ocean: Southern Knipovich Ridge | collected 2010 | reverse complement strand
AAACCGGAACGTCCGATTTCCAGCGAGCGAATCGCCTTCAAGAAGGCCTCTTTGTAGGTCTTGCCCAGACTCATGACTTCGCCTACGGCCCGCATCTGAGTGCCCAGCTTGTCTTCCAATCCCTCGAACTTCTCGAAGGCCCAACGGGAAAACTTCACCACGACGTAGTCTCCCGACGGTGTGTATTTTTCCAACGTCCCGTCGCGCCAGTAGGGGATCTCATCCATAGTCAGTCCCCCGGCCAAAAGTGACGAGACGTAGGCGATGGGGAAACCGGTTGCCTTTGACGCCAGTGCCGACGAACGCGACGTCCGCGGATTGATCTCGATCACCACCACCCGACCTGTTTTCGGGTCGTGGGCAAACTGAACGTTCGTACCGCCGATGACCTGGATCGCCTCGACAATGTCGTAGGAGTGTTTCTGCAAGCGTTTCTGAAGTTCTTCGTCGATGGTCAACATCGGAGCGGTGCAAAAGGAGTCGCCCGTGTGTACGCCCATCGCGTCGACGTTTTCGATGAAGCAGACGGTGATCATCTGGTTCTTGGCGTCGCGGACGACCTCCAGTTCGAGTTCCTCCCAGCCGAGAACCGACTCCTCGACGAGAATCTGGTGTACGAGGCTTGCAGATAGACCCCGCGCCGCGACGGTCCGGAACTCTTTCATGTTGTAAACGAGCCCACCGCCGGTACCGCCCATGGTGTAGGCGGGCCGGATGACGCACGGCAAGCCGATGTTTTGGACAATCTTCTCGGCCTCCTCCAAGCTTTCGGCGATTTCGCTGCTGGGCATCTCGATACCCAGGTTGTTCATGGTGTCCTTGAATGCCTGGCGGTCCTCGCCCCGTTTGATGGCATCCACCTGAACTCCGATCACCTTGACGCCGTGCTTCTCGAGCACGCCCGCCTCGGCCAGTTCCGATGAGAGGTTCAAAGCCGACTGCCCGCCTAAATTGGGCAGTAGGGCGTCCGGCTTCTCTTGCTCGATGATCTCGGTCATGGCCGCCAGGTTCAGCGGCTCGATGTAGGTCACGTCGGCCATGCCGGGATCGGTCATGATGGTGGCCGGGTTGGAATTGGCCAGCACGATCTTGTAACCCAAACTGCGCAGCGCTTTGCAGGCTTGCGTTCCGGAATAGTCAAACTCACACGCCTGGCCGATAACAATCGGCCCGGAACCAATGATCATGACCTTATCAATATCGTTGTGTTTAGGCATGGTTGGCGACTCCTTAGTACATGGTTTCAACGTTTCCGCCGCCGGTCGACGGTATTTGTTTGCAGATCTGGTGTAGTTATTTCCAGAGCGGGTTGCCCTCAATATGATTTATATGAAAAGGGTCATTAGGGGGTACTGTATCGGGCCCGGCAGGCACGGAATTGGCCAACTCTCCCAGCCTTCGACGTGTCGTAAATCTCTTGCAGCAAACACTTTGAGAATCCCATTGACCGACAAGATGTCCTTGGTGCCTCGCCTCCCATTGGCATAGAATAAGCAAACCAAAATCGAACATTAGGGAGGCTAACATGAGTTTGGCCAGTTGGGAACCGGGGCCAGCCGGAAAACCCCGAGGCCAGTCGGAAAACCCCGAAGGGTCAAAATACTGAGCCGACACTCAAACTCGTTGAAAACGTAGTTTTTCATCGCTTCCGAATCCCAGGATTTCGGCCGAACCCGACCATCATAAGACAGTGATGGTTAGGCCGGGGACGAGAGAATTCGGCCCTGTGTTTGGGCTGCCCCAAGAATGGACCCTTTTTGACGCACGACGGGGCTACCAACGGCCTGTCGACGCCAGTGTTTGACCGGCTGCGAGTCTCCAGCGGCAGTAGTGCATGGCGGCCCTCAAACCCCTTCGCACCTCAAGTCACATTGTCAATTCGATCATCCCACCTGTTCGGACAAGCTTGGACTTTGAGGTTCACTGCCGAAGATTCTCGGGGAGTGCCATAACGCTCTTGCCGGTTGTGACGTATTTGCAGCGCCCACCCGCGAAGGTGATCTGGATTGCCGGGAACGTGTCTCAGATGCCCGGGCTTTCGGCGCGAAGACTCACGAGACGGATTCTCGCGACTGGCAGTTCTTCAGAAGCCGTGATTGAAGCCAATTGTCCGCAAGTTCCCGAGAATCCAAGGTATTCCGAGTCTGCACAACGGGGACCGCACTGGTACTGGTCCGCTCAACGGGGTACCATTGCCTTGCTCGGTCCAAGGAATTTAGGATTGCTTGGGGGGAGGGCGAAGAACTGTTCGCAATCCTCGCGCCCGCAGCGGCAAACAACAAGAACAAGGTGGCAACCCATGGAAGACCTGCTTGACATCTGCCATCGGTTGACCGTCGGCGAAAAGATCGCGGAAGAGTCGTTCGACCTCGACCGCGTGTATTTCACGCTGAAAGGATTAATCGAGAAATACGATATCAAGTACGACCCCGAGAACCCCGTACCCGACGACGACGCCATGGCGGATCGGGTGTTCGAGGCGGCCGTCGAGTTTTTTGTCGAGTGCGGCGTGTTCTGCAAAGATACGAATCGCATTGCCCATTTCACACGCGACGCGGCGCTCGACGCGGTGGCCAATCATCCTGGCCTGTGCCGATTCGGCGAAGGAAAGGAAGCCCGGGCGATGCGGCCCCGAAAGCCCGATTCCCACACGCGCCCCTGGTGTCACGTCGGGTCGGGAATCGTGGCCTCGACCGAGGACATTGCGTTTCGGACGGTCGAAGGTTACGCTTCGATCACCGCGGCCGATTCGATGAGTGTCCCGGCCTTGAGCATGCTTGACGGACAGCCGGTCACCACCGGCACCCCGTCGGAGATTCTGGCCGCGATCCGTTCGATCCGGATCGCCCGCGACGCTTGTCGGCAGGCCGGTCGGCCGGGATTGCCGATCATCAACCTGCTCGCCACCGCGGCCAGCGCCCTGGGGACGATTGCCGCCAGCAATCCCCGCTTCGGACTGCGGCGGAGCGACGGTTGGATCGTCGGCGCACTGTCCGAGATGAAGACCAACTGGGAAATGCTCTCGAAGGTAGCCTACGCGACCAACAGCGGCGGAAATGTCGTGTTGGCAGGCGCTCCGTTTCTGGGTGGCTACGGCGGAGGGCCCGAAGCCCTGGCCGTGCTGAATGCGGCCTATGTCTTCCTCGGTATCCTGGTCTACCGGTGCGACTACTATCTGTCTCTGCCGATGCACATTCGGGTGGGGACCTCGAGCACGCGGGACGTGATCTGGGCCACGGCGTTGAGTTCCCAGGCGATTTCCCGCAATACGAACATGCCCACGCTCACCTTGGCTTACGTGGCGGGTGGTCCTTGGACCGAATCGTTTTTCTATGAAGGCGCGGCATGTATCGCGGCCTCGGTGGCCTCGGGCGTCTCGACCCAGACTCCGCACCCGGCCAAGGCGTTGTTGGCCGATCATGTGACCCCGCTCGAAATGCAGACCAGCGTCGAGATTCAACTGGCTTGTGCCGGGATGACTCGCAAGGAAGCCAACCGCGTGGTCAAGCGTTTGTTGCCGAAATACGAGGACGGCCTGATGACCGCTCCGGCGGGCAAAAGCTACGTCGAGTGCTTCGATCTTTCCCGCGGCACTGCCAAGCCGGAGTATGTCGATTTCGTCGACCGAATCAAGAAGGAACTGGTCGAGGTGGGGATTGACGTTTAGGGAGCGTTCCGCCAATATGTTAGTTGCACTCTGAACGTGCCCGCGATTGCAGGAAGCCGCTCGGAAGGATGAATAGACCATGAATGAGTTTCGTTTTACCCGCAGCTATCGCGGCCCGCTGAAGGCGGCCATACTGGATTGGGCCGGCACGACGCTGGATTACGGTTGCTGTGCGCCGGCCGTGGTGTTTATCGAGGTCTTCGAACGGCAAGGAGTGGAGATTACGGTCGAAGAAGCCCGCGAGCCGATGGGGGCTCACAAGAAAGTGCATATCCGCAAGATCACACAGATCCCGGCCGTGGCCGAGCGTTGGCAGACCATCCACGGCCGGCCGCCCGGCGAGCAGGACGTCGAGGCGATGTTCGAGCAGTTCGTCCCGCTGCAGATCGCCTGCCTGGCCGACTATGCCGACTTGATCCCCGGGTGCCTCGAAGCGGTCGATGCGATGCGTCGGCGTGGCATGAAGATCGGTTCGACCACCGGCTACAACAGCGAAATGATGGCCGTGCTCCAGGACGAGGCGAAGCGGTGCGGCTACGAGCCCGATTCGACCGTCTGTTCCGCCGACGTGCCCGAGGGGCGACCGGCGCCGTGGATGTGCCTGGAAAACGCCCGGCGGCTGGGGATCTATCCGATGGAGTCGATCGTCAAGGTCGACGACACCATCCCGGGCATCGAGGAGGGCCTCAACGCCGGCATGTGGACCATCGGACTGGCCAAGACGGGCAATGAAATCGGCCTGAGTGAGCAGGAAATCAAGGCCTTGCCCGAGGAACAATACGGGCGGCGGATCGAACGAGCCTATCGGCGGATGTATTCGGCCGGCGCACACTACGTAGTCGACGGCATCGGCGACATGCTCGCGTGTCTGGACGACATCGAAAGCCGCTTAGCCCGTGGCGAGAAACCATAAAACCGCGAGACGCATCGTGTTGCCAATTCTGGAAATCTGCCGTCGGGCCGAAACCGGGCCCAGGATGGACCAAGAGTCCTTCGATCTGGACGTCGTTTTTGCCAACGCCCGCCGGTTGTGCGAGCAATACGAAATCGCCTACGATCCGGAAACGCCCGTGCCGTCGGATGATGATCTGGCGGACCGGGTCTATCAGGCCGCCATCGACTTCGTCACGGAGGTCGGCGTCTACTGTCCCGACACCGGACGCGTGATCCGCTTCACACGCGAGGAAGCCATCGCAGCCATCGCCCAGGGGCGCGGTCGCTGCATTATGGGAGAAGGCAAGGACCGACACGTCTGGACCCCGCGAAAACCGGACAGCGATACGCGGCCCTGGTATCACGTGGGTACCGGCATCGCCAACACCGACGAGCGGATTGCGCTGAATCTGGTCAAGAGCTACGCGGGGATCAGCGTGGCCAACTCGCTGAGCGTTCCGGCCCTTCAGCAGATCGGTGGCCGGCCGGTCGTTTCCGGAACGCCCACCGAGATCCTCGCCGCCATTCGCGGGATCAAGATTGCCCGCGACGCCTCGCGGCAAGCCGGGCGGCCCGGGCTGGCAATCGGCAATTGCATCTCGACCGCCGGCACGGCCCTGGCAACGGTCGCCGCCAGCGCGCCCCAATTCGGACTGCGACCGTCCGACGGATGGCTGGTCGGCGCCCTGGCGGAAATGAAGTTCAACATGAGCACCTTGAACAAGGCCACTTATCTTGCCAATTGGGGCGCCAACATCGGCAACGAGTCGGGCCCGCTGGTCGGCGGCTATGCGGGCGGACCCGCCGGCGTGGCGGTGCTCAATGTGGCCTACCGCATCGTCGGGCGATTGGTGCTCGGCTGCGACTATCACCTGACCTTCCCGATCCACATCACCAAGGGCTGTTCCACCACGCGCGACGTGATCTGGTGTACGGCCGTCAGCGCCCAGGCGATCAGCCGCAACACGAACGAACTGGTCTGGTCGCTGGGTTACATTGCCGCCGGGCCGATGACCAAGCAGTTCTTCTACGAGTCGGCGGCCTACGTGGCCGCGGTCATCTCCTCCGGCCTCAGCGCCCAGACGTGCCATCCGGCCCGTGCCGTGCTAAGCGACCATGTCACGCCGATGGAAATCCGCGGGTCGGTGGAGATCAACCAGGCGTGTGTCGGCATGACGCGTGTCGAGGCCAATCAACTCGTCAAGCAACTGCTGCCAAGATACGAAGACCACCTGACCGATGCACCCGTCGGCAAGAGATACCAGGATTGTTACGACATCGACACCGGCGAGCCCTCCGGGCAATACGTCGAGCTTTATGCCGAGGTGAAAGAGGAACTTGCGGGCATGGGGATCAAGTTCTAGGCAATGCACAAAGGAAAACCATCGTGGATGACGATATCCCTTATCTCTTATTGACTCCCGGCCCGCTGACCACTTCGAAAACGGTCAAGCGCGTGATGATGCGGGACTATTGCACTTGGGACGACGAATACAATCGGATCGTGACCGACATTCGCGGCCGATTGGTCCGGCTGGCCGAGGGCGGCGATGATTATACGTCGATCCTGATGCAAGGCAGCGGGACCTTTGCCGTCGAAGCCACGCTCGGCTCGGTGATCGCCCCCGAGGGCAAAGTGCTGATCGTCGACAACGGCGCGTACGGCCGTCGGATCGTCCAGATCGCTGCGCGGCTGCGGATCGATCATACGGTGCTGCACCAGCCGGAGATCGAGCCGGCCGACTTGGGCCGCTTGGAAGAGATGCTTGCCGCGGACCCGAGCATCACTCACCTGGCCATGGTCCACTGCGAGACGACCACCGGATTACTCAACCCGGCCGAAGAAGTGGGCGCCTTGGCACGCAAGTACGGCAAGATCTACATCCTGGACGCGATGTCCTCCTTCGGCGGCATGCCCATGACGACCGAAAGTGTCGGCGCCCATTACCTGATTTCCTCGGCCAACAAGTGCATTCAAGGGGTACCCGGCTTCGGCTTCGTGATTGCCCATCGACCGACGTTCGAGGCGACCCAAGGCTGGGCCCGATCGTTGAGCCTGGATCTTTTCGATCAGTGGCAGACGATGCAATCCGGGCGCGGCAAGTGGCGTTACACGTCACCCACGCACACGGTCCGCGCGTTCGCCCAAGCGCTGAACGAGTTGGACGAAGAAGGCGGGGTCGAAGCGCGCTCTGAACGTTATGCCGAGAACCATCGCCTGCTGGTCGACGGGATGGAGCAGATCGGTCTTCGCACGCTGATTGTGCCGCAGCATCAGTCGCACATCATTACGGCCTTTCTCTACCCTGACGAGCCGAAGTTCACTTTCCCGGCCTTCTACGACGCTATGAAGGCTCGGCGATTCGTGCTGTATCCGGGCAAAGTGAGCCACGCCGACACGTTCCGCATCGGCACCATCGGGCACGTCTTTCCGGACGATATCCGTCAACTGCTGGATTGTATTGGCCAAGTTATGGCCGAGTTGGGGATTCGGGTTCGGTAACACCACGATAATAAACGGAGACCGATTGGGATGACCACCGACAACAGCGGACTGCGAATCAGATACTTCTCGGACGATCAGGTCCAGAGAATACATGCCGGCGCGATGGAGCTTCTTGAGACCCATGGCTTCGCCGTGGAACATCGTGGTGCCTTGGAGATGCTCAGGGATCACGGCGCCGAGGTGGATTTCGAAAAACAGGTGGTCCGCGTCAAGCCGAATCTGGTCGAAAAGTGTATGGGCTCGACCATCAATCGGTTCCGGCTGGGCGCCAGAGACCCTCACAACGGTGTTACCGTGGAGACCGCCCCGAAGATTCCCGTGACCAGAAACGGCGGTGGGGTCGATCGGATCATTGATATCGAAACGGGCGAGTTTCGCGACATGCAACTCGACGACACGGCGGCCCTGTTTCGGCTGTTCGACGCGCTGGATTGCATCGACGTTGTCTCGCCGCTCTATCCGCTGGACGTACCCGAAGCGGTCAGGGATCTGGTCGTCTTGCAGACGCTGTTTCAGAACACGACCAAACACGTCAATATCCGCACCTTCAGCAAGAAGAATCTCGAGGTGCTGGTGAAGATGGGCCAACTGGTCGCCGGGTCAGAGGACGAGTTCCGCCAGAACCCCGTTTTCAGCCTGTTCGATTCGCCTTTGAGCCCGTTGAAGTTTCCCGAGTTGACGGTGGACGTCTTCCTGACGGCCGGCAAGTACGGCATCCCGTTGTACATGGCCAATCTACCCATCGCCGGCGGAACGGGGCCGTTCACCTTGGCCGGCATGGTCCAGTTGTTGCACACGGAACTGCTGGCCAGCGTGGTGATTTGTCAGACCGCCTATCCCGGCGCGCCGATGTTGCTGCATCCGCTGGCGATGACCATGGATTGGCAAACGCTGCTGGGTCTGAGCGGGTCGATCGAGGCGACGATGATCACCGCCGGCAGCATCCAGGTGTGCAACGAGATTTTCGACATGCCGGTCGACGTACACGGCCCCTGGTCGGACACGTACATTGCCGACAGCCAATCGATGCTCGAACGAACGTTCCAGACGCTGCTGCCGGCCCAGGCAGGCGCGGCCAGTATTGCCGGTTTCGGCGACCTGCAAGCCGGAATGGCCTTCTGCCCCATCCAGCTCGGGATCGACGAGGAACTGATCGGATTCACCTTCAAAGCGCTGGAAGGCATCCCGGTGGACGACGACCGGCTGGCGGTCGAGGCCATCCGGCGGGTCGGCTTCGGCGGGAACTTCATGACCGACGAGACCACCATCAAGTACCTTAGGACCGACTACTACCAACCCAAGACGCTCAACCGCCTCTCGCGCGAGGAGTGGACCAAAGCCGGCTGCCAGGACATCAACGCCCGGGCCAAACAGCGTGTCAAGCAACTCATCGCGACCCATCGACCGACGCCGCTGGACGACGGTCTGGCCAAGCAGCTCGGCGCGTTGGTCGACAGTGTGCAGAAATAAGGATAAAGAAAGGATAAAGAAAGGGGACGCAGCTCTTTTTTGGGCTGTCCGACGATTTCCGAATGAAAAAAGAGCTGCGTCCCCTTTTTCCAGCTCAGCAAAAGGAGACGGTCGTGGAAGAAGTCCGCAAGAGAAGAGTGCTGAAGTCGACTGGGCTCGCCTGGTGGCAAATTCGCGCGTTTTTCAGTGCCGGGATCCTGTACCTGTTCTACTATTTCTGCAAGTACAACCTCAGCGCCGCGACACCCGACATCCAGGAGAAGTTCGAGTTTTCCAGCGAGACGTTCGGCTGGACCGTGACCGTCTTTGCGTTGGTGTATGCCTTCGGCCAGTTCGTCAACGGTTTTCTGGGCGACCGGTATGGGCCCAAGCCGATTCTGATCATCGGCGCCATCGGGGGCGTTGTCGTCAGCCTGATATTCGGCATCGGCGACCATATTGCCGCCCTGATTGGCTTGCCGGTGATCACGTTCTTCGTAATCTGCTGGGCCATCAACGGGTATTTTTCGTCGATGGGTTGGGCGCCCGTATGTCGAATCATCTACAACTGGTTCCCCGAAAATCGCTGGGGGATATGGATGGGGTGGGCCAACTTCCTCTGCTATTTCGGTGCGTTCTTGATCTATCCCCTTGCCACGACCGTGGTCAAACATTGGGGATGGCGGGCCGCATTCATTGTTTCGCCCGCTTGCCTGTTGGCGATGGCCATCGCCTTCATATTCTTGGGAAGGAGTTCCCCTGCGGACGCCGGACTTCAGGCGGAGTGGGACCGGCAAGACCCCGAGAAACCTGCCCGTCGAATCGGCGCTCGGGAGTACTGGACCGCCTTTCGCAACCCCCAGATGAACCTGGCCAATCTGTGTGGCATCGGCATGAATTTCGTGCGCTGGGGACTGCTCTCCTGGGGCGTGAAGATTTTCGCCGCGCCCGTCGAGGAAGGAGGGTTCGGGCTGGATTTGGTGACGGCCGGATGGGTCACCGCAATGGCCAGTCTGGGCGGCGCGGGTTTCTCGCTCGTGTTGGGTCTGGTATCCGACCGTGTGTTCAAGGGAATTCGATGGCAAACCATCTCCATCGCTTGCCTGCTCAGCAGTGGGGCCATCTTCTTCATCGCTCAGGGGCCACCGATCCTGGAGATGTCGCTGATGGGTATCTCCCTGGGCGTGCCGCTGCTGCTGGTGGCCATGTTTATCGGCGGCGGGTTGATCCAGGCGGCCCAGACGCCGCTGTTCGACCTTCCCGGCGACATCCTCGGCAAGGAACTCGGCGGCACGGGAGCCGGGATCATGGACGGTTGGCTATACATCGGCGCGGCGTTCTCGGGCGCCTACCTGGGCTCGATCCTCGACCAGCACGGCTTGACCCATGGCCTGACAGTGATGGCCGTCGTCAGCGTGGTCAGCGGTCTGTTGGCCGTGTTGATCCGCCGATAAAACAGCAACCGCTCGATCAACGACGAGTAACTGAAGTGAGCTTATGAGCGACGACTTCTTTGTTCTCGAAACGATTCCCGTGCACGTCAGACCGGCAGACGTGCTGACGCAGTTGGGGTATCCCGACGGGGCCGGCCAGTCTTCGCAGGTGCTCGATAAGGTTACGGCCCAGTTGCATCAGACCCGGCGGCTGATCGAACCACGGGCGGCCTATCTGAAGCTCGATCCGACCGGACGCAAGGGATTCGAACCGTTCGCGACCGCAGAGGAGATGGTCCTGGCCTTGGCCACCATCGGCAAGGCGGTCCAGCGCAGAGCGAAAGAGTTGATCCGCGAAGACCGGGGGGCGACCGGGCTGATCGTGGATGCTATCGGTACGGTGGCTGTCGAGCAAGTGGCCGACTTCGTGGAGCAGGAAATTCGCCGTGAGGCGGCCGGTGGCGGCCGTAAAGTCAGTCGCCGTTACGCACCCGGATATTGCGGCTGGGCGATCGAGGCCCAGCGGGAACTCTTCCGCCACTTTCCCGACACGCTGGGCATTCAACTCACGGACGCTTGCCTGATGGTCCCCGAAAAATCCCTCTCGTTCGCCTGTCTGTTGAGCACCAGCGGCCGTTTCACCAACGTCAAGCTGGGCGACTGTACGAGCTGCGAGCAAGAGGATTGCCCGTATCGGCTAAAGCCACGTTCCGGCGGAACTGGCAACGGTGGTTGACAACGGGTTTTATGACCACTAGGATCAATCGCGGGATAAGGGGGAGTAAGAGGTCATTCATACAGACCATCAACACCTACTTCTAAACTAATCTGCCAGGAGAAACCGGCGTATGGAAGACCAAGAACTCTTTGCGAAGCTCAGGCAAGCGGTCTTTGAGGGCGATGCTGATGTGCTGGTCTCGCTGGTGCGGGAGGGCCTCGAGCAGGTTCAGCCGCTGGCCATCGTCGAGCAGGGGATGATGCCCGGGATGAGCGAGGTCGGCGAGAAGTTCAGCCGGCAAGAGGTCTATCTGCCCGAGTTGCTGATGGCGGCCGAGGCCTGGGAAGAGGCGATGAAGATTCTCAAGCCGAAGTTGATCGAGTCCGGCGCGACTATGAAGAAGCAGGGGACCGTGGTCATCGGCACCGTGCAGACGGACATCCACGAGATCGGCAAGAACATCGTGGCCAATCTACTCTCGACCGCCGGGTTCGAAGTGCACGACATCGGGCACGACGCGCCGGCGGCTAAGTTCGTCGGCAAGGCCGAGGAAGTGGGGGCCGATATTATTGCCGCCTCGGCCATTATGTCCACCACCGTACCCTACCAAAAGAACATCCTCGATCTGCTCGATTCAAAGGGCATCCGCGAGAAGTATATCGTGATGGTCGGCGGCGGCGTGGTGACCCAGGCGTGGGCCGATAAGATCGGGGCCGACGGATACGCCGAGCTGGCGTCCGACGCGGTCGAGATGGCCAAGACCCTGGTGGCGGAAAGAAAGGGCTCGGTTGAACCATGATCAGTTTCCTGGAAGTACTCGAGCGGGCCAACAGCGGCCCGATGATGTCGGCCAAGGAATACGACCTGAAGGTGTTCATTCCCGCCATGCGGAAGGTGGTCAAGAAGTACGGAATCCAGTTCGATCCGGAGAATCCATGCCCGTGCGACGATGACCTGGCCGACCGTGTCTATCAGGCGGGCTTGGAGTTCTACGCGGAGGTGGGAACCTATTGCACCGACACGCAACGGACGATCCGGTTTACCAGGGACGAGATCGAGCAGGCCGTCGACGAGTGTCCCAAGGTGGTCTATTTCGGCGAGGGACCGGACCGGGTCGAGTGGCACGGTCGCATGCCGGACGACGACACCCTGCCCCACTGTCACGTCGGCTCCGGCACCAACACGACCGAAGACGTGGCCCTGAAGATGGTCGAGGCCTACGGCCGGATCACCAAGGCCAAGACCGTCAGCATCCCGTCGTTGACTACCGTGGGAACCCTAAGCGGTTCGTCCGGTTCGCCCATGGAGATCCTGGCAGCGATCAACATGATGCGTATCGCTCGGGACGGACTGCGGCGGGCGGGCCGGCCGGGGATGGCGATCATCGACCTGCATCCGTCTTGCGCCTCGGGTATCGGAACCATCGCGGCCAGCAATCCCGAGTTCGGTGCCCGCAAGTCGGACGGCTGGATCGTGGCCCCGCACGCCGAATTGAAGATCAACTACGATTCGCTCAACCAGGTGGCCTACCTGAGCAGTTGGGGCGCCAACATCGGGCAGGAAGCCGGACCCATCCTGGGCGGATACGCCGGCGGACCGGAGGGCGCGGCCGTGGTGACGCTGGCTTACGCCTTCCACGGCATTTTGGTAGTGCGGGCGACCTATCACCTGACCTACCCGATCCAGATGATGCCCGTCTGTTCGACGACCCCGGGCATGATCTTCCTGATCAGCACCAGCAGCCAGGCCTTTGCCCGCAACATCCGGGCTCCGTACTACGCGCTGGGATATGCGTCGGCCGGACCGGCTACCAAGCAGTATTTCTACGAGGCGGCCGCCTATCTGCTGGCCATTCAATCCTCGGGCATCGGCATCGAAGACGTACACCCGAACAAGGCCGTGGGTACCAACCAGGCCCTGCCGATCGACAGCGAATTCACCTGCGCCTTCGGACACGGCAACATCGGGATCACGCGCAAGGAAGCCAATTCGATAATCAAGCGGCTAATGGAGAAATACCTCGACCACATCAAGGAGCCACCTAAGGGTAGAGACCTCAATCAATGCTACGATCTTCAGACGATGAAACCGGACGATGAACTTCGAAGACTGTATGATGAGGTGATCGGCGAGCTCAATGGTTATGGAATCCGTTTCAAGTAAACGACCGTCATGATCATCATCGGCGAGAAGCTGAATTCGACGCGCAAGGTGATCCGGGAGGCGATCGCGCGTAAGGATACGGCCTTTCTGCAGAAGTTGGCCACCGATCAGGCCGAGGCCGGCGCCGATTACCTCGACGTGAATACGGGCGCCTTTCCCGAGGAAGAGGCCCAGGTGATGCAGTGGCTGGTGCAAACGGTCCAACAAGCCGTCGACTTGCCGCTGGCCATCGACAGCGCCAATCCGGCGGCCCTTCAGGCGGGACTGGAGGTCGCGACGGGCGGCAAGCCGATCCTCAATTCGGTCACCGCCGAGCCCTCCAGCTTCCGCAGCGTGGTGCCGCTCGCCTTGCAGTATGAAGTTCCCGTGCTGGCGTTGTCGATGGATGAGGGCGGCATTACCAAAACGGTCGAGGATCGCCACGCCGTGGCCGAGAAACTCATCGAGGACCTTCTCGCCGAAGGGATACCGCCACAGAGGATATTCCTCGATCCCTTGATCCAGCCGGTCAGCGTTCAAAACGATCTAGGACTGATCGCTCTGGAAGTTCTCCGGCGAGTGAAGCAGCAGTACCCGGAAGTCCGGACCACGTGTGGTCTGAGCAACGTCTCTTTCGGCTTACCCGGTCGGGCCAGGCTGAACCGATATTTCCTGGTGATGGCCACCGCCGCCGGTCTCGACTCGGCCATCCTGGACCCTCTGGACCGGGAGTTGATCGACGCGATCGGGGCCTCGGAGGCCCTGTTGGGTATGGATCGCTTCTGCAAGAACTACATCCGCGCCTCTCGGTTGTAGTCGTATCGAATGATGAATGCAGTGGGCAGAATCTGCAATCTTCCCTCTAGCGCTCATAGACATCGACCGCCCTGGCTTACAACTCACACTTCCTCGCCCTGGTCGAGAACCATTACCGCTATTATCAATTCCATTCAAATTCTGTCATTGCTGGAGCCATCGCCTGCACGGCCTATTTCATATCGAAGGGTGCCAGTATATGCCAGCCAAGCTGGTGGAGCCTGGGATTTGTCCTGCTGGAAATCGTCTTGCTGGCAGGATCACGTGATTCGCTTCGGAAGTATTACCTGCGAGCAGAAAGGCTGCTCGGAACCCAACGGACTCTTGAAAGGAGTACCAATCATGACCAACGGTTTTCACAAGGAGAAGGAAACGAGCGTGAAGAGCGTAGCGAAGAAACCAGAGCCGGCGAAAAGGCCACATGGTCTGCAATGGTGTTATGCTGCGGATTCGGGATGTGTTGCATAGTGGGAGCAATCTGGACTTTATGGCAATACCTGCCTGCCCACAAGAATCATTCTGTGGGAATCGGAGGGTGCTGACGCGATCGCACTTGTTGCCCCCTCGCCGGGGTCCTGGCAGTTGGGATCTGGTTCAACAACTGATTTGTGTTTCCTTTGCTTGGACGTCTTCTTCGGGTACGGGACCACCGGCAATCGGCAGGCGGACGATGAAGGTGGTGCCCTTGCCGCTTTCTGTTTCAAAGTGGATTGTTCCACCGTGCTTCTCGACGACCACGGCGTAGGCTATGGTCAGCCCCTGTCCTGTACCCTTTCCAACGTCCTTGGTTGTGAAGAAATGGTCGAACACTTTAGCGCGGATGTCCTCGGGAATCCCCTTGCCGGTGTCGGTGATGCAGATCTCCGCGAAATCGCCGTCACGACGACTGCGGATCGTGATCGCTCCCTTGCGCTGGGGGGATTCTCCGACGACCTCGCCAATGGCTTGGGCGGCATTCACGATGACGTTCAGGATGACCTGGTTGATCTCGCTGGGATGGCAGGCCACCGGCGGAAGCGTTGGATCGAAATCGGTGGTCAAATCGGCCACGTATTTCCACTCGTTCCGGGAGACGGTCACCGTGTTCTCGATCGCCCGGTTCAGGTCGATGGCCTGCTTCTGCTCGCCTCCGGGGTGCGAAAACTCCTTCATGGCTTTGACAATGGTTGCCACCCGTTCTACGCCTTCTTGTGATTGTCGGATGGCCTTGGGGATCTCTTCCGTGAGGTATTCAAGGCCTGCTTCCTCGACCGCAGCTTCGACCTCCGCCGTCAACTCGTCGCTGGTCCGGCCATCCTTGGCGGCTTGCAGCAGTCGATCAAAATGGCCCAGCAACCGGTCAAGATCGTCGAATGCCTCCTGGAGGAACCGCGTGTTGTCCCCGATGTATTGCGAGGGCGTGTTGATTTCGTGGGCAATTCCCGCCGCCAGTTGACCGATCGACTCCAGCTTCTGGGCCTGGACCAACTCCGCTTCCATGCGTTTGCGCTCACTGATGTCAACGTTCACCTGGGCTACTAACCATTCTCCCTGCTCGTTCTGAAACGGGATTGAAGTAACTTGCACCGACCGATTGCCTTCCTTGGGCAAAACCTTCTCGGCTACGGTAATCTTCTTCGTTTCCAGAGCGTCTGCTAATCCGCACATCCCGCACGGCTGGCTGCGGCCGTCCAGGTAATCGCAGCACGTCCGTCCGCTGGGGTCACCATACAACTCTTGCCACTTCGGGTCGGCGTAACGCATGCGTCCTTGTGCGTCCATGATGTGGAGCCCGGTCTTCGTAGCCCCTAAGATGAACTCCATTTGCTGCCTCAGGGCGTTGGCTTCCGTTTCAATCTCCTGTCGCTGGAGCACCATCCCCAGGCGTTCGGTAATGCCGTCAATCAATGCCCGTTCTTCCTTGAGGAATGGTCCTTCCTGCGCCTGGGGCATCTCCTCCAGATAACAGACTTCCAGGGCACCGGCCAGCCGCCCGTTAACGAATATGGCAGAGCTCTGTTTCCAGAGCGTTTCCTCGAAGTTATCCGTCGCAAATGCTTTGCCGTTGAGCATGAACCTGGCACAAGTGACCTCCGGATACTGCCAAGAGGGAGGGATCAGCGCCAGCATCCTGTCGATGGTCTCCTCGTCCACGATGCTGCTCTCTTCGAGGATTCGAGAGATACCGTACAGGCAGTTCAACTCCTTGACACGCTCGCCGAGGTCATGGGTGCGCTTCTGCAGCGCCTCTTCGGTCCGTTTGCGATCGGCAACTTCCCGACGCAAGGTCCTGTTGGCCTGCTCGGCCTTTCCCCTGGATTCCTCGGCGTCAGCCATCATGTTCAGTGCTGCAAGCTGAGAAGCCCGCAATTGCTCGGTGCGATCGCGTATTCTCTCGTCCAAGGTGCGATTGATGTCGGCTAGTTCTTCGGACTGTTCGGCAAGACGCCTATTTCGATCTTTGAGAGTCCTTTCCCAGTTGCGCATTGCGCGAAACACGACAACCCAACCGACGATCAAGAAGGGCATGAATAGAAACATCGCCCCAGTTTGCAGGAAGGACCGCCGCTGCTCCCGTTTCAGAGTAGTGCTGATGCTGTCAGCGAGACGAGCGGCAAATGCGTCCATTCCTTTGGTATAAACCTGTTTCTGCGATTCGTACTCGTCGCTGAACAGAACTGCTTTGGCTTCCTCCGCACGGCCCTGGTGCAGCAGATCAAAGACATGGTTCTCCATCTGAACAAGCTTGATATTGGCGGCGTTGGTCTCAGCAGCCGCTTGGCCAGTATGGGCCTCAGGTGCGAGGGCCATGGCTTCTTTGATCGCGATGTCCAACTGGGGCTCGAAACCACGATAGCGCTCCTCCCACGAATATGACCGAATATCGCTGGTTGCCACCGCCGAGCGCGCGGACATTCTCAGCACCTCGTCCAGGTGAAGGATGATGCCACGCAACTCCGCGAGCCGCAAATAACGCACCTTGGGTTTCGCAAAGCGGGTCATCCCTTGAGCGTAAATCTGCTTTTGGATCTCATACTCAAGGCCGAACACAACCGCTTTGGCTTCGTCCGCACGGCCCTGGCGCACCAGATCGAAGGCGCGGTTCTCCATCTCCACAAGCTTGATATTGGCGGCGTCGGTCTCAGCAGCCGCTTCGCCGCTGTACGCCTCGGGTGCGAGTCTCATAGTCTCCTTGATCGCGGTGTCCAACTGAGGCTCGAAACGACGATAGCGATTCTCCCACTCTAGATCTCCAGTGTAGGCTGCCATGCGCGCAGACATGGTCAACACTTCGTCCAGATGAACGATCTTACCGCGCAGTTGTTCAATCCGAAGGTCGCGCCCCTGTGCCTCTTTTCTGTCGCAATTGGCGTCATACGAATACCACGCCAACGTCGCCAGGACCATGAAGTTCATGACCAAGGCGATTGTCAGGATGGCGATTGGGCTACGGCCTCTCGCTGACATGTTCCTAGGCACCAGCACCGCTGTCTCCTTCTATTGCTTCCTCATGGACGAAGGAAAGGTCGTAAACCGGGGCCTTACCCGCCTCGCAGGCAAGCTCGTTAACTTGACGCTTGAGTTCGACCATCCGCAATTCTCGCCCAACGGCCAAGTCATTGAAGCGTTGAAGTTCCGCGTTGGCTTGCTCTAATTCGCGTATTCGGGCGGCCAATTCCTCCTCCACCTGCTGCTTCTGTTGGGCAAGTCGTCTGTGTTTCAGTGCGCGCTCGATTGCGGCGGGCAGATAGTTGATGAAGCCGCCGTCCATGCTCTTGATGACGTAATCGCTGACACCCAACCGCATGGCCTCGACGGCGGTTTGCTCATTGCCGGTGGCGGTTACCATAATCGTCGTCGGCAGGGGACCTCGCGAAACCAGGGTCCGAATCACGTCTAGTCCTTCACGGCCGGGCATCGATTGGTCCACCAGGAGCAAGTCGTACGAGCCCGTGGAGTACATGGCGAGACCTTCCTCGCCATCCGAGGCATGATCGACGTCGTACCCGGATCTCCGAAGTGTCTTCCGAACGATACGCGCCTGAGCGCGATCGTCTTCCATATACAAGATGCGGATTGCAGTGGATTCACTCATGGGGTTCACCAAGACTCCTGAGACGCCACGGCGTCTCGATCAGCCACTTCCTTAGGTACCATGATCTTGATTGATCCTTGAATGCCGATGTTGGCAATGTAGTTCTTCAAACGTGCCCGAAGCGACGGCGTCACTTCCTGGCCTTTGGCACACAATAGCGTCCCCTGAAGCGACAACACGTCGTTGGCCAGGATCGTGCCGTCGATCAGGTCGTGTGCTCTGACCTCGTGAACAACCAGGACCTCTGTGATCGCCAAGGTCTTCCGCAGGGCGTCGAATACCGCCGGATCATACCAGTCTTTTCTGGCATTCATTTCCGCCATGGCCAGCTCGTTGGCAGTTCCGGACGAAGCCAGGGCATCGAAATCAAGTGCCACTTTCAAGACTCGGCTTCCGGGGGGAATTGCTTCCCCCAGTTTGCCGTCCGGAGGGAATCCGCCGCCGTCGAACCGTTGGTTCTGATAGGCGATGATCTCCGCGACCCCCGCCAATCGGGGGATATGGCGGATCAGCTCTCGGCCGACCAGGGGATAGGCCTCGAAGGCCTCCGATTCCTTGCGGGAGAGTTCTTTTCCTTGGTATGCTTTGTCCAAGATCTCCTCGGGAACGGCCACGCAACCGATCTGAGACAGCATGGCCCCAATCTCGACTTGCCAGGCGTTGTCCAACCGAAGCTGGCGGGCCAATTGAGCGGCCAAGCGGCGGACGCGGGACGCACGGCCGAACGCCATGGGACTGGCAAGCGATAGAATGTCGGTCAACACTTTCACGCTTCCGCTGAGCGTCTTCGACAGTAGTTCGCGTTCTGCGGTGATCAAGCGATACTGAGCAATTCCCGCCTCCAGCGCCTTGGCGAAATCCTCGGGAGGACAAGGCTTGGTCATGAAGCGGAAGATGCGGCCCTCGTTGACGGCTTCCAGGGCCGTTTGCTGATCGGCATTGCCGGTGAGCATCATGCGGACCGTGTCCGGGGCAGTTTCCTTTACCTTGACCAGGAGTTCGATGCCGTTCATGCCGGGCATGCTCATGTCGGCAACCACCACGGCGTAGGGGCCTTGTTTGACGACCATATCGAGAGCCTCTTGCCCACCCAAGGCCGACTCGATGTTCAGCCGCTTGCGTAACGCGCGTTGATAGGCTTGGAGGATATTCGGGTCGTCGTCGACGCAAAGAATTCTCTCGTTCATTGTGTGACTCCTTCTGAATTCGGTGCCATGCATATCTCCCGCCAGATGTCTAGCCGATCGGCACAACCGATTTGTTCAAGGTACTGCACGTCGATGGAAGTTGGGGCTCCCGGCCTCTCGGCGCTGTCCTGCTCGATGACGGCATTAGCCACGTGCACTGCCGCCAACGGGCCAAATACCCGGTCCGGGGACTGGTTCGGCGAGAGGTGATACGCAATCGCTCTGACCACCGGGTCGGGTAGACCCCAGAGTCCCATCAGGTAGGCCCCTACGTCATCGCGGGTCGTGTCAAAGGTCTTCTTCTCGGCCTGCTTGAGCGTGGTCTCGTTCATCCGTGCCAGGGCAACGGTTTCCAAGTAGTATTGCGGAGAGTCTTTGGCAAACACGAGGATGCCGATGTCGTGCAGCAATCCCGACAGATAGGCGTCGCCGATCAACGTGCCGTCGTCGGTTTCAGCTTCCGCTATTCTCCGGGCCGCCTCGGCTACCAATCGGCTGTGTGTCCTCAATGTTCTGAAGAAGGGCTCTTGCGAATCCTCTTGACCCAGCGGGAAGAACACACCCGGCAATTCGGCTACGGCAGCCAGCGTCTCCAGACCGAGAAGACTGACGGCGTGCGCCGGGTCGGCGATCCGCTGCGGACTTCCGAAGAACCCGGAGCTTACGAGTTGCACGATCTTGGCTGCCACTGCCGGATCATGAGAAACGATCTCGCCGAGCCGCCGGATCGACGGAGCCGGTGATTGTAGTTGCTCTGTGAACTGGCTGTAGTTCGACGGCCAACTGGGGAGCGATTGTACGGACGAGACTGCCCGTTTGATCCACTCGTCCGGCAAATGATCGCGCAATCGGCAGGCCCTGGCCACGGTCTCCTTCAAGAGCTCCGAATCACAAGGCTTTGTGAGGAACTGATGGGTGGGACCCACACATTTCAGCACGGCCTCGCGATCGCATTGCCCGGATAGAATCATCCGCACGGTGGCCGGATGGCGATCCGAGATTGCATGCAGTAGCTCAGAACCGTCCATACCCGGCATGCGCATATCGCTTACGACCACGTCGAACGCCGAAATCGCCAGGCGATCGAGGGCATCCTGACCACTCTCGACAAACACCATATCCCAATCGCGGCGCATGCTGCGCAGCATGCGCCGTAATCCTTCGAGGACTTTTACCTCGTCATCGACAAACAAGATCTTCTTCATCCGATGTCTCCTCCGTTTGCGACGGAATCCTTACTCCGTCGATAAATCGCTCTTTGATCGACCGTATTTCCGGCAGGGCGTCCATGAAAGCCGCGTAAACGTCTGGATCGAAGTGGTTTCCCGCTCCGTCGCCGATGATCTTCAGGGCTTCGTTCTCGGGAAACGGGTCTTTGTAAGGGCGTTTGGAAGTCACCGCGTCAAATACGTCGGCGATCGCCACTATCCGAGACTCCGTAGGGATCTCCGCGCCGGCCAATCCCTGTGGATAACCGGTGCCATTCCATTTCTCATGATGCGTCAAAGCAACGGAGGCCGCCGTCTCCAGGAACGGGCTGTCGAAGCCGTCGATCTCGGCGCGCGAGCTTGCTCCCCGCCACCGCAGAAAAGTGGCCCGAATCTGCGAGTCCTCGCGAAGAATCCTCTCGCCGATCACACAATGTTGCTTCATCGTCACCCACTCGCCCGGACTCAGAGGGCCTCGTTTCATGAGGATCACGTCGGGAATGCCGATCTTGCCGATGTCGTGCATCGGGGCGGCCAGAAACAAGGCCTCGACGAAGTGCCGGTTCATCCCCATCGTTTCGGCAATCACCCGGCTGATACATCCCACTCGGATCACGTGGTTCGCCGTCTCGTTGTCCCGGTGTTCCGCAGCCTTCGCCAGCTTCCAAATCACGTCCAGGCGCGAGTGATACAACTCCTCAGTCCGCTCTTCGACGGTCCGCTCCAGGCGATCATTGTAGGCCTTGAGTTGGTCCTGATAGGACTTCAGCCGAAGAACACTGTGCAGCCGCGCCACCAGATCCTCGGGGTCGACGGGCTTGTTCAACAGGTCGGCTGCCCCGAGATCCAGAGCCTGCCGCTTCAGCTTGCGATCTTCCAAGCCCGTCAGGATTACGACCGGCACGTCCTGTGTGTGTTTCGTCTGCCGGATGCGCGTCAACAACTGAAGTCCGGTCATGCCGGGCATTTGGACATCAGAAACCACCGCATCGAACTTCCTGTTGAGCAACTCTTCCCACGCAGTTTCCGGGTGATTGAAGAACACGGTTTCCCAAATGTTGCGCTGCGAGCGCAACATCCGCCGGAGCGAGTCCAATACCCGCTGTTCGTCATCGACAAACAGGATTTGTTTCTTCATTGTGAACACCTTCTGTGGATGATGCTTCCTGCCTAATGGGTAGTCGGATGATGAAAGTCGTTCCCTGGCCGATTTCCGTCTCGAACGCGAGAGTGCCACCGTGCTTTTCAACGATGACGGTATGCGCAATGGCCAAGCCCTGTCCGGTGCCTCGGCCGACTTCCTTGGTGGTAAAGAAGGGGTCCAGGACTCGGCAACGGATCTCTTCAGGAATGCCGGTTCCCGTATCTTGCACGCGAATCTCCGCCCAATCACCGTCGTGGCCGGTGCTGACGGTAATGGTCCCCTTCTCCGTCGAGTCGTGGCCCAACTTCTCGGCGATGGCGTGCGCCGCATTGATAATCAGGTTCAGGAAAACCTGATTGCATTCACCCGGCAGACAGTTCACCAGAGGCAACGTGGGATCGAATTCGGTGACGGCGTCGGCCACGTATTTCCACTCACTGCGGGAAACGGTCAACGTGTTCTCAAGTGCTCGATTGATGTCGACGGCCTGCTTCTCGATACTGCCGGGGTGTGAGAATTCCTTCATGGATCGCACGATGGTCGCCACCCGATCCACACCTTCGAGGGACTGCTCGATCGCCTTGGGCATTTCCTCGGCCAGGTAGTGCATGTCGGCTTCTTCAACCATGTCCTTGACCTCCGCGACCAGATCATCGGTCACGGCGTGGTTCTCGGCAGCGCTCAACAGCCGGTCGAAAGTACTCAACAGTCTATTGAGGTTCGGGAGTGCCTCCCGGACGAATCGCGTATTATCACCGATGTACTGGGTGGGTGTGTTGATCTCGTGGGCCACGCCGGCCGCCAACTGGCCGATCGACTCCAGTTTCTGCGCCTGGGCCAACTGCGATTCTAGAGTTCTCTTTTCTGTAACGTCTCGAAAGGTGACCACGGCGCCAATGATCTTGTCCTCTTCCCAGATTGGTGTGCTCGTGTACTCAACCGGAAGACTCGTTCCGTTGCCACGCCAGAAGACCTCGTTGTCCACGCGAGGAACGGTCCCGGCATGGAGTGTCTGTTGGACGGGGCATTGCTCCAACGGATAGGGGCGCCCGTTGGGTTTCGAGTGATGAGACAGCTCGTGGAGCATCTCCCCGACGAGCTCAGCCGGTTCCCGTCCTAACATCTCTGCGCCCGACGGGTTGATGAACACGATCCTCCCATTCTCGTCCAGCCCGACAATCCCTTCACCGGCTGAGTTGAGGATCATTTCGTTTTGGAGGTGGAGATGTCTAAGCTCCTCTTCCTCCCTTTTTCGCTGAGTGATATCGCGGAGGATGGCGGTGAAGATGCGTCGGGAGCCGACCACCACGTCGCTCACCGCAAGCTCCATTGGAAACGGCGTGCCATCCCTTCGCTGCCCGGTTACTTCGCGCGCGTAATTAAAGAGCCCCGTATAGCCGGCCTTCACGTACTGGGCAAGGTACTCGTCATGCCGCTGGCGGTGGGGAGATGGCATCAACATCGAGACGTTCCGCCCGATCACCTCTTCGGGTGAATAACCGAAGATCCATCCGGCAGCCTCGTTGAACGTCTCGATCGCACCCGTCTCGTCGATGGTGACGATCCCATCGGCGGCCATCATCATCACGGTTTGGAGCAGCGTGACGTGCTCCCGCTGTTCGCGCAACCGCTCTTCACGCTCCTCGACGGCGGAGGAAACGGCCTGGGCATGTGATGCTCGCAACGTGTCCTGTTCGGCCAACAGATGTTGGATTCGCGTTTGCAGTGCGGTTTTGGACAATCTGTCATGGATAGCAGCCCAGCTCACCTCAGCACACAAGGCAATTGCATCTTGAAGTTCAGCGAAACGTTTCTCGAACGCCTCGCAACATCGGACCAGACCGCCCAGAATACCCCGCTCGGCGCGGTTCGAAAGGCGAACCGCAAAAGCTACGCGAGGGTCGACGCCGTTGCGTACCTCCAGGAAGCATGTGTCCCTGTCGATCAGAGCTTCACTCAGTTTGGCCGCCAGCTTGTGGGGCTCTTCTGAATCGGCCTCTGACGCGACACTCTCCGAGACAGTCAGGTTCCCGTCGGCGTCGGCCAGCAGCAGCAAGATGGGGTCGCAACCGTCCAGCAGCTTCGCAATCGAGGCGAGGCTGCCCGTTTCGTCGCGTCTTGTTTTCTGGCCGCCGAACAGATCGGCAATGCCATGAACCATGACTTCCATCATCAGTGCCTATGGCTGAAATAGTGCCTATGGCTGAAATAGTGCCTATAGTTGAAACAAGCTCGCGTACAGTTCGATTTCGCGATCCAGATCTTCAACCAGGACCTCGACGTCCTCCTGGCCCAACGAGAGGCCCGCCAAAGCAGACTTCGAACTTTTCACCAGTTTCACTCCCACGGACGTGATGCCTTTGAGTGTACATATCAAGTTGGCCACTTCCACACATCGGACCACGTCAATCTGCTCGCCACGGTAATTTGCCGACGAGTGATGGTGGCGAATGGCCTCCGTGGTTGACTCGGGGAATTTCCACGCTTCGGCGACTCTCGCTCCCAGCACGGTGTGAGCGAACCCCAACTGTTCGAGCTCTACCGCCGCCAGTGTTCTAGCAGGATCCAGGTGTCCAATGACTTTGCCGAACGGCTCGTGGGCATGCTGGTCTTCGAAAATGATGCCGATATCGTGCAGCAGCCCGGCGAGAAAGACATCCTCGAAGTTGTCGAGCTTTCGACGCATCGCGATCAGGCGTGCACAGATGCCGACCGACACCAAGTGGCGCCACAACTGCGAACGTCGATAGGGTCCGATGGCTTCGTCCTTCTTGAACAGTTCACTCACGCTGGCCGTAAGCGCCAGATTGCGAACTTCCTGCAGACCCAGATAGGCGATGGCTTGTTGAAGGTTCGTGATTTTCGAGCGAGTCGCATAGGCCGAGGAGTTGACGCATCGCAGGACCCTGGCCCCCAGCGCCACGTCACCTTCGATGACTTGTTTCAAGTCGGCGGCCCCCGAATCCGGGTCGTTGGCGACCTCGATCACCCGCATCGCAATGTGCGGAAGCGTCGATATTTCGTCGATCCGTCGAACCAGCGACTCCAGAGTGGGAGGCGCCTTCTCGTTGAGGTAAGATTGAAGCCTTGACATGTTCATTGCCCCCTTTGGTCTTGAATATGCCTTATCTGCCGCCACACTTTGGCGAGGATCAACCGAAACTAGTTTAGGTTATTATTTGCCGGCATTGCGGAAAAAACCGGGCAGTTCTGACGATGGAAACCGGGATCCACTGGACGTGCGGGTGGGGTTTGCGGGATCGCGCACTTGTACTGCAATGCTCGGCGGTATAGGTTGGGGCAATAAGGAACCGTCGCTTGCCCCCGGTATAATGTGGGCATGTGGTGTAATGAGCGTGCCCTGGAAGATACGGAGAATGAACTATGCCCGAAAGGAGCCTCCTCACCAGAATCTGTGGGCGAATTCTGGCTCGGGGAGGTCTCCGAGTTGGTGATCTAGGACAAACCTGAAACTGACGCAATGCCAAGCTGCCAGAAGGAATTGTCAGACCCTCCTCCGTCAAAGTCGGGGGCTACGGGAGTTTTGTCTGGTTACCCTTGGCCCGTGGTTTTGCCGGGGGACCAACACTGCTACAATGCGAACGTGCTGCGGCATTTTGTCGCGCCATGACCAGCGAATATGGAGAAGATCACGATGCGTATCCTGCCCAAAATCCCCGTCGCGGCCGGCGTTGCCCTTTGCTGCTTTGCATGGGTCAATGGCGCTGCCGAACCCGGGCCGGCGGCCGACGAGCCGAAACCAATCGAAGCTGCCATCAAGGTCCTCGCGGCCCAGCCCTCCGGCCCGCCGATCAGCCGACGACTGTTCGGCAAGTTTACCGAGCACCTCGGCCGCAACGTCTATGGCGGGGCATGGGCCCAATTGGTCGAGAACCCCGGCTTCGAGCCCGCCACGGTCTGGCCCAACGCCGACCTTCTCCGACGCCACTTGCAATACACCCAGCGGAGCCGCAACGTGCGGGGCCTGGCCGCGGCGATTGACGAGGGCTTGGCGCCGTGGTGGATGCCGATCGAGCAGTCGGGAGCCGAATTCCACCTGAAGGCGGAAGGCATCAACGGAACGTTCCAACAGATGACCACCAAGAGGCCGACCGCCGGGCTGCGAACGCTCGTCTTTTTGCCCAATCATCGGGCACGTCGTTATCAGCTTTCCATCTGGGCGTTCAACTCGGACCCGCAAGGCAACTCGCTGCAGGCCGGTTTCCAGCGGATCGAGGACGGCAGCATACTGGTCGAGGCCGAGGGGAACCTGCCGCCGGGGAAGTGGCAAAAGCTGCAACTGACGCTCGAACTACCCGAGTCCGCCATGGCCGAGAAGTCCGAGCCGTTCGCCTTCTGTTTGCGACTGAAGCAACCGGGAACCGTCCGCTTGGATCAGTGTTTGCTCTTTCCCGCCGATCATGTCGATGGTTGGGATCCCGAAATCGTCAACTACCTGCGCGAAGGACGATTGCCGTTGTTGCGATTCCCGGGCGGCAACTTCGCCAGCGGCTATGATTGGCGCGACGGCATCGGCCCGTTGGACCAAAGGCCTGTCCGGCCGAATCGGCCGTGGAACCAGGTCGAATGGAACCACGTGGGCACACCGGAGTGGCTGCGGCTTTGCGAGTTGGTCGGAGCCGAAGCGTTGATTTGCGTCAACGCCGGCGACGGCACGCCCGAAGAGGCGGCGGCCTGGGTCGAGTATTGCAACGGTGCAGAAGATACACCGATGGGAAAACTTCGGGCGGCCCACGGGCGTCGGAAACCTTATGCCGTCAAGCTTTGGGAGGTGGGTAACGAGATCTGGGGTAACTGGCAGATCGGCCACACCGATGCGGCCGGATATGCGGCCCGATACGGCCGGTTCGCCCCTGCTATGTGGGCCGCCGACCGGTCGATCGAATTGATCGCCTGTGGACACTCGGCCGATTGGAATCGAGAAGTCCTGCGTCAGAATCCCGACACGGTCCGATCCCTCTCGGCACACGAGCTATCGGCCGGCCACGTTCCGGCCGACGCCGATCCACGCGAAGTCTATCTGGATCTGGTGGCCCATTTGAAATGGTATCGCGGGGAAATCCAGCGGCGTACGGCGCCGATGACGGCGCTGGGCCTGACGCCGCGGTTGGCGATCACCGAACTGATGATCCACTCGGGCCGGCCGGGGCTACCGAACAATTACTCCTTGGCCGAGGCCCTGCGTACGGCCGGGATCTACAATCTGGCCATCCGCTCCCAGGGACAGATCGAACTGATTACGCATACGGCACTGATCAACCATGGCGGCGGGTTCAGCAAACGGGCCGGGCGGATTTGGCCGCATCCCGTCTGGTGGACGACGCATCTTTATAGCACCCAGCCGGGTACCCAGCCGGTAACGGTGAATGTCTCGACCCCCACGTTCGAGAACCCCGGTAAATGGCTCCCGAAGGTCAAGCAGGCACCGTACCTCGACGCGGCCGCCCTGCTGGACGCCTCGGGCAAGGAATTGGTCCTGCTGGTGGTCAACTTTCATCCCGAGCAGCCAATCACGACGAAGATCGAGCTTCACGGTTTTCAGCCCGCCGCAACCGCCACGGTCTCCGTGCTCGGGGGCGAAAGCTACACGTCGACCAATTCGGCTCGGACGCCGACGAACGTACAGATCGAACGAAGCACAGCAGACGTCGACACGCCATGGAGCTTCCGCTTTCGACGCCACTCGCTGACCCGACTGCAATTTCAACGGCGGGATCGAAAGTGACAGTCGGCCGCCCATCGTCCAACCTGAAACGGTCATCAAGGCGGGGTCAGGGTCTCCACCTTGTATCCTCCTCGAGTCAGGTCGCGGAGGAAGAGCAGGCCGAAAATCACGGTCAGCACTATGGACATGAGTGCGACCCTGCGGAAGGAGATCTTTCCGCCGTAGTTGTCCGCAGGTCCCAGCAGCTCTTTGGCGGTCTTGGCGGCGTCGGCTTCGGGGGCTGCGGTGATCACGCTGCGCAGCGCACCGGCGGTATGGATCTTCGGCAATGGCTCGCCGTCGGCCGTCATGTCGAGGACTCGTTGGGCATCGTCGATGGCTCTCTGGATGTCTTCGGGCGTTCTTCCTTTAGCTTCCGCCTTCAATGCGGGAAAGGTGTCCACGGCGCTTCTTAGGCAAGCGATCGTCTGCGCGGCGGGCAACTTTTCGTTCACGTGATCATCGGCGATCCGGCCCATGGTCGGTGCGGTGACGAGGCCCACGAAGGTCATACCCGCGGCCCCCATCATCGCCAGCGCCAGGGCGCCACCCTTGGGGACGCGCTCCGAGGTGACTCCGATCATGGTGGGCCAGAAGTAAGCGATTCCCAACGCGAACACGCTCCCGGCCGCAAGGGCCATGGCCAGGGACTCGGCAAAGCTGAGCCAGAACAGACCCAGTCCGCTGAGAATCGCCGAGCAGAACAGGATCCCCGTGGGCGAAATCCGACGTCCGACCGGGCCGGCAAAGTATCGCATGAAGACCATCAGCAGGTTGATCCAGACCAGGACCAGGATGCCGGGGATTCCGGCCGACTGCAACACGGCGGGTACCCAGCGATTAGGGCCGAGCTCCACCGAGGCGGTCATCATCATGCATACCAGCAAGATCAGAAACAGCGGCCGGAAGAACGTCTCGGTAAACATCGCCCCGAACGACACGCCCGACTGGACTCGCTCCGTGGCGGGGAACTTTTGTCCCAAAAACAGAAGGCCGTAGGTCATCGCCGGCAACAGAATCAATGCCAGCTTCAACTGCCAAGACTCGATCCCCAGCCAGTCCAGGCCAAACGAGATCAGCCCACCGAGGACGATCCCGCCGGGAAACCAAAGATGGAACTTGTTGAACATCTCGGTCTTTCGATCGGCGTAGAGCGTGGCGATCAGGGGGTTGCAGGCGGCATGGATAAGGCCATCGGCCATGGAGAGAGTGAGTGCTCCGGCGAACAGCATGGTGAATCCGTTGGAGAATATCATCAACAAGGCCCCCGCGATGTGGCCGAGCACGGCCAGGCGCAGCACCAATTTCATTCCCACCACGTCGCACAGCGAGCCGAAGGTCAGGATCGTGAGAGTAAAGCCCCACATGGCGGCCCCGCCAATCCATCCGACTTGCTCGTTGGAGAGCAGGAAATGCTCTTTCAGCGGCCCCATCACGGCGCTGATTGCGATGAAAGTCATCGCGCTGGCGCCCACTCCAAAACAACTTGCCGTGAACAGTCTCTTTGGATTGACTTCCGCAGTACGAGTCACGTTGCCCGGGCTACTTTCTGAACTCATGGTTTGCATTGCCTTTCAATCAAGGACGGAAATGGTAAAACAATTCGTAACCGGTCACGGAGAATTGACAAACAGGTGTTTTGACAGGATAACAGGATGGACAGGATGAAAAACAAAAGAATCTGTTTGCCTGGCCTTGATCCGATGACATCCTTGATGGTTCGTTACATTTCAGTCAAGTGTAATGTAGTTAAGTTATGATCAACGGACACGGGAAAAGCACAATCAAAGCTTCTTTTGTCCTTTATCCTGATCATCCTGTTATCCTGTCCAAAACCATTACTCTGTGAACGATTACAACAACTCTTCGTATCTTCGTGGAGCACACCTGAGGGATTCGAACTAGTTACAGCCGCCAAGGCGCGCGTAAGGGCCGCGTCAGCCTCTGGTTGGCGTCGGGGTCGCCGACGAACAGGTCCTTTTCCATTGGTGTTATGTTAGCTTTGAGAATCAAGAATTCCAAGCCCCCGTCTGCTGCCTGGGGTGGACAAAACGTATGCAAGACCTTTTGTCCCACAAAAAGGGCCATTTTTCGGTCAAACACGTGCGGGGACACGAGCTCCCCATCCACGTTTACGAGCATACCCGCTCTCGCCCCGATCTTGCAATGCCTGCTGCCTGCGTTATTGACGCTCATCTTGTAACGCAGTTCGATCGCAACGGGTCAAGGCGGCTACAAGAACCATCTTTGGGGCTCGCAAAGACAGAGATTTCCGCCTTCTTGTGGGGTACAATAAGAATTCCCGGAGGTTGTGCTGTCGATTTCGCACCCTGTTTGGTATGCTGGGAGTTCGGCGGCGCCGATCCAGACATCGGCCCAAGCGTAACCGACTGCCTCGAAGATGATTCTTTCCCCTTTTTTCAGACAAAGGAGTATCGCATGCGACAGATGAACTTCAACTTGGGACTCGTCTTGACCATGGCCGTGGCGCTGGTTTGCAGCACGAGCAGCGCTGCCGAGGAAAAGCCGAGCGAGGAGGGCTTTGTGAGCATCTTCGACGGCAAGACGCTCGACGGCTGGCACGTCAGCAGCAAGACCGGCCACGGGACCGGCGGCCGCTGGGTGGTTGAAGAGGGAGCGATCATTGGCAGTCAGGATCGGCCCGGCAACGGCGGGATCGTGATCACCGACAAACAGTACGGCAACTTCGAAGTGATCGTGGAGATGAAAAACGACTACGGTCCCGACAGCGGGCTGTTTCTGCGCAGCACCGAGCGAGGCCAGGCCTACCAAGCACTGATCGACTATCACGCCGGCGGCAGCCTGATGGGGATCTATGGCGAGGGGCTCTCGGGCGGTATCCACTCGCGCAACTTCAATCTTGGCGAGAAGCCCTCACAGATCCGTCCGGTGCCGTGTCCCTTCCCCTTGCCGATCTCTCCCGAGAAGTGGGCCGAGTTCTGGAAGCATGGGCAGTGGAACGAGTTTCGCGCCCGCATCACGGGCAACCCGCCGACGGTCACCACTTGGATCAACGGCGTGAAGTTCATGGAGTGGACCGACCAAGAGAAGCGCCATCCCGACACGGGTGGAATCGCCCTGCAAGTTCACGGCGGCGGCGACTACACCAAACAGTTCGTCCGCTACCGCAAGGTGCGAGTGAAGGAATTGGACTGAAGGCATCGCTGTCCTCGTCTCGGAGAAGACGCATAGAGTGTTTTCAATGATCTAGCCAGCCCAACTCGACTGGTTATCGGTGGGCCCCCCTCAGCCACGAGGACCTCAAGATACCGGATATGAGTGTGCCGACAACCCAATGATATAGATTTCAGTCAGCCCTGAGTCTGGCCTAATGGGCCGGGGTTGTCAAGCATCGGGGTATTGGTGTGTGTTTCGCACCTCGTCGAGTTGACCAGCCACCCTCATCGCTGGTTTTCTACAGAGCAGTTGCGTCCCCATTTTCTCTTCGTAACCTATTGAAGACCGTGGAAGATTGCCTCAACTGCGAATCAGAGACCGAAACGGAATCCCTACTCTTCGATCCGATAGAGATGCTCCTCAGTCCGCGCGTGTCGCGCGCCGTGTCGGGGGTTAGGCCTGACACCAAGATCTTCTGCACGACCAAAGGCCCCACCCTTCCAAGCACCCTGGTCTTACGGCGCCGTGCCGCCGGAGCTTGATTGACAGATCGTCTCGTGATCGGCATCCCGGACAAGGCAATCCCAAGATCGCCGGCCCAAGATCTCTGGAGTAGCTCTTGTCGTGTTTTTTGGAAACGGCGAAACTTGGAGGCCGTTTGTGGGTTTCATCTTGTGTCAGTAGGGTGGGACGATGCGCGCGAGATACCCCCTCGTGCGGTGGCATCGTCGTCCCCTCCGTTTGCAAATTCCCTATTTGAGCCGAAGCGGGCGGAATGGGCTCTGCCCGTGGGTGAACAATTCTGAAAGGTGGTGAACCATGTTGCGACGCAGTGTTCTGATGAGTGGATTGGTACTGGTGTTGATCGTATCGACGGCTTCGGCTCAGCAACGGCGGGGCCAAGGCCGCCGCGGGTTTGGGGGACGGGGTTTCAGGGGGATGCGGGCATCGAGTGCGATGTTGCTTGGGATCGAGGAAGTCCAGAAGGAACTTGGACTCAGCGATGAGCAAAAGAAACAGGTGGATGAGTTGCTCTCGGACGTCCGGGAGCAGATGCGATCGTCGTTCGGCGGTTTCCAGGAAATGCAGGACCTCAGCCAGGAAGAGCGCGCGGAGCGCTTCGCCAAGGTGATCGAGAAGGTCGAGGTAACCAACAAGCAGACGGACGAGAAGGTGGGTAAGATCCTGGATGCGAAGCAGGCCGAGCGGCTGGGCCAGTTGCGGATCCAACGCGAGGGACTGCGAGCGCTAAGTCGCCCGAAGATCGCTGAGCGGCTTGGCCTGACCGACCAACAGCAAGCAGAGATGCGCAAGATTCGAGAGGACGTTCGCCCGCAGGCCCGTGGCGGCCGGGATATGTCGGAGGAAGATCGACGTGCGATGTTTGCTCGCATGATGCAGCAGCGCGAGAAGATGGAGGCCGACATCCTGGCCGTCCTGACCGACGAGCAGAAACAGAAGTGGGCCGAAGCGAAGGGCCAAGCGTTCGAGTTCCCGCGGCCGCAGGGTTTTGGTGGGTTTGGCGGCAGAAACGCCGGCCCGCGTCGAAGGCCGCCGTCGAAGAAGATAGATCAATAGCCCTGGCGACCCCCAGTATCTGACAGCACCACTTAATCGAGGAGATACTACGATGCGGATCGAAGTCTGTTCCCTTGTTTTTCTGGCCCTGACGTGTTCGGCTGCGTTTACTCATGCGGAGGATTGGTCGCGCTTTCGCGGCCCGAACGGTTCGGCCGTCAGTTCGGAGACGGGACTGCCGACGACCTGGAGCGACTCGGAGAACGTTGCCTGGAAGACCGCCTTGCCGGGCCCGGGCAGTTCCAGCCCGATTGTCTCCGGCGACCGCGTTTTTGTGACCTGCTACAGCGGCTATGGCGTGGACCGATCCAGTGCCGGCGAGCAGGAGAAGCTGACGCGACACATCGTGTGCTTGGATCTGCGCGACGGGAAGATACTATGGCAAAAGTCGGTCCCGGCGACGCTGCCGGAGGACACCTACCGGGGACAACTCACACAGCACGGTTACGCTTCACAGACGCCGACTGCCGACGGGCAACGTGTGTTTGCGTTCTTTGGCAAGTCGGGGGTGGTTGCGTTTGATTGGGAAGGCAACCAGCTTTGGCAAACCAGCGTGGGGACCGGCTCGGCGATCATGGGATGGGGCTCGGCAACCAGTCTCGTGCTCTATAAGAACCTCGTGATCGTCAACGCCAACGCGGAGAGTCAATCGCTGGTGGCGCTGGACAAGAAGACCGGCCGCGAAGTCTGGAAGACGGATGCCGAGGGCTATACAGGCTCGTGGAGTACGCCGGTGCTGGTCGACCTTCCCGGCGGCAAGCAGGAACTGGTCGTGTTCATGCCCGGCGAAGTTTGGGGATTGGACCCGGAGGACGGCGGGCTGTTTTGGTACTGCTCCGGTGTGCGTGGCACGTCAACCAGCAGCCTCGTGACCCACGACGGAATCGTCTACGTCGTGGCGGGTGGCCCCAGGGGGTCGGGCTCGACGGCCATCCGCACCGGCGGTCAGGACGACGTGTCGGAGAGCCACGTGTTGTGGAAGCAGTCGACCGGCTCGTACGTTCCTTCGCCCGTCATGCTCGACGGTCACGTGTATTGGGTGGACGACCGCGGTGTGGCTTATTGCCTGGAGGCCGACACGGGCGAACAGGTCTACCGCGAGCGGTTGCCCGAGGCCGGCGGCGTGTACGCCTCGGCGGTTGCTGCCGACGGGAAGCTTTACGTCGTCACGCGTCGCAAGGGCACGTTCGTCCTGGCGGCCGGACCCCAGTTCGAAGTCCTTGCGCACAATCGGCTGGAGTCGGACGCCACCGATTTCAACGCCAGCCCGGCCGTCAGCCCCGGGCACCTGCTGCTTCGCTCGAATCGGTTTGTTTACTGCATCGGAGCGAAGTGACGCCGAAGGAGGCTGAGCAACCTGGGTGGCCCGGCCAGGAAGAAGTTCTCGCTATTCTCGCCGGATCGCATCCGCAGCGCCAGATAGGTCCCCAGCGCAATGCTACCGACCATCGAGACGACCGTGACGACCCAATCCAGCGGTGTTAAGTAAAGGTCCATGGTTCACGCTTGCCGAGTTCGGATGGGGCGTTGTTCCGAAGGTTGTGCTCTGCTGAACATCCCTTCCCACGGCCCGACCCACAGCAAACAGGTCATCACCCGTTAAGAAAAACTCCGCAACCGCACCGTACGTCCCGAAAAGGCGGCTCTCTTCCTCAGGCAAAAACTAGAATAGTGCACCCGGAATTCCCCAGAGAAGCAGCAGCCGTCACGAGACGGCTTAAGACCGTCAGGGAAGTCAGCCATCTTTGTTACGGACCCAGCGGCGAATGTCTATGCATGAGCGATACCGCTCGTAGGCAGACTTCGCTTCAACCCTTTCTTCAGGAGTTGCAGGAAGTTTACTCGCGGGTGGGAAGGGGTTGTCGAGATGCGCTCCAAGTTCCATCCACTTCAACACTGTGCCGTCCAGCGGAACAATTTCAAAGTGACACTGGTTCGGCGGTTCCGGTTGAAACTGCGCAACAAAGGCAGACGTGAGGAATCCGCAATGGTTAAGTGCCTCGATGTCAATCAGTGCCACATGATAGCATTCTCCAGCGCCGCGCTGCAGCGCGATTGAGCACGCCTCCGAATGAATGCATGTCCGCAGATTGACCGAAAGTGGTCCTCGTTGGTGGTCGGCGTCCTTCCAATGTTTTGGGCACAGCTTGAACCCATACTCAGGTTCATTATCATCGTCTTTGGAGTAGCGTTTTGCGACGTGCTTCTTCTTAAGGTTTCGAAAGAACTCCCCACGGTCCGTAGTATCACCTGGTTCCATGTCCGGTCTAGTTTGTCGATCAATGCAACGTTGGTACATGCCCGGGGATCTCACTTGCCGTGAACGAACTCAGCGAAGGATTCTATGGCGTCATAGGCATTGTGGAAGACGCGCGTTTCAGGAGCCGTCGGTCGATCACCGTCCGCACGGTGCGCGAGCTGATATACTATAACGGACGGCCAAGGCTGGTCAACTGCCTCAATCATCCATTGAAAACGCGATCCCGGGATGTGCCAGTCGATGGTTACTCGCCCCAAGGGGCCCGTTTCGAGTTCCGCTTCAAGCTCATTGTTGTCATCAACGGAAGCCAGCGCCGCTCGAACCAGCAAGCGGGAACTCTCGATAGCCAACGGGTTTGCTGCCAGTTCTCCTTCGTCCTGATCAAGCAAACCTCGCTCTTGGTCCGTGAACCATCCGGGCAAATCTGCCAACGGCGGCCTGTTCATCTTCCCCATCAGAAGGCGACTTCTGGCCGCGGCGAGTTCACTTGTACGGTCGAGATGCTCCCAAATGGTCGAAATTGTCTTCAAGCCTTCCGCCGGCAGCAGGTTGTCATACGCGAATCGAATAGCCTCATCAACCTCATCGATCGGGAATTGCCATCGGGCTATCGGCCCTGACTGGATATCGGTGCTCTCCGGCCGCGGCAATACGCTACCCTCGACGGTTTTCGGCCCCTCTTCCGTGTCCAACGCAGCTTCGAAACGAATCGAGTCCTCCGAGAATTGCATCACACCCTCTCGAATGTTCACCATTCTCGCCGGCTCCGACTGCAGGAATTCGCTCTTGACGATCGTCGCGATATACTCATTAGACTTGAATACATCGAGTCCCTTCTTCATCCACTGCTCTTTGACTTCGCTCGGCCTGTATTTGGGCAGCGTCTTCATTCAGTCACCCTTTTGTTAATGGTTGCCGAGGTAAACGGTAATGTAATCGACTTGGCAGAAAGTGTTTCCTTGATGACCGAAATCTTCTTCTTCGCGGATTCGGCCTTCACGCACAGGTCGGCAACTTGCTGCTCAGTCAGGCGGATTTCTTTGCTTGATGACGTGCCATCCGGCTCCAGGGTATCCAGGCGGAACGTCGTTATAGGGAATGCACCTTCGATCGCGGATCTCTCTTCGTTGAAGACCGGTCGCATGTCGCAAATGATTTGCAGGTCCTCCAATTCAGCGCCTGTCGCTTCTGCAAGCCTTTGTGCCTTGTATTGCCGTGTGAACCCGGCTGGCGCTGCCGCGAGCTTTTCAAGTCGTTCACCAAGCTTCTCCCGATCGTCCTCAGGAAGGCCCTCGGAAAACTTAATGATAGCTCTCCTCAGCAGAGCCACCGTTTCCTGTGGCGGTTCATCCGCGTCACGAAGGATCTGATTCAAACGCCAGACTATTCGGGACACGTCGGAAGCATTTTCTTCTGAAAGAAGCGTATTCTCGACAGTCCTGGAAAGCGTACTTCGATCCAAGAACGGTCCCTTCTGAGCCAAAGCTCGGGCCAACGCATCTAGCGCGTCATCCTCTATTTGGAGGATCGTCTTGGCGTCAGAGATGAAATCCTCGTCCTTCGCTAAGTGCTCGACAAGGACTTCGAACGGAGGTGTGTCAAAACTAATTAAACGTCGTGCCATTTGCAGATCTCGATCGGGTGCTGGTCGCACGCGAAGTGCGGGCCAATAGATGGCAGCAAAAATGCGGGATGTAGTATATGGTCACCAAAAAAGCGATTGTTGGCGAAATCGGATCGAGAATCAAGCCGTGATCGATCCAAGTGAAAGTTCTGTATGCCCCAAAACCCTCAATTAGTTTATCTTACGTCCAGTTTCGTGTTGAGGTTCGCAATATAGAGTTTCTCATGATTCCGGATATGCGAAACCGGACAAGACCATGGGTGCTCTTGTCCAAGTGGTAAGTTGTTGTTAAATAACAACTTACGATTCAGATCGCCTGTTCCAAAGGGGGATCGTCCCAACTACTGATAGGGATTTGAATCAACCCTGAGTCTGGCCTAACGGGACAGGGTTGTCAACCATCGGTCGCAAACGCAGCCAGGGGAGGCTTTCAACGACCTCAGTAAGGCGGGTTGGCGAATATAACTCAGGGGGGGGGTGCCAGGGCGATTTTTGCACTCCATCGAGTTAACCAGCCCCACCAAGGGCCTCTACGGGGTTTTGGGTCGCGCGGCGGCGCTCGGGCACTCGCGAGCCTGCGAATCGGTCCCTCCCAGAGGCCGCAGTGGGGCCTTGTTGGTTGAGGTTCAATAGCCCCGCGCGTCCAGGTCGTACATCGCCAGGATGTTTTCGGTGGGGGCGTCGTTTTGCAGATTGTGCGTCGAGCACACGATGTATCCGCCGTCATGCCCGAGTTCGCTGACGCGTGTCCTGACTTCCTCTCGCACGTCGTCGGGTGTGCCGCGCGGCAGCGTGTGTTGGATGTCGACGGCCCCATGGAAACAGAGCTCTTGGCCGAACTCTTGTTTCAGTTCCTCCGGAACCATGTCCCGGGCCCCGACCTGAATCGGATTGAGAATGTCGACGCCCGCCTCGATCAACTCGGGAATGTAGTCCCGGAACGACCCGCAACTATGCAACAGGTTCTTCACACCCGCCTGCCGGGCAATCGAGAAGACCTTGCTCGCGTAGGGGACAAAAAAGGTGTCGAGCATTTCCTTGCTCAGCATCAGCCCGTTCTGCGTTCCCAGGTCGGCCAGAAAAAGGACCATGTCGATCCGGCCGTCGGTTGCTTCCAGGGCCCGGGTGAGATCTTCGCAATAGAATTCGGCGAACTTGTCGATGATGAAGTGCACCATCTCGGGCCGCAGCGCCATGTCGCAATAGAACTGTTCCTTGCCGCGAACCAGGGCCGGTCGTTCCAGCGTGTCGCCGAAGCCGTAACGCAACGCGTAGCCTTCGTACTTCTGACACTGCTCTTTCAAAGGGCTGTAATCGAACCAATCGGGCGAGGGCCAATCGAATCGTTCCAAGTCCTCGAGCGTCTCGGCGCCGGCCAAGCCGCCTTCGACGTGAAACCACTCCTCGGTCCCCAGCACGTTGACTTTCTTCCAGCGTTCGCCCCAGAAGTTCTCCCGAATCCCCCCGGGCAAGTCGCGCAGCGGCGGTTCGGTGGCCGAAAGGACCCGAATGTCGACCTCCAAATGGTCCAGCAGTGCATCCCGGTCTTTCAACTGCAAGTCTTTCAACAGCCGCTCGGTGACACACGGTTCGGCCCAATAGGCGATGGGGGCTCGGTCCGGTCGCTGGCGGTCAAGGGCAGTTAGAACTGGACTTTTGCAAACTCAGGTTAATCCCAGTTTGACGATAACATGTTCATAGCTCCGCGATTTATCGGTGACTTGCTCGATGGCCCAGGCCAGTGTGGTCCGCAGGGTCTCGCCC
>SDBV01001320.1_pt1 | contig 37373 bp, 27 predicted proteins | sample 2277081 | NCBI WGS metagenome assembly SDBV01 (sample SAMN10402039, study PRJNA504765) | marine sediment metagenome | isolation source: marine sediment core GS10_PC15, 223 cmbsf | place: Arctic Ocean: Southern Knipovich Ridge | collected 2010 | reverse complement strand
CCGCCCGGGCCAGGCGGCCCCGGCCCAGGGAATCTCGGCGCTGCGACCCCGCGAAAAGGTCACGCCCTACGATTTCAAACGTCCGGAGCGGGTGGGTAAGGAGCAGATGCGGGCGTTGCAGACCCTGCACGAGGGTTTCGGGCGGAACTTTGGGGCCGCGCTGTCGGCGCTGTTGAGGAGCATCGTCGAGGTGAAGCTCACCAGCGTCGATCAGCTCACTTACAGCGAGTTCGTCTTCAGCCTGGAGAACCCCACCTGCTTCAACCTGCTGAAAGCCGAGCCGCTGGAAGGCAACCTGATCCTCGACATCAACCCTTCGATCCTCTATCCGATCATCGACCGGCTGTTGGGCGGCGGCCGGGAGGGTGGGGCCTTGGCGCGCCGCCCGCTGACCGAAATCGAGCTGCGGCTGGTTTCCCGAATCACCGACCTGTTTCTCGTCGAGCTGCACCACGCCTGGGAAAACGTGCTGGACCTGAAACTGGAGGTGGTCCAGGTCGAGAGCAACCCGCAACTGGTCCAAATCGTCCCGCCGAACGAAGTGGTGGTGTTGATCAGTTTCGAGCTGACCATCGGCGACATCCGGGGAATGATGAACCTCTGCATCCCCTACAACTCGATCGAGCGGATCGGCGGCAAGCTGACGTCCAACACCTGGTCGGCCTACGGCCGCCGCCAGGCCACGCCCGAGAGCATCCGGCAGATCAGCAACAGCGTATGCACCTCGCTGGTGGAGATGAACGTGCGGCTGGCCCAGACGCGGATCAGCACCGGCCAGTTGATCGCTCTGCGGGTGGGCGACGTCATCACCACACAAAAGGACGTCCACAGTCCGCTGGTCGTTTCCGTCGAGGGGTTGCCCAAGTTCCACGCCCGGCCCGGCGCCTTCAAAGGCCACAAGGCGATCTGCATCCAGGACGTAATCGAGAACCCGGCTGAGGCGGTAGGGGAATAAGCGTGGAGTTCAGCGTGGCCGCCGCAGCCTTCAGTGCCTGCCGGGCAAAGAGCGTGTTTCGTCGACAACTGCGGTGCTCCGAACGATCACGCGCCGATACGCGAAGAGGTTCGGGCTGCCGCCGTCCCTTACCGTCAGGATCACGTGCAGTTCGTTATCCTTACTGTCCTGCGGAACCACGAAGCTCGCCTGCCGGGCGTCCGCGTTGTTGATGGCCAGATTACCCGAATACGTGCTCGGCTGGCGGTAGTACGACCACCGATAGGAAAGGCCGTCTCCGTCCGGATCCGACGTGCCGGCGGCGCTCAGTTCGACGGTCGATCCCGGCCGAGCCTGAATCCGTAGGATACTCTTTCCGGCGACCCCGCCCACGACCGCCTTGGGATTGTGGTTTGCCTGCTCGGGCGGCTTCACGCACCAATCGGCCCGGGCCGCCCAGTCGTTTTGAAAATCCTCGGCCCATCGCCAGATGGGTTTGTTCAGATCGCCATCGTCGCGGGCGCCGCGCCAGGTGTTTCCGCCGGGCTTCTCGCGCACGAACCGGCCGCCCCAACCGCCGTAGCCGGGATCTTCCATACTGCCGAGTCCCACGCGAATCTGGTGCATGAACGACGGCGAGTCGCCCTCGCTGCGGAAGGCGCCGTTGTGATGTTCGTACAAGCTACACAGCGGCCCGTGCCCTTTCAGAATGTTGGCTTGCATCCAAGGCTTTTCAAAAAACGACTTTTGCGGTTCGGGGATCTTCCGATCCCAGCGGTAGGCGATACACGCGAACTGACTGAAGCTGCCCAGCACCCCAAGGCCGGGCCAGTTGGGCTCGATGTACTTGCGGAAGGTCGTATCCTGATCCAGGATGATGTAGATGATCGCCTTCTTGCTGACCTGCTCGATCCGGTCGGGATGCTCGTGCTGGATCTTCCAGAGGGCCCGGGCAATCGTGTTCGTCCCGCCCCACGCCTGCAGATAGACGGGCCCCGGCTTGGAGTCCAGCAGCACCTCAGCGATGCGGTCGGAGCCGGGCGTATCCCGGTCCATCGCGCCGACGTTGTCGATATTGCCGACGTAGACCTTCTTCTTCAGTTGGGCCGGAGAGGGAAAGCCCGGGGCATGCCGCCGCAGGCTGTCGTAGACCTTGGCGTACTGGTCGATGTAGTCCTCGATCCATCCGACCTCGCGCCAGTTGTGGCCTTTCCAGTGGAATTTCGAACTGCAATAGATGATGCCCTCGATGTCCCACTCGTTGGCGTACATCAGGAATCGGACCATCGAACATCGATCGTCGATTTCGCCGTCGGTGGTTGCGATGATCCTGGGCCTGGGGTCCCTTGCCCGGTCGGTTTGGCCGAAGACCGTCGAACCGGCAAGGCAATAGATCGCCAGCATGAACGTGCCGAGTTGCCCCGGAGGGATTCTGTTGCGAAGGTGTGCTTTCATGGCGTCAGTCTCCTTTTTTCGCGGAGGTTCCGATTTGCCGCGACGGCGCCTTGACGCAGAACAAGTGACGCTCGCCTCGCAGCAACAGGCAGTTGGCGACCGGCACGGGCGAGGCGATTATCTGCTCGTCCATCGGGTTCTCAGACAGAACCTCGAAGCCGCCGATCACCCGGGCCACAAAAACGACGCCGTCCTCGCGGGCCGCGTAGAGCTTGCCGGCGGCGACCGTCGGTGAGGCGTAGTAGTTCTTGCGGTGCTCGGGCAAGGCGTCCGCCCAGAGTGTCTCGCCGGTAACCGGATCGATGCAACTGACCTGGCCCCGGTCGCCCAGCAGATAGATCTTGCCGTCGTAGACCGCCGGCGTGGGCACGAAAGCGCCGACGTCGTCGCGTGTCCAGAGGCGGTGGGTCTCGGTCACGTCGCCGCTGCCGCCGAGCCGAACGCCGGCTAGGTGGGTGCCGCGCCCGTAGGGCACCACCACCGTTTCGCCGGCGACAACCGACGAGGCCACGGCGACCCAGAATCTGTTGCGATCGGGGTTGAAACCGCCGCAGGACCACAACAGCCGGCCGTCGGCCGCGCGGTGGGCCGTCACGTGCTCGGCCCCCCAAACCAGCAAGGCCTGGCTGCCTTGCCGCTCGATTACGATCGGCGTGGCATAGCTCTGGTCGCCCTCGATCGGGCAGTCGTAGTTGCGGGCCGCTTTCCAGGCCAGCTTGCCTGTCCGCTTGTCGAAGGCCGCCAGGAAAGACTCGCCGGCGTGCATCACGGTGGCGACCACGTGCCGTCGGGTCACCACCGCCGAAGTGCCGACGTCCCAGAAGAGCGTGTCCTCGCCGAAGCGCTGCTGGAGATTCGTCTGCCACAAGAGCTTGCCGGTGAAGTCCAGGCCCGCCAGGCTGCCGCTCTTGTAATAAGCGAAGATAAACTCGCCGTCGGTCACCGGCGACGGGTTACACCCCGAACCGTTGCGGTGCTTGCCTTTGCGCTGGGGGCCAAGGGCCGTCCGCCAACGTATCTTGCCGGAGAAGTCCAGGCTCACCACGCCGTTGTTGCCGTCGATCGGCGCGGTCACGATGATCTGCTCACCCCACACGATGGGCGTCGAGCATCCCCGGCCCGGCAGCTCCACCTTCCACGCCAGGTTGTCGTCGGCCGACCACTCGATCGGGTAGGCGCCGCCAGGGGCGCTGCCGACGGCGTCCGGGCCGCGCCAGCCCGGCCAATCGGCAGCCGGCTGCCCGGCGGCAGAACCAACGGCCCAAAGCAGAAGAACCCCGGCAACGGCGTAGAGACGTTTCGGCATGGTGCATTCTCGCGGCAGTCCGGTGTTTGTGTCGGTGGATCCATCTTACACGATGGGTAGGCCGGATGCGAACTCCCTGGTTACTCCCTGGTTCCCAAGCTCCAGCTTGGGAACCAATCGGCTTGACAGCACATGAAAACCGAACACCGGTCCCCAAGCTGGAGCTTGGGAACCAGAGCGGCAAAGGGGCAATGGCATCCACAAGATCTCAGGACTGACCCGAACGGCAGACCGATTGGCATCGATCCGCTATTGCTCCTCGGCCGCACGTGCTGCATCCAGGGCCCCGCTGAGCAGAAATCCCTCGATGGACACGCGGCTCGAGCGGTACGCCAGCAGGCTTTCCAAGTAGGCCAGATTGACCCGAAAGTAAGTCCGTTGGGCGGTCAACAACGTCAGGTAGTCGTACTCTCCTTCTCGATAACCGGTTCGGACCAGATCGAGCGAGGCCTTGGCGTTGGGCAGAATCTTCCGGGCGTATTGCTGGACCTCGTGCCGGGCGTCTGCATGACGCTTCATGGCGGCCGAGAGTCGGTCTCGCAACGTCAACTCGACCCGATGCACCTCTTTCTCGGCGGCGATCAGTTCGGCCTGGGCCTTGTAGATGTTGCCCTGGTTGCGGTTGAAGATCGGCAGCGGCAGGCCGATCTCGACGGTGGCCACGGTGTCCTCGGCCGAATCGTGGTAGCGCACGCCGGTGCGGAGGTTCACGTTGGGAATCCGTCGGGCAGATTCCCTCGCCACCACGCATTGAGCCCGTTGGACTCCCGCCCGGGCCTCGGCCACCTCGGGGCTTCCCGCCAGCAGCCGCTGAAGCGACCCCTGCCAGGTCAACTCCGGCAACTCGTCTTCAAGATCGCCCACCAGGCGGGTCGGTTCGAGTTCGGGCACGCCCAGCAAGGCGGCCAGCCGTTGCCAGGCGGCCTGGTGGCGGTTGCGGGCCAGTTGGAGTTGGATGGCTGCCGAGTCGCCCTCGATCCGGGCCTGGAGCAGGTCGACGCGGCTGACTTCCATGGCTTCGACCAACTCGCCGGCCGCCTGGACCCCCTGTTGGCCGATCAGCATGAGTTGCCGGTTCAACTCGACGATTCGCTGGGCCACCGTCGCCTCGTACCAGGCCGCGCGGACGTCGTTGAGCACGCGTCCCTGCTGGGCCGCCCAGGCCTGGTCGGCTTGGGTGATTTCGTGGCCCACCACCGCGCTGGCGAGTTGGAGCTTTCCGGCGGTGACAATCTCCTGGATGAGAAAGGCCCCTTGCTGTCCGGCCGTGCCTTCGGCCCCCATTTCGTCGCCTTCGTAGCCCACGATGGGATTCGGGTAGAGACCCACCTGAATACATTTGCCTTGGGCGGCGCGAATACGCATGGCGGCCTGCACCAGCGTGGGGTTGTTGGCCATGGCGACGCTTTCCGCCTCGGCCAGCGTCATCCCCGGCTCGCCCGGCGAACTGCCCGGTAGAAGTGGAAACGCCTCCGACTGAGCCAGCCGAATGTCCGATTCCACCGGGTCCCGTTTGGATTCGGTCGTCGCGCGGGATACCCTCGCCGCTTTTATTTCTCTGTCGGCCGTTTTGTCGACTTCTCTCTGCCGAATGCCCGCAAAGGAAGAACCGCTCGGCAGTGGCGCCGCCGGGACGATCGGCAGCGGGGCCGCCGGGGTCTTGCGAATCCAGCGGACCTTCGAGTTCCCGGAAGGCTTGCCGGAAGGCGGCTCGAGCGGATCCGAAAACGCGCGAGGCCCCCAGGCCATGACCCCCAGCAGGATCACGCCCGCGGTGATGCGCCGATCGACGTTCATAACAGAATGTCCCCCATGGTGCCCCGTTTGCCGGTCAGTTCCCACAAGCCTTGTGGGCCGCGATCGTATTGGCGGACTGAGAACTCGTCCTGCTTCTCCGCCGGATCAATATGCGGGAACCCCTTCGGTACGCGTCTACAGACACCTCATCTAAGATATGTCGGAAAGGAAGACTGCATAGGTTAAACGGATTATTCCGATAATTCCGGTTACGGGAACAATTCTGCAACTTATGGGTGGGCACGCGCAATCCATGGGGGTCACTTGCGAGGTTCATTTCCCAATTCCGGGGACGGGAGTCTTTTTTGGTTCATCCGGAATTCCCGTGCGCGACGTCTGATTAGGGGAAGTACGGGTTCCTCTTCTCTGTTGCCGGGTGGGTCAAGGTGTCGGAAAACACCGCGTCTTGCCACAAACAGGTGAACAGAGAAAAGGAACCCGTACTTCTGTCGTTGGGCAAAGTACCCGAATTCCGGATGAACCTCTTTTTTGCCCACACCACGAGCCCGCGTTCTACTTATCAACGGTATGGACCCATAAGCAACGCCACCGTCGGGTTGGGAAAAAGACTCGTGTCCCCTTCGCCCGGCGGAAACTCTCGCCAGCGGCGTTGCCGAGTCGAAAGCGTCGATCGTCGCGACGCAACGGGGACAGGAACCGGGAGATGAACTAAGAAAAAACGGCAGGGCATCCCGGTGACGCCCCACCGTCGGGGAAAAAGATCCGATAACGTCGCCACGCCGGGAGCACGGCTCGGCTGCACGCACTCCCACCCTTGATTCGGAGGCTGCAAGGGCGCAGTTCCCGGCGAGACGCCTATTTCTTGGTCCGCAACTCGGCCGGAGTCGAGCTTTCTCCGTGGGCTTCCACCTTGTGGCACTCGACACAAACGTTCTTCGGCGTCATCATCCAGATCGAGTCTCGGACGGTCTTCTCCTGCGCCGCGGTGAGCTTCTCCTTGCCGAATCCCTTGGCGATCTCCGCATGCTTGCTTCCCGGGCCGTGGCAGGCCTCACACGAGGTTCCGACCAAGTTGGGAGTCGACGTGAGGTCTTTGAAACCGGTCGCTTCTGCGAAACCGGTCGCGTGGCACTTGACGCAATTGGCATCCGCCTGGTACTTCGTCGACAGAAGATCGAACGTTTTCGCGTGTTTCGTCTTCTTCCAGGACATGTATTGCTTGAAGTGGCACGAAGCACAGTCTTTGGCCCCCGTGTACGTCTGGCCCTCCGGCGGGGCCGGCTCGACCTCGGCGGCCTGAAGAGCCGGCATCCGGCCCGGGCCCGCGGTCGCCATCAGGGCAACCAACACCAAGAACGTCACGGCGACAACAGTTCCACCGAACCGAGTTCCTCTCCGCTTGCACATAGCTTCTCTCCTCTGACCTTGTTCGCTGCGCGGTGCGGCTCGCGCTGGCAACAAGCCGAACACACCCACCGTGCACCATGTCCACGTTGAGGGGCAATTGGAGAGCGAAATCCAATGCGGGATCGCATTAGTCTGCCGCTCTGCCCCATAGAAGCATACCGCGTGCCAAAGCCGTCGATGCTTTGCTAGATCCGCCAAACTCAATAGATGGACGGACCTGAGCGTCGCCGGAAGCGTCCTGGATTCAGAGGTTGTAACGCGCTGGTCGCGGGAATCCGCGGACGCACCACGGAAATCCGCAGATTTGGAACAATCGAGCCCGTAGAAAGGGAAGCCAAAAAAACCTACTTTTTGCCTATCGTTGCTAGTTGCCCGAAGAACATGGGCACCCGACGGGGGTGGGTAAATTGCGCCGACCATCGAATTCCACCGGGTCGGAAAGTTGGACTTCCCATTGGGCCCGTCGCTGGATAGCCTACAAGCAGTACCGTTGGGGATTATCGTCAGCGTGCTGTGGGAGACGACTCCGTTGGCGATGGAAATCGGTATCAGCGTCGATCGCCGAGGGAGTCGCCTCCCACAAGCGGTTCTCGAACAAAGGAGAGTTCCAATGTCAAGAATCTTGTGGAGTCTGACGTTGACGCTTTGCGTCGGGGCCGGCGCGGCGTGGGCCCAAAGTGTCGAAAACACGAAGCACGGCCCTCCGCGGAAACCGGACGCGAGGCTTGCCACAAAAAAAACGCCGGGCGAGGCAACCCAGCGCAAGAGAATCGTCGTCCGCCTGGCAAACACCCCGGCCATCGACGTGGCCAAGGCGATCAACGAACTGTTGACCGGCGAAAGCCGGTTGCGAGAGACCGACCCGAATTCGACGGTCCCGCCGAGCCAGGCCGCGGTGGTCATCCCCGATCCGATCACCAACAGCCTGGTCATCAGCGCCACACCGCGGGACCTCGACGCGATCAAGGAAATCGTCGAACAACTCGATCGCCGCCCGGAGATGGTGATGATCAAGGTATTGATCGCCGAGATAACGTGGGGCGACGCTCAAACGGCAGATGGAAAAGACCGTCGCGGCGATGGCAAGGAACTTGCGAACAAGTTGCCGATCGAGGGATGCGAGCAACTAAGGCATTTCCTCGCCGACCGGCTGCGGGCAGAACCCGAGGGACCCGCCGGGCTGGTCCTGAAGGACAAGCGGGCCAACGTCGACGCCTTGGCCGAGGCGATCAGAAGATGTCCCGGGGCGAAGATCCTCGGCCGGCCGCAGGTCATGACCCTGGACAACCAACCGGCCTACATTCAGGTCGGCCAGCGGATCCCCACCATGCGCCCTGCCAAGACCGACAAAGGCACCGTCACCAACGTCTCTTACGAGAATACCGGGCTGATCCTGGGCGTCACCCCGCGGATCACTCCCAAAGGCGACGTGTTGATGGAAATCGACGTCGAATACTCCCAGCCGGGTCCCGTCGAAGAAGGCATTCCCATCTCGGTCTCCCCCGACGGCAAGGTGATCCGCTCGCCGAGGATCGACACCACCACGGCCCGGACCACCGTCAGCGTCCCCGACGGAGAAACCCTAGTCCTCGGCGGGCTGTCCACCAACGCGGACTCGAAACGCACCGAGCTGTTGATCCTCGTCACACCGCAGGTGGTCGATCCGGACAAGATCGAGAAGTAGGTTCTTTGCGGAAAAAACTCTACTCGGCCAACATCGTCGCGAACTGCTTGCGGAACTGGCGAAGTTGCTGTTCCTGCTCGTCGCTGAAATGGCCGATGCGATGGGCGTAGGTGTCCATCCACGTGACCAGGCGATCGAAATCGTCGTCGCTGAGCTTGACGTCGTGGTGGCCTTCCCCCTGGGTTAGCAACGCCAGCAACTTGCTCTTGCGGGCCGGGCAGTCGCCGACCACCGATCGGTCTTTCTCAAAGGCCAGCTTCTGCAAGTCGTTTCCGGAGTAGGACAGTAGGCTCTGGTAGGATTTGGCCGCCGTGAGGTCCGGTGCGGCCGCCTTGGCGTCGTCGCTATCCGGCCGGTGACAACGGACGCATTGTCTCTCCAGCACCGGCTGCACCAACTCGTCGTAGCGCAGCGGCCACGAGCCCTCCGGGCCGGGCGTCAGCTTCGACGGTTCCCGGGCGGCCGCCAAGGGGATCTTGCCGGGCAGCGGCGTCGTGTCGCGATGCTCGTGGCAACCGACGCAGGCCAGCGTTTGATTCGGTTGCACGTAAGTCAGCGATCGCATCGTCTGCACCATCAGCCCTTGCCGATCCAACGCCTGGAACAAAACGGGGATTCCCGACGGGACGCGGAAATAGGCCGAACCGTCTTCTTCGACCGGGACCGTGCCCAGGACGAATTTCCCGGGGTCCTCGCGGGAAACGCCCAACACGGGCGAGTTCATTTGCGGCTGCACCTTCGGCGGCACCGCGATCACCCGCAGCCGGGCGATCGTACCCCGCTCGACGCTCGGCAGCCCTTGATACACGTCCTGCAACAGGAACTTTCCTTCCTGGGGGCCGTCCCAATCGACCGTATCCGGCAGCACCGGCGGCTTCTTCCGCGGGCGGACCGGAATCGGGTTCGTGCAGGAGATGTCCGGGTCGCGATAGAGCGGCTCGAGGTTGCCGAACGCGTCGTACAGATAAAGCCCCATCGCGTTGGGCGGGTTGCGGGGATCGTCGATCGCAAATCGGCTGTGGCCCGGCAGCCGCTTGTCGCTCCAGGAAACCAGGTAATACTCTTCGCAGAGCGGGAACGGATTGGCATAGTACATGTTGACCCAGGCTTCCGTTTCCGGGAACGGCACCTCGGGCGTCAGTCGCGTCAGCGGCCGCTCGAACTCGGTGCCGCCGGTCCGATCCAACAAGGCCAAGGACCCGCCCACGTTCGAGTGATGGGCGCAACCGGTGAAGATCAGCTTCGGCGAGTTCGGCACCGCCCGGGCCTCGAAGATGGCCTGCGGGGCCCGGGTGTAATTGCCGTAGACCAACTGCGGATTGGTCCCGTCGGGATTGGTCGACCAGAGGCTGATGAACGGACCGTTGAACCGGTCGATGTAGTCCCACCGGGCGTATAATATCCTGCCGTCGGCGGCCACGGACGGGGTCCATTCAAAATTCTCGAAGGCCGAAATCGCCCGCAGGTTCTGCCCGTCGCCGGTCATCCGGTGCAGCGTGAACACGGCCACCGGCCGCGAGTTGCCGCCGCCGCAACGCACGTAGCTGTCCGGCTGCGTCGCCTCGCAGGTCGCCGACGCGCTGGCCTTGCCCGCCTGCAGCGAGATGCCCTTGCGGGTGGAAAGGAACACGACGTCGCCGTTGGGGAGGTATCGCCCGTCGAAGTCGTCGTAGTAGCCGCGGGTCAACTGCCGCACGCCGCTGCCGTCGAGGTTCATCTCGAACAGGTGGAAGAACGCGTCCTCGGGCAGGTCCTCCTTGGCCACCTTGTTGCCCACCTGGGCCACGTGGGGATAGAACTTGCAGTAGGCGAACAGCACCTTCTGGCCGTCGTACGAAAGATCGGGACGCAGGAACGTGCCGTCGTCCCAACCGTCGGTCAGGCGGCGGACCTGCGGCGAGTCGCTCTGGAAGCCCTCCAATAGACAGATACTCCCGCCCGGCCGCGACCACCAGCCGTAGAACTGGTCGGACATGTGGGGAAACATCGGCGGGGCCCGTTTGACGAACAGGATCGTGTCGAAGTCCAACCGCGGATTCTTCAACGACATCCGCCGCACGGCCCAACGCGCCCGCAAGTAAAGCTCCTCAACAGCCGCTGGCGGCTTCGCAGCCTGGATCCCTTCCAAAACCTTCCTTTCTCGATCCACGTCGGCCCCCAACCGCCGAAGACTCTCAGCCAGTTTCAACCCCCGCTGGACCACTTGCGCGACGGCGTACTGCTTCGCCGACTCGGGCTGCGGCACGGCGACGGCCTTGCCGTGTGCGACCGACCACGGACTGATGCTGCTTTGCGTGGCCGGCTTGCCCAAGGCGATGTTTTCCTTGCTGCCGGAGGTGTAGATCTCGACCTCATCGAGATGGAACCAATTCTTCCCCGGCTGGAGCAGACGGACATATCGGGCCTTGGCCGCATCGAGCTCGATCGCCAACGGCTTCTTGTCGGTTTGCCCGTAGAAGACGGTGCCGTCGTGTTGATAGGCCGGTTGAAAACTCTCGCCGTCGTCGGACAGCAGCACGATCAGCCGGGCCGCCCGCTCTGCCACGCCGCGGTCGCACCGGTTGAACAAGAGGATTCGATCCACGGGAGTCGACTTGCCCAGGTCGACTTGCCACCAGGGATCGTTTTCGTTGTCGGTATGGAACCCCCACGAGCCCGTTTTCCGGCCGTCGACCCCTCCGGCGGCGTCTTGCTGAACCGTCGCCTTGCCGCCGCCGGGCTGCTTCGCCGGACTTTTCGCGTTGCGGAGTTCGTCCTGATGGAGCCAATCGGCCTCGATCTGGGCGGGTGTGATGGGTGATAATGACGACTCAGTCTCAACGGCACTCGTTTGGGCCAATAGAGAGCACATCGACAAAATCGTTAGACATGAAGTGGTGTAGCGAATGCTCATCATCTGGCTTTCCTGCGAGTTAAGGTTTCGTTGTTTCTGCGGCAGGCGGTTCAGTCTTCCGGCAGGTATTCGCGGATTCGGTGACGTTCAACGATCCAGAGCTTCCCAGTGCAAGCTTAACCCGCACCCGACGGCCCTCCAATCTCTACGAAACGTTCTCGCGACATCTCCGCCCCGTAGGCGATGCAAGCGTAGACGTCGGCCTCCTCCAGGCCCGGGTAGTTGTCCAGGACCTGGGCGATCGACCGGCCGCTGGCCAGGAAATCGAGAATCAGCGACACCCAAATGCGATGTCCTCTGATGCACGGCTTGCCAAAACAGACTTTCGGATCGATCGAAATCCGCTGGAGTATTTCTTCGTGTTTCATGGCGATTGTACCTTCTTCTCGATTTCGCGCGTACAGCCCTTAATGTCGTTCTCTCCGAGGACTGCAAAACAAAGATCACGCACCGTTTCAAGTTTCCCGAGTCTTGCTTCGCAGGGCGGCAACGACTTGGTGGCATACGCGCCCACCGCACCCAGAAAAATGACAACGAAGCCCGCCAGTCCGAACATCAGCCAAGTTCCCAGTGAGATGAGGACGGGAGCCGGCCGGGGAAGAAATGCCGCCACCGCCCACAACGCCAGCCCGACAGGAATGGCCAGCAACATCAACAGCCCGAGACCCATCAGGCGGTGAAACATCCTCGCCAAAAGGTGATCTTTGGTCACGACCTGCGGCAACCGGCCCGGTGCAAGTTTCTTCATCTCCTGCTCGAACAAGTCGCGATGGCGTTTCAACAGCGGCCCCAAAGGTGTCGACGGCCGCAAATCCGCAACGTCCACACCGACCCTCGACAGCGTGTCGCGGACGGCCAGAAACGCCCCGGCCGAAAGGCACGGCTTGCCTAGAATTGCCGTGGGGCGAATCTCGTTGACTTCGGCCCGAGACGCGATCAGTTCACAAACTTGCCGCAGCGTGCTGGAGCGTGTCGGCTTCAGGACCGCCTTCCACTCTCGGTCGGGAACCGATATGCGGAAGTAATCGTTAAACGTTCGGCCAATCCATTTCCACTCGCTCCAGGCGGTATCGGCGTAAAGATCGAGCGCATTTTGCCATTCTTCAACGCTCATTTCAAAGCGGATCATCGGATCCTGCCCGGCTTCCCTCGCCGCAGAGCTGTCCGGCAACATGCTGGCAAAAACGGCCAGCACTTCGTCGGGGGTCATCCGCCGAGAGGGTGGGGAACGTCGAAATCCCATAATCTCCAACTCCTGCGTTGGAAGGTAGCAGCCAGACTTCAGTTTACTCCATCTGACCCGCCCAGTAAAAGCCGATCGGCAACCGCCAAGGGAAAAAATCACAAAAAGCGTCCGAATCGGCAGTTTAGGCGAGAATCTCCCCCCGGGTTCCTTACGCCGGCCGCCGCGTGCATGTATCATAGGGACCGTCGTGTTTGGTGCGCCCGCGACATCGGCAACGCAGCAGTCAGACAGTGGCCGTTAGGACCGAAAGGAGAACAAGATGCATAGACCGACTCTTTTTCAACGCATCGCGACTGTTGGGATCGTGGCGTCGATCGCCGCCGCTTTCCTCGCCACACCGGCTGTGGTGGCCCGGGGCGCCGCCGCCCGGCTGCCCAACTTTGTGCTGATTTTCGCCGACGACCAGGGCTATCAGGACATCGGCTGCTTCGGCTCGCCGAAGATCAAGACCCCCAACCTCGATCGCATGGCCAAGCAGGGAATGCGATTTACCGACTTCTACGTCGGGGCGGCCGTCTGTTCGGCCTCGCGGGCGTCGCTGATGACCGGCTGCTATTGCGATCGGGTGGGTGTGCGCGGCGTGTTCTTCCCCAATCGAAAGAACCCGCAGGGGCTGCACCCCGACGAGATCACGGTGGCCGAAGTGCTCAAGGCCCGCGGTTACGCCACCGCCTGTGTGGGCAAGTGGCACCTGGGCGACGAGAAGGTGTTCTTGCCGACCCGCCAGGGGTTCGATTCGTACTTCGGCATCCCCTACTCCAACGACATGTCGATCACCCGCGACGGCCGCCGCGGTCCGCCCGTGTTTCGCAACGAAGAGATCGTCGAGCATCCGGCCCAGCAGGCGACGCTGACCAAGCGCTACACCGAAGAGGCGGTGAAGTTCATCCGTGCCAGCAAGGACGGGCCGTTCTTCCTCTACCTGCCGCACACCATGCCGCACGTGCCGCTGTTCGCCTCGGAGAAGTTCAAAGACACCAGCGCCCGGGGACTCTACGGCGACGTGATCGAGGAGATGGACTGGTCGGTCGGCGAGATTCTCAGGACGCTGAAAGAGACGGGCGTCGACGACAATACGCTGGTGATTTACACCTCGGACAACGGCCCGTGGCTTTCGAAGCGGGCTAACGGCGGCTGTGCGTTGCCGTTGCGCGACGGCAAGTTCAGCACGTGGGAAGGCGGCATGCGCGAGCCGTGCATCATGCGATGGCCGGGCCGCATTCCCGCCGGAACCGAGTGCGGCGAAGTGGCGGCCACGATCGACGTGCTGCCCACCTTCGCTAAGCTTGCCGGGGCCAAGGTGCCCGACGACCGGATCATCGACGGCCGGGACATTTGGCCGCTGATGTCGGGCCGCAGCGGCGCCAAGAGTCCTCACGAGGTCTATTTCTTCCGTAGCGTTGCCGTGCGGTGCGGCAAGTGGAAGCTTCACCTCAGCGGCCGCGACACGGTCAAGAAGCGCCCCGACCAGAAGTTTCCCGCCTTATACGACCTCTCGGCCGACGTCTCCGAAGACCACAACCTGGCCGCCGAGCACCCCGAGATCGTCCAGCGCCTGACGGCGTTGCTAAACGCGCACAAGGAAGAAATCGCCCGGAACAAGCGGCCGGTCGGACAGATCAGTGAATGATGAATGGTGAATCGTGAATGGTGAATGATGAATGATGATTGGGAGACCCTTCCACCCTCGTTCCCAAGCTCCGGCTTCCACCCTCGTTCCCAAGCTCCGGCTTGGGAACGCACTTGCCGGAAGCTCCGGCTTCGTTGCGACGCGAGGCAGAGTTTCGGGACGACAGGTTCCCAAACCGGAGCTTGGGAACCAGAGCAATGACGACCATGAGCGATTCGCACCCGCCGAGAGCCAAGCATCGCTGGTACCAGTTCAGCCTGCGGACGCTGCTGCTGTTTGTGCTCGTGGCGGGAATTGGGTTCGGTCTGTTCGGTCGGGAGTTGGAACACGCACGCCATGAAAAGAAAGCGGCCGAAGAGCTTCGGAAGTTGGGAGCGGGATTAGACGACTGGCCAGGATGGCAAGAAATTGTCTTTGGGCGTGATTATCCCCCCATCGTACAGGTAAACCTCCGCGGCACTCGGGAAATCGATGCCGCACTGGAGCACCTCGCAGCACTGGAGCACATCGAGGACTTAGGCCTCAGCGGGACCAGCGTCAGCGATGCCGATCTGGAAAACCTGAAAAAGCTGACCAGCCTCGTATCGCTGGACCTCCGTGACACGGCGGTCAGCGACTCGGGACTGGAGCACCTGAAGGGGCTAACCGGGCTCCGATGGCTGAAACTGACCGGCACGCAAGTCACCGAGAAAGGCGTCGAGAAGCTCCAGCAGGCATTGCCGAACTGTGAGATTCGTCACTAGCGAACCGCTTCTACGAGAAACACGGCTCAGGATTGGAAGAATCGCCATGAACTCACTTGAGCGCGTCAAGACGGCGTTACAACGAAAACAGCCGGACCGGGTGCCGTTTTTTGAGTGTGTGATCGACGCCGGCGTGATGGACGCCTTGTTGCCCGGCTGCGACTACTACCGGTTCAACGACTTCATCGGTCTGGACAACGCCTCTCAGAACCGCAGTTCGTGGAGCCGGGAGAACGTCGAGTTCATCGACGAGGAGAAAGGCATCTTCCGCGACAAGTGGGGGGTGATCCGGGCGTTCGGGCTCGAAAGCACGCCGGTGCCGCTGGAAGGACCCATCAAGCGGCCGGAAGATCTCAAGACGTACGAGCCGCCCGACCCACACGCCGACGACGCGCTGGGACACCTTCCCGAGGTCATTCAGCGGTACAAGGGCAAAAAGGCCATCAGCGCGATCTGCCGCGACGCCTACTTCAACCCGGCCTTCTTGCGGGGCACCGAACAATTCTTGATGGACATGATCGAGCGGCCCAAGTTCGTTCACGAACTGATCGAAGTGACCCAGAGCCACGACGTGCCCGCCATGGTCCGGATGGTCGAGGCGGGGGCCGACGTGGTCGTCTTCGGCGACGACTACGCCGACAAGAACTCCACCTTGATGTCGCCGAAACACTTCAAGGAGTTTATCCTGCCGGGGCTGAAGCGGTGCGTCGATGCGGCCCATGACGCGGGGGCCCTGGTAGTCAAGCACACCGACGGCAACATCATGGGGATTATCGACATGATCGTCGAGACGGGCATCGATGCCTTAAATCCCATCGAGCCGCAGGCCGGCATGGACATCGGCTTGATCAAGCGGGAGTACGGCGACCGGATCGCGATTGTCGGCAACATCGACTGCGGCTATTTGCTCAGCCAGGCCCCGGTCGACGAGGTCCGCCGGGTTACCCGGCAAACCATCGCCGCGGCGGCCCCCGGCGGCGGCTACCTGCTTTCCAGTTCCAACAGCATCCACTCCTCGGTCAAGCCGGAGAACTTCATGGCCATGGTCGAAACGCTACGGGAGTTCGGCGGGTATTGATTGAGCTCAGAATGGGATGTCGTCGTCGGAAACGTCCCTGTCGCGTGGCACGTCCTCGCCGGGGTTTTCCTTGCGGCGGCGCTGGTCCTGCTGATACTCCCGTTCGAACTCGGCGTCGCAGGCTTCACAGTACTCCGACGTGCAAAAGCCCTGGACCCACTGGGTGTTTCGCAACTCGGGAAAGGCCGTGGCCTCGGGGCAGATTTCCGTTAGCAGCAGGCGGTAGGCGTCGCGGGGCGTGAAGTGATCGCACAGGTGCAAGCTGATGCCGAAGACGGCCAGTTGGGCCAGCAGGACCTTCAGCGCCTCCTCGGCCTCCTCATCGTTGGCCTGCTCCGGCAGCGGCAGCTTTAGCGGACCGTCGAAGATCTCCGACAGCGGCACCCCCGGGCTGTTCTCGATCAGATCGTCCATCAGTTCCATCTCCCGGATGACCCGAGGCTTGTCTTCTGGGGGTTGCCCGGGTGGTGCTCGCTCGCCGTCATCATCCAGGGCACGATCCGTGGCGTAGGCCTGGATATCAAATTGCCGCTTTAGCGTGTCGGGGATCAGCCCGTACGGGTCATCGTCGTCGTCAAAGCCGTCCGGTTCGGCTGCCGGCAGTACTTCTTCGTGGATAGGGACGTTGTCCTCGTCATCGATTCGGATCGAGGTAATCCCCAGGCCGGTTGTGGGCGGCTGCTCGGCGTCGGCCGGTGGCGACCCGGGGACAGTCGGGGGTACTGTTACCCCCTGTAACTCGATGAACTCCACAAACTCGATGATCGGATCAGCCAACTCGACCACCACTCGGCCGTTCTGGCTGAACCACTCCAGATACAGGCAGCGTTTCCACTCGGTCGGCGGGGGCTCGCCGAGTTTGCAGCGTTGGTAGAACTCCCCCGGGGGGCAGTCGGAGACCTTGACCTTGCGGGCCGCGGTCATCGTGCCGGTCGGACCGACCTGCTGCCACGCCAGCGCCGAGAAATCGACGTCACTCGCCCGATCGCCACGGAAGCCGGCGGCGTTTTGAGCACCTCGGGCTTCGAAGCGGATGTGCCAGCCGGCCAAATCTACGTCGCAGTTGCCGGTCAATTCCAAGACACACGGGTGCTCCCGATCGCGAAATTGCAGCCACCCGTGAACCGAGTAGTTGCTGGTGTTGATGATCTCTCCACGGATCACCGCGTCGCCGAGGCGCAAGGCCATGATCTCGCTCCCGCACGGGACAGAGTGTCTAGCGCATTGTCTCAAACGCATTGTGTCTGGTACGTCTATTGTAGCAGACCAGCGGTGCGGGCGGGAACCGGTGGCTTGTGGGAGGCGACTCCGTCGGCGACGGGACCCGGCAGTTGCGGTGAGCGTCGATCGCCGAGGGAGTCGCTTCCCAGAATTGCGTAATCCATCCGACCGGTCTGACACCATTTTCCTGCGTTGGTAGGCGCGTCCGGAGCAATCGGCGTGTTTGTCGCAGTCGCACGCTCTAAAGCTAGTGGACATGGCGGTTTGGGTCGCTGTGTCCGCCAAAAGCGCGGTCGCCGGCAGTTTCGTCAAAGGCGTCACGACCGGTTTGGTCGCTACGACCTGAGAAAGAATCTAAAGTCTCAGGCCAATCTGAGGCGAAGTTAATCAACGGAAGGCTTGTTCCACGCCGGAGCTGTTACGTCGGCTACTGAACGTGGGGCATGCTGCAGGGGGGAACCTGCCTCAAAGACCACGCCTTGACGGTTCGGCGTACACTCTCCACGCCGGGTGGCCTGCGCGTCACTTTCCCCTGTCTGTAGTTCGCCGGATAATTGCACTGGGGGTTAGTGGAATCCGAGATAGGGTGATTAAGACGCACCTTCTCTATTTTACGGATTTTCTCTGGCTTCCGGATGCAAAGGTTGCCGATGTCATAGTTGCGGCGCGGATCAGAGGGAGCTGAACCACAGCCAACAGAAGCGAATTACGGAAGGCCCCGACCCAGATGTCTGCTTAGCGCCGGCTTACCCACAGTCGGCACGATGGAGCGACAAGCCCGGCGCACAGAAGCAGGCAAGGGGCGCTAAAGTTTCGGCAGGGACTAACCGCCCGGCCGAGACACAACCCAAACCAATGTGAACAATATCGGAGAGCCTGCGATGAAGGTTTTCACAACTGGTCAGGTCGCCAAGATCTGCAAGGTGGCCCCCCGCACCGTAAGTAAGTGGTTCGACTCGGGCCGGCTGAAGGGTTATCGTATTCCCGGATCGCAAGACCGGCGGATTCCCCGGGAATACTTAATCCGGTTTCTCAAGGAACACGGCATGCCGCTGGGTGACCTGGAAGATGAGGCCATGGCCAAAGTTCTCATCGTGGCCCAGGACCAAGTCTTGATCGAGAATCTCAAGCGGGAACTACCGCTGGAGCGTTCGTTCAAGGTGGCAGTGGCCGCGAGTGGTTTCGACGCCGGGATCCAAGCCGAGAGCTTCCACCCGGACTGTATTATCGTCGACTTCTCGATCGGACGCACCGAAGCGCTGCAAATCTGCCAGAATCTCCGCCGCAACACCGAGTTTGCCGAGGTGATTCTGATTGCCCTGTTGCCCGACGACGGCGGATCGACCAGCTTCGACCGCTCGAGTATCAACGAGACGTTCAAGAAACCGTTCGACGCCGCACTGTTGGCCGAGCGACTGCGGACGCTGATCGGTGCCAAGAAGGAACTCGTTTGAGGTCGACTCCTCGCCGGACCCGACCTCGGCTCTTTCATACATTCTATTCGCCGATCCACCCAACCCGTCGCGGTTAGACCCCCGCGACGGATAATTTTTTGGGTTATCCCCTTCGCCCCGGAAGAACGGATTCATCATCACACGCGCAGCACAAAACCGGCTGCCGCACGCGAGTCACGGTCCTCAGACCGTCGCGTCGGCAGCCGGTTTGGTTTCCTTGACCTGGTGCCGCCAACTCAATTGATAGCGTCGCCCGGGATCACTTGGCCGTCGTTGGACAGATTCAAGCGGACCCAGACCGACAGATTGCCTCGAGTGTCGATGAAATCGCCGACAAAATGGACGCTTGAATCGGCGAACAGCGCGTGGATGCCCCCGGCGTGGGAACTCCGGGCACCGGCCTGGGTGTTGTTGCCGACATAGCAGCCCATCCCCATCTCTTGCAGTTGCACCGCGCCGCCCATGCTTTGCTGGATTTCCCGGCAAGTGAAGACCGCGTCGGCGCCGTCCCGGGCTTGCCCCGCGGATTGCGGGCCCACGGCATTCGGGCCGGTAATCCGGGGGTTGACTAGGGGACCGTGGGCCCAAACGGCGCTGGCGCCGGCCACGCCCAGGGCCCAGACGCCGCGGGGGTCGTACTCGGTCACCCCAATGCGGATTTCGGAGACCAGGATCGTGTGGCTGGAACCGTCCCGGATATCCTCGACGGACAGGGCCGTGTTGGCCCCCATCACGCCCTGGAAGCGATCCTTGTTATTGAACCAGTTGGCGTTGGATTCCCAGGCCACCGCATCGTTGCCACCGCTGGCGGCGTAGCTCATGAAGCCCATGCCGGCATTGGCTCCGTAGCTGCCGCGTTCCCAAATCCCCTCGCCCAGAGCGCCGCTGGCGCCGCTGCCGGTCGACGGATTATACGGAACCGACGCGTAGCCGTCCTCCGGACAAATCATCACTTCCAGCCGCGTCGCCCGGGCCGCCGCGTTGATCGGGGCCGTGATCGGCTGGTCCAGGTCGAACTGCTCTTGGATACTTAGCCCTTCCATGTGCGGCAGGACCTTGATGACCCAATTCTCCCGCAACAAGCCGTTGGTTGGCCAGTTATCGACGACGGCCGGTCCGTCGCCGGCCGGCGCATCTTCATGGAGCCACGTGGAGGCGGGTGGGAAGCGTTGCTTGGAGCTGTGATAGCTCGCCAGTGCAATGCCGATGTTCTTCAGATTGTTCTTGCACTTTGCCCGCCGCGCCGCCGCCCGCGCCGCTTGGATCGCCGGCAACAACAGCGCGATGAGAATCCCGATGATCGCGATCACCACCAGTAATTCCACCAGCGTGAACGCGCGCGGATGGGAAAATCGACGGCGAAGCCCGGATGCCCGAGGCCAACCGACGGCTCCCCCACGCCGGACCGCACGGGGATCGGTCGGCGTGCTTCGAGTCACCACATCGTGTCTCATGGTAACAGCCCTCCCTAAGCAATGGATTAAGAGGATCAAAAACGCTTCGAATGGGCGCTCTTCTCCATTTGCGCTCTTCGATTTATCGGCCAAAACGTATTCGGAAGATGGGCCGAAACGAATTATGGCTTCTTGACTTGAATGTGCAGTTCGTTCAATCCGGCCGACCCGCGGCGCATTTCACCGCCAGTGACTGCCCGAAAGCATGAAAAGCCTCCTCAGCGACATGATACCAAAAAGCCTACGATATGTCGAGCACTATTGTGGATTATTGCGGTGGGGATTGTCAAGCGGGCTTGCCTTGAATCTTTCACTCGTCGGAAAAATAGGCTATTCTGACGGCGAGAAACCTGTCGCGGCACCAGCAGATACCCCCCCCAAATGAACAGTTTTCCACGCCAAGAACCGCCCGAGGTCCGCCTCTTTACCGATGGCGGCTGCAGCGGCAACCCCGGGCCCGGTGGCTGGGCCTTCATTCTGTTGCACCCGGCCTCCGGAAAGGAATTGCAGAACTCCGGCGCCGAACGAGAAACCACCAACAATCGCATGGAAATGATGGCCGTGATCCGCGGACTGGAGGTGCTGAAGCGGCCGACTCACGTCGAATTGGTCAGCGACAGCGTCTACGTCGGCAAGGGGCTGACCGAGTGGATGCCCAAGTGGAAAGCCAACGCATGGCGTCGCCGGGTCGGAAAAGGCTGGGGTGAGATCAAGAACGAGGACCTTTGGCGGCGGCTCGACGCCCTGCTGGGAAAACACCGCGTCGAGTTTACCCACATCCGGGGACACAGCGGGCACCCGGAAAACGAGCGGTGCGATACTTTGGCGGTCGCGGCGTATCAGAAGTATTTGTAGCCCCCCACTTTGGACTGGGTGCGGCAAAGCTGACCTTGCTTCTCAAACGCCGAACGGCTAAACTCCCCCTCAGTCCACTCTTCTACTCTTCTACACAATTCTGGCCCGAGCTATTCAGACACCGTTGGTGGTGGCCGCAACCGTTGCCGATGACCGCACTGATGCGGTTTTTCACGGTTTGCCGATTATTCGACCCGATGAATCAGGTCACTATGAGCCGTGGGTGAATAATTCGGACCAGCCAGTCAATTCTCTTGCAATGGGAGCCAGGGCCTTTACAATGGATACTTAGGGCCCCAGTTTCCGCAGACCCGTCAATTTGAGGGTTCGCCGTGAAAAAAGTGGTGCTTGGTGCTCTGTTCGGCGTATGGACGGTGATAGCGGCCGTGGGCGCGGGAGACCTTGCCGACAGGGTCTTCGCCCAGCAGTCGGCGGGTGAACTCCCCACGGGCGGCAGCGGCGAACTGATCGCCATGCCGGGCCCGGCCGACGAAAAAGGCCAACTATTTATCGTCGTGGACCCGCGGAGCAGAGCGATAAGCGTTTACCACGTCGACGGAGCAACGGGCAAGATCGCGCTGAAAAGCGTCCGCAACATTCACTGGGACCTGCAAATAACGTCTTTGAACAACGAGAGTCCTTTGCCACAACAGATCCGATCGATGTGGCAGCAGAACCAGAACCAAAACAGGTGAGGCTCCCGGCTGGCACGGCCCGCACCGGCCGGCCGGAGAGAACCGTCCCACACGCGTGGACCGGGAGGCCAGCATGACCCAGAAATACTACAACGTCAAAGAAACCGCTGAAAAGCTCGGCGTCAGCGAGGCCGACATCACCCAGATGCAATCCAATCGTCAACTCCACGGATATCGCGACGGTGCGGATTGGAAATTCAAAGCGGAAGACGTCGACGAGTTGGCTTCGCAGCAGTCCGCCGAGACCGCCGAGATACCGGGGCCGGACCAGAGCGACGTGTTGTTGAGCGAAGTCGAGTTGGGCGCATCGGATGCCGGCGCCTCGGGCACCGTGATCGGTATGGAGCAGAAGGGAGCCGAGGCCGGCGGCGACCTCGAACTGGCGCTGGAGCCGGGACCCGCCGCGGGTCAGGACGACATGGGGTCGAAGGTATCGCAATTCGAGGAACTCGACTTGACGCTGGAGGAAGACCTGGCGCTGGAGGAGGCCCACGGGCCGGCATCGCCCGAGGCGGCCTCGAACGGCAGTTCGTCGATCGATTTGGCCGGCGACGAAATGGAAGACGACGACCTCGTGCTGGGCGGCAGTAGTGCGGGAAGCGACATCACCATCGGCGGCGACAGCGGCATCTCGCTGGTCGATCCGACCGACAGCGGCCTGTCGCTCGACGAACCGTTGGACCTCGGCGGCAGCGGCGCCGAATCGCTCGAACTGGGCGAAGATGATTTGATCTCGCTGGGCGAGGGCGCCGAAACGGATGCACCCACCGAGTTGAAAACCGACGACGACTTCCTGCTGACTCCGCTGGAAGAGGCCGGCGACGAAGAATCAGAAAGCGGCTCCCAGGTGATCGCCCTGGACACCGAGGGCGCAGATGACGAGGCGGCCACGATGATCGGCAGCGGGCCGGCGGCCGGCTCCATGGCGGCCATGCTCGACGAAGACCTCAGCGCCGAACCGGCCGACGACATGGCAGGAATCGGCGCTGCGCTGGACCCGGCCGCCCTGGGTTCCGCAATGGCCTCCCAGCCAGGCGCCATGACCCAAGGTGCTGCGGCGACGCCATCCGCCGCCGTGCTGCCCGAGGCCCCTTATTCCGTTTGGAACATCGTGTGGCTGGCCTTGTGTGCGATTTTCCTGATCGGTTGCGGCATGTTCACGTACGACCTGTTGAGAAACATGTGGAGTTGGGACTCCACCTATACGGCCAACAGTTGGATGATGGATACGATCCTCAGTTGGTTTGAGAGTTAATAGATTCGAAAGGAGTCGAATCATGTCGATCACTCGTCTGCTGCCCTTGGGTCTCGTGTTGTGGGCCCTGGCTGCGTCGTCCGGTTGCCTGTCGATCCCCACCCCGCAACTGGCCCGGTCCGAGTCGGAGAAACGGATCCTGGCCGAACAGTGCGGTGCCCAACTGGCAGAAATCGAGAATCTCAGGATCCACAACCGCAACACGACGAACCGGCTGATCCACACCGAGAAGGAGTTGGCCCTGCTGGAGGAAGAAGTCGGGCTGGATCGCAGCCAACTGGCCGAAATCCGCCGCCGGCGAGCCGAGTTGCACGGGCAGTTCCAAGGATTGGCCAACGGGCGCGGCCGGGTGCCGCCGGAGATCCGCCGCCGGCTGGAAGAACTCTCCCGCCGCTATCCGGCCCTGAACTTCGACCCGGTGACCGGCATCAGCAAGCTGGATACCGACATCCTCTTCGACAGCGGCCAAGCCGAATTGAAGCCCGGGGCCCAACGCGTGCTGGGCGAATTGGTCGGCGTGTTGAACTCGTCGGAGGCAAGCGACCTGAGGGTGATGGTCGTGGGCCACACCGACAACCGGCAGATCGCCAAAAAGCCGGCCCGGGAAAAGTTCGGCAACAATTTTCATCTCAGCACCTGCCGGGCACACGCCGTGGCCGACTTGATGTGCCGGGAGGGTCTTTCGCAACAACGGCTGGGCGTGGCCGGTTTCGGCGACCATCAGCCGATCGCTCCGAACGTCGCGCCGCAAGATCGCCAAAAGAACCGCCGGGTCGAAATCTTCGTGATCAATCGTGACGTACCGGTGGTCGGTTGGACCGACTCGATCACCAGTCTGTACTGAGTCCGCGGCCACAAAACTGCGTGTTTTCCCCGCCGAACGCAGTCGGCGGGCGTTATCGCGGTCGGCGGGCGTTTTGGCGTCGTTTTCGCGGAAGGTTACGGACCTGGCCGCTGCTTGGCTGCCGAAATGGCAGCCGACAGCCGAGCGGATTGACATTTTGACATTGCCAGACGACCCAAAAAACGTATATTCCCCATAGTAAAAAACCTTCGCATGCTGTAAAATACTACGTAGGAACCACTTACGGCCGATCCGTGTTTGGGCGGTCCACGGATCGGCGCCGATGGTATTCAACTTGCACTCTACTCGTCATGAACCGTTGACAACGAAGTGCACCAGCCATGCTTGTCCAGTCGCCATCCCTGTTGATTACCGACGACGACCCGGGGCTTCGGGAGACGATGCGGGTCGTGTTCGAGCCGGAGGGGTTCAGGACCCTCACAGCGAGTGACGGCGAAGAAGCACTGCACATCGTGCGGACCCAGGAGGTTCACCTGGTGCTTTTGGACATGCACATGCCCAAGCTGACGGGCCTGGAGACGTTGCGGCTGGTCAAGCAGTTCAAGTCGATGCTGCCGTGCATCCTGGTATCGGCCCATTTGGACGAACTGATCATCGAACAGGCCCGACTGGCCCAGGCGTTCTCCGTGCTTTCGAAGCCGTTCAGCCGCCGCCAAATCACCGGCATCGTCCGCCAGGCCTTGCGGCGGACGTACGACTGGAGCGGATAGCCGGAACTGGAACCGTTATCCCCCTTCGGCCGCCTCCGATTCGCCGCCACGCAGTTTGGCGTCTTCAGCGGCGGGGCGTTTGGCCACACTGGCGGTGCCGGGTACGATCATCGGGCTGGGCGAGTTGGCCTCGATGATCTGCTTCAGTTCCCCGTTGTCGATCACTTCCTTCTCGAACAAGAGCTCCGCCAACGCCACCAGGGCTTTTTTGCGGGCGAGAAGGATCTCGCGGACCTTCTCTTGCGACTGCTCGATGATGTGTTGGATTTCCTGGTCGATTTCCCGGGCCGTATGCTCGCTGTGGGATCGCTCCCGGGGGAATTCCCCCGCCGCGCCGAGAAACTCGCCATGGCCCCGCTCGCGGTAGTTCACCCGGCCCAGGCGGCTCATGCCGAAGTCCATCACCATGCTTCGGGCGATTTCGGTGGCCCGTTCCAGGTCGTTTTGGGCCCCGGTCGACACGTCGTCGAAGGTCATTTCTTCGGCCAAGGTGCCGGCCAACAGGACCTGAATGCGACTTTCCAACTCGCCCTGGGTCATCAGGTAGCGGTCGCCTTCGGGCCGTTGCATGGTATAGCCCAGCGCGGCCAGCCCGCGGGGAATGATCGAGACCTTATGGACCGGGTCGGTGTTGGGAAGGCTGCAGGCGACCAGGGCATGGGCGCTCTCGTGGTAGGCCACCCGTTGTTTCTCGTCTTCGTGGATGACCCGCTTCCGCTTCTCCAGCCCGGTGGTCACGCGTTCGACCCCTTCGGTGAATTCCTCCATGGTGACCGTCGATTTGTCGGCCCGGGCGGCCAGCAGGGCAGCCTCGTTGACCAGGTTGGCCAAATCGGCGCCGACGAACCCGGAGGTGATGCCGGCGATCTCTTTAAGATTGATCGACTCGTCGAGCTTGACGTTCGCCACGTGGACCTTAAGGATTTCTTCGCGGCCGCGGACGTCGGGACGGTCGACCAGCACGTGACGATCGAACCGCCCCGGACGCAGCAGGGCCGGATCGAGCGTTTCGGGCCGGTTGGTGGCGGCCAGCACGATCACGCCGCTGTTGGAGCTGAAGCCGTCCATCTCGACCAGCAGGGCATTGAGCGTCTGTTCCCGTTCGTCGTGTCCGCCCACGATGCTGCTGCCGCGGGTCTTGCCCAAGGCGTCCAACTCGTCGATGAACACGATGCACGGCGACTTGGCCTGGGCCTGTTGGAACATGTCGCGGACCCGGGCGGCCCCCACACCGACGAACATCTCCACGAAGTCGGAGCCCGAGATGCTGAAGAACGGCACGCCCGCCTCGCCGGCGATGACCTTCGCCAGCAGCGTTTTGCCGGTGCCGGGCGGTCCGACCAACAGGACGCCTTTGGGGATGCGGCCGCCGAGGGCCCGATACTTTTCGGGCGTTTTCAGGAAGTCGACCACCTCGCGCAGCTCGTCGACCGCTTCGTCGATTCCGGCCACGTCTTCGAAACTGACGCCCATCTCCTCCTGGGCGTAGAGTTTTCCGCGACTGCGGCCGAAGGCCATGGCCGAGCCGGCGCCGCCGAGCCGGCGCATCATGAAGAACAGGACCATGAAGAGCAGGATCATGAAGATGAACAACGAGGAATAGTGGCGCCAGAAGCTGGGCTCGCCTTCGCCCCGAACGACGAAGCCTTTCTGGCTGGCCGATTCGGCCAGTTCGGTTACCGCGGCGCCGTCCAGCCCGACCCGGTCGGTGCGGAAGGCGATCCCCTCTTTTTTTTCACCTTCGTCCGGCCCAATCACTTGCACCGCGACCTTGCCGGTGATTTGGTGCGGGCCGAAGGTGAGGTCCTTCAGTTGGGAGAATCGCCTCGTCACCCGTTTGTTCTGGGGGCCCTGTTCCACGTCGATGTAGGCGTTGGGGTTCTTGGCGGGGGCGCCCTTTTCGATCAACTTGACCAGTTCGCTGTACGGGATGCTCACCGGTTGGTCGGCCCCGAACAGGACGACCAGAAACAAGATCCCCACGCCCAAGGCCAGCAGATACCAAACGAGATTCCCACCCACCGGCGGGGTTTTGCGGTCGGGTGGTTGTTGCTGCGACTCGGGCTGCTGCTTTTTTTCCATGGACCCTTTCCCTTCTTCGCCCACCCTACCTTCATCATAGTATCATTTGGCGAAAAAGGGGACCGGGCATCATCCAAAATCACGCCCGCCAAGAAAAAGGGGACGGGGGGCTTTTTCCACTTGTGACGCCGGCGTCTGGAGCCCGCGTCGCGGAAAAAGCGCCCCGTCCCCTATTTAGTCGTCCCAGGCGTCGGCGTCTTGGATGGCCTGGCGGATGAGGACCAGCAGGGCATTCGGGTCGTACGGCTTGCGGATGAAGTACTGGCAACCGGCCGCCCGGCAGTGGCGAAGAATGTCCGGCCCCTCCATCCCGCTGAGAATGATTACCGGGATGTCGCAGGTCTCGGACGAGTCGGCCAGTTGCTCGCAGATGCAAAAACCGTCGATGTCCGGCAGCCGCAGATCGAGCACGATCAAGGCCGGACACTCGGATCGAGCCTTGGCCAACCCCTCGCGGCCCGACCCGGCGGTAATCGCATCGAAGTTCTGTTGCTCCAGCCGGTGCGAGAGCACGTCAGCGAGCGTCTCATCATCGTCGATAATCAGGATGGCCTGACGTTTGCCCGCCGCCTTGGCGGCAAGCTCCGGTTCAGCCACTGTGCTTGAGAACATCGAGACGCAACTTCCTTCCAATCACTTGCAATCAACGGGGCCGGCAATCAAACTTAGGCCACCATGGCCGGCCGGTCAAATTGAACCGGAAGGTAACGGATGTGCCGGCTTTGCGGGCGGCACCTTTCCCAACGGAAACGGTTTTGGCACGACGCCCGACCACAGTGTATACTTGCAGGCGGTCGGCGCCGCCGGCGCACTGCCCCCGGCATCCCCCCTGATCGAAACACCACCCTCCCATGCGCACTCCCACTCGATTCGCCCACCGGCTCCTGTCGGCCGCGTTGGTCGCATGCGGTCTCTGCTCGGCCGTCTCGCCGGCGGCCGAAAGGAACGCTTCGTACCTCGCGGCCATGGAATCGATCCGGGCCGACGAACTGAAGCAGCACGTCGACTACCTGGCCGACGACCGCCTCGAAGGCCGCGAGGCCGGCCGACGCGGCGGTCGGGCCGCCGCCGACTACCTAGCCCACCGGCTCGAACAACTCAACCTCCGCGGTGCGGGCGTCGACGGCCGGTTCTTCCAGCCGTTTGCCTCCAACTTCCGCAACGTCCTGGCACTGCTGCCGGGAAGCGATCCGGAATTGAAAGACCGCCTGGTGATCGTCGGCGCCCATTACGATCACGTGGGCTACGGCACCCGGCGCAACAGCCGCGGGCCGATCGGCTATATCCACAACGGGGCCGACGACAACGCCAGCGGAACCTCCGCGCTGCTGGAGCTGGCCGAGGCCTTCACCCTGCTGCCTCAGCCGCCGAAACGCTCGATCCTGTTCGCCTTCTGGGACGCCGAAGAAAAGGGGCTATTGGGCTCGAAGCACTGGGTCGCCCATCCCACCTTGCCCTTGAAGAACGTTTACGCCTTGCTCAACATGGACATGGTCGGCCGATTGCGCAACGATAAGCTGACCGTTTTCGGCTCGCGCACCGGATACGGCTGGCGGCGGCTGATCTCTCGGCAGAACCAAGGGCCCGAGTTGCAGCTGGAGTTCTCCTGGAAGCTGGACGCCAGCGCCGATCATCATCCCTTCTTGCAGCGGGAAATCCCGGTGATCATGGTGCACACCGGGCTCCACGACGACTACCATTCGCCGCGCGACGACGCCCGGCTGATCAACAGCCAGGGGATGCGTCGGGTGGCCCGGCTGATGTTCAACGTCACCTTTGAGTTGGCGGATCGCGACCAGCGGTTTGCTTTCCGTCGGGCGGCAAGCCGCGAGACCGAGTGGACCCGCCGGCAATGGGCGGCCCGCCGGGCCAGGCCGGCCGACCGCCTCGGCATCGGTTGGCAGCCGGGGACTTTGCCCGGCGAAGGCGTCCGGCTGACGCGCGTCGCTTTCAACTCAGCGGCCCACCGCGCCGGGTTGCAGTCAGGCGATCGGATCCTCCAATTCGCCGGTCGGGAAATCCGCACCGGCGGCGATCTCCGCGGGGCGGTGATGAGTGCAGAGAATCCGGCCCAGGTCGTCGTGCGACGATCGGGTGAGTCGGAGCCCAGCGAGTTGACCGTCCAGCTTGACGGCAAGCCGTTGCGGTTGGGGATCACCTGGCGATTGGACAACGCCCAGCCGGGCACGCTCATCCTTACGCACGTGGTGGCCGGTTCGCCCGCCGCACGCGCCGGACTGCACATCGGCGACCGCATCTACCAGATTGGCAGCCAAGACTTCGCCGACGACCGCCAGTTCACCGAATTGGCGAAAACGCTGCCCGAGCCGCTTCAACTAACGGTCGAGCGCCACGGCCAACTCCGCACCGTCGTGCTCCATTTCCAGACCGAGCCGACGAAAAAGGCGGCGTGAAAAGGTGCCATCCCGATTTCCACCGGTTGGTACAGATGATTGGTAAAGGCTTGTAGTGATCCGATTCATCGGGTCCAGAGCGGTGCAGACCGCATGAATGCGGTCACTACCAACGGCCTGGGAACAATTCGGGTAGCAATTGCCGATTATCAACGCTATGGCCGGGAATAATCTCCCGCCAATCGGGATCAATAACGTGGACCGAGGTTGGCCGTTACCGCCAAGCCGCAGAAGTGAGGTGCATGATGAGGATTCTCTTGCTGCTGATGTTGTTCATTTTCGGCTGTGGCCATGCGAACTACAAGGACTTCAACGCGGCCACGACGCAGATGGAGCTCGCAGCAAGTGACATGGCCACAATGGGAGCGACTACCGGGGAAGCGGATGCGGCCGGCGGTGAAGCGGATTCGGCGGCGGCGATCCCCCTCTCCAAGGCCTTGCAGCGGAAGATCATCTATACGGCCGAGATCGATCTGGTCGTCGAGCAGTTCGATCCCCTGCCCAACGAGGTCCAGAAGCTGGCCGAGCGGTTCAAAGGCTACGTGGCCCGATCGAACATCGCCGGCTCGCCCGGCAGTCCCCGCAGCGGGCAGTGGACCATCCGCGTGCCGGTCGAGCGTTACCAGGAGTTTCTGGAGGCCGCCCGCGGACTGGGTGAAGTCCGCCGAGAAAGCGCCGACTCCGAGGACGTCAGCGAAGAATACTACGATCTGACTTCTCGCATCCGCAACAAGAAGAAGGCCGAGCAGCGCCTGCTCGAACTGCTGGCCGACGCCACCGGCAAGCTGGACGAGATTCTCTCCGTCGAACGCGAGTTGGCCCGGGTTCGCGAAGAGATCGAACGGATGGAGGGCCGGATGCGGGTGCTGGACGATCTGACCGCGCTGACCACGGTCACGGTGCGCGTCGACGAAATCAAAAACTACGTTCCCGAGGAGGCGGCCGGCTATACCACCCGACTCCGCCGGTCTTTCGCCAATTCCGTCGACAGTCTGAATGCCACGGCACAGAACGCGTCGATTGCAGTCATCGTGGCGCTACCTTGGCTGGGCGTGCTGCTGGTGCCCCTGATCGCGCTGGCGGCGCTGGTGCGAATCCGCCGGAGACGAAAACGTGGTTGACCAGCACCGAGTACTACCGTCGCACGGTCCGCCACGATGGGGAAACCTGGCCTCCCGCGTCGGCCACGGAGACGGTGCCGCCTGACCGGTGGCCACAGGTGGGGCAACCGCCAACAGGCCCTTGCCATCCGCTCCCAGAGTCGGCGTACTCGTCCACATAGGGCTGAGAACACCCGCCGCCCTGGACGCCGGTGAAGTTACCGCAGCGGTCACACGGATCGCAGCAGTCGGGCGGGTCGCCGTGGAAGTCGCCCCAATAGATCTCGCCACACCCTTGGCTGCCGCAGCAGCCCGCGTGAAACAATCGCAGCAGACAAGCCAAAGGTCCCGGTTGGTAGCCATAGCCGTGGCCGCAAGGCGTGCCGCAAACCGGTTCGCACGCCTCGCCGCCGCATGGGGCGCAGCTATCGCAGCGCGTATTGCAATGCTGCGTATCACAAAGCATGCGGGGGCCGCCCGGGCCGTGCATCCACCCGCCGCAGATACCGCAACCGGAGCCGCCGGCCAGCAAGCCGCAGACCAGGCCGAGAAAGAGCATTCGTTTCATCGTGTTCGTCCCTTTTCCCGTGAACCGAGGAGAATTCCAGAGAAACCGTCGCGGACCATACCCCGCGGTGGTGGGCGCCGACGCCAGCGGCCGTACAAAACCTCAGCACATGTTATCGTCGGAATAATCGAGAAAATCGAGAAAATCGCCGGAATCGTAAAGGTTTGTGCTAACTACGTAGAATTCGCACCCCCCCTCGTCTATAGTTACGACGCTCTGCACTACTAATAGACAAGGCGTTGCTCATCGCGAAGCCGATGATAAGAGCCTCTTGGACGAAGTGCTGCCGCAGTGGGGGCAACGCGGGCTGTCCGCGTTATCGTCACCCTCGTTGCCCACATCTTGGCCGTCGTCGATCTCGGCAAGCTGGCTCAACGCTTCGAGCAGGTCCGCGATCTTTACCGGGCCAACCGTGTCACTCGGCTTCTGGAATATCAACAGCAGCCACGCCCGATTGGACAAGTCTCGTTTCGAGTGGCGCCACAGTCCGTAGTAGCGGACCTTATGGAAGCCTCGTGGCAGGACGTGCTGCAAGAATCGGCGAAGAAACTCGACGTCGGGTAGTCGCATGGTCTGCCAGGTGTCGGTGCTGCGGTCCTTCGAGCGGAACGTCACGTGGGTCTCGTCCACTGCCAGAATCCGTCCATTGCTGATGGCCGTGCGGAACACATACCGCGACGGGTAGTTCAGCACGGCATCGCGGAACTTCGCGGCGATCTTTCTGGACAAGACGCCGAGCGGCACAAGGAACTCTCCTTGGATCGGCTCCCAGTGTTCGCCGTCGGAGGAGATTCCGCCGCCGGTGATCAACATGTGAACATGCGGATGGTAGCCGCCGAAGCTTCATCTCGCTCCAGCGAGATGGCTACATTACGGGTTTCGCAAGCCGACCGTGGGGACCGGCTCGTAGTCGATCACCGCCGGCTGGCCGGCGTGGGTGATCGAGAGTCGGGCGGCTTCGGTGACCAGCTCGTTGATCGAGCTGTTGGCCGGCGTGGCCAGCAGGCCGCGGGCGTCGATTTCGCCCAGGAGCTTCTGCCGGGCGGCCAAGGCGTCGCGATCGTTTTGTACAAGAGGGCCCTCGGCGGCCGCGTTGACGCCGGCGGCGGCGAGCACGATGGCTTCGATCGACTCGTAGCCGTAGCCCACCGCTTTCAGGCCGCCTTCCTTTTCCTTAACGCCAAGACCTTCCCAGGGGACCAGGCGGAAGTAGTCGGGACTGACGAAACGGAAGGCGGCGCCGGCTTGGCGGTCGACGTAGCCGTGGCGGACGCCCCGGTCTTGGTCGTCGTGCTTGATGATCGCGCCGCAGTCGTCGCCCTCGCAGTACATTACCAGGCACTGGTCGTTGGTGCCGGCGGCCTCGTCGGGATAGCCCAGGCCGTCGGTCACGCTCAGCAACGCGCCGTTTTCCCAGACCACCCGGCCGGCCGACCACATGTAGCCGACGTTGCCGTTGGGAAACGTCCCTTCCACGCCGCGGACCGAGACCTCGACCGGACGCAGACCGGTGATGAAATAGACCAGGTCGACGTAGTGGCAGCCGACGTAAGTGAACGGGTCGCTGTTCTGCGTGGTGAACCAGTTCTGGAAGTTCGAGTGCCGGTAATGATACGGCTCGATCATCTTGGCCTCGCCGCAACGGAACTCGCCGAAGCGGCCGCGGCCGTATTGCAGCCGGGCGTCCAGCGCCCGGCGGTCGAACCGCTTGTGGTATTCCACCGCCACCAGCAGCCCCTTGTCGCGGGCCAGCCGCTCGATCTCGACCGACTGGGCGTAGGTCGGCACCAGCGGCTTGACCGCCAGCACGTGCTGATCGTGCTCCAAGGCCGTCCGGATCACGGCGTCATGGAAATGGTCGGGCACGGCCACCACCACCAGGTTGTGTGGCGGCAGGGAAGCGATCACTTGCCGAAACAGCTCCGGATGCATCCGCTCGGGCGGCTCGTCCAAGGCGGGAAACGGCTCGAAGCCTTGCCCGGGAAAGGCCTCGTGGAGGTGTTTCGCTTCGGCCAGGGTCCGCAACGGTGTGGAGTTCAGGGCGCAGATCTTGATCGGGCCGAGATGCCCGGCCCGTTGAAGTTGATACAGCGACGGGAGGATCTGGTCGTGGGTGATCATGCCGCCGCCGATGATGGCTACTTGCATCGGGCCAGTTTGCATCGGGCCAGTTTGCATCGGTTCAGTGCGTCGGCCGCTCATCGCAGCGCCTCCTCGATCGCTTCTTCCAGGACGGAAAGCCCTTCGCGAATCGCCTCTTGCTCGATGATCAACGGCGGGGCGATCTTCACCGAAGCGCCCCCGTAGCCGACAGGGGCGAACATCAACAGCCCTTTCTCGACGCAGCGGCGGACGATGTCCCAGGCCAACTCGGCGTCGGGCTCGATGCCGCCCGGCTTGACCATCTGCAACGACGCGACCAGGCCTTTGCCGTGTACGGCGCCGACGTGATCGCCGATGCGTCCGCCAATCCGCCGCAACTCGCCCTGGAGGATTTCACCCATCCGCCGGGCATGGTCGACCAGGTTCTCCTCTTCGATCACCCGCAGGCTGGCCAGCGCGGCGGCCGCACAGATCGGGTTGCCGGTGTGGGTGGAGGTCATCGAGCCGGGCGGATACAGATCCATTACGTCCGGCCGGCCGATCACCGCCGAGAGCGGCAGCCCGCTGGAGATCCCCTTGCCGCAGCAGATCAAGTCGGGCGTCACGCCGTAATGCTCGAATCCCCAATACGTGCCGGTGCGGCCGAACGCGGCCTGCACTTCGTCGAAGATCAGCAGCACGCGGTGCTGATCGCACCATGCCCGAAGTTGTTTCATGTACTCCGGCGGGGCGAAGCTGGAGTTTCCGCCCTGGTAGGTCTCGGTCATCACACCGGCGACCTGCTCGGGCGCAACGCCCTGCTGACGCAGCGAGTTGAGGAAGCCCTCGAAGCTGGTGTCGGGCCCGCGGAAGCCGTCGGGAAAGGGCACCTGGTGCATGTCCGGGTCGAGGTTGACGATCCACTGCTTCAGCGACGCGATGCCGCCGGCCATTTGGGCGCCCATCGTGCGGCCATGGAAGGCGTTGTGATACGTGACGATGCCGATCTTCTGCCGGCCGCCGATCTGCCGGCCCCACGTACGGGCCAGCTTGATCGCCGATTCGCACGTTTCGGCGCCGGTGGTCAAAAGAAACACCTTCGAGAGCCCCTGCGGCGCCGCCCGGGCCAACTCGCCGACCAGTTCCGCACGGATTTCCGACGGGAAACAGTAATTGTGCAACAGGCCGTGTTCGACCATCTCGAGAATCGCCCGGCGGATCTTCGGATGGCCATGGCCGGCGTTGGTCACCAGCACGCCGGAGGACCAGTCGAGCCAGATGTTCCCGAAGCGGTCGTAGACTTGGATTCCCTCGGCCCGGTCCCAGAGCACCGGCGGCTGACCGCCCATGGAGTGAGGCTCGTTTTTCCGCAGCTTTTCGAGAATCGGGACCGACTCGGGAACCGGGATATCGGTGACGATGCGGCGGTACTCGGTTTCGACGGTGGGGACCTTCCGCGGGGTGAGATTTTGAGCGGTTTGCGTCGACATGTTTCATCTCCCCCCCCAAATGGGCCGGGAAAAGGGGATTTCCCCTTCGTTGGCAAGGGGAGTCCTTCGCGTGCCTTGTCTGTAGGCTCGGAGACGAAACATAAAGAAACGCTGCCGCGGTTGCAAGCCCTGGGTGGGTGTTGAAAAAGGGGATGGTCCCCTTGGCAGACGTTGCCTTCGGTTGCACAATACGGCTTGGTGGCCTTCCCACATCGACCCTCTTGACCCCGTACGGATACTTCCATGGCCGACAACGCCCGCGTGATCCTCTCCGGCTTCGCCGACGAAGCCGCCAACCACAAGACCGCCGTCGAGCAGTTCTCCGCGTTCGCCGCCCTCGGATTGCAGTATTACAGCATCCGATTCATCGACGTCGGCGACGGCGTCAAGAACGTGATGAAGCTGACCAAGTCGGAAGTGCAAAAAGTCCGCCACCTGCAAGACGAGTACGGGCTGAACGTATCGTCGATCGGCTCGCCCATCGGCAAGGTCAAGCTCCGCAACGTCGACGATGGGACCAAGAACGCCTACGTTGCGTTCAAGACGTACCTGCGGCGCGACGTGCAGAAGGCGTGCAGCCTGGCCCATGCGTTCGAGGCCAAGCTGATCCGCGGTTTCTCCTTCTATCACCCCAAGGGGACCGACCCGAAGGACCACTTCCCGCAGGCGGTCGATCAACTCGGGCAGATCGCCGAGGCGTGTCACCGCTCGGACCTGACGTTCGGGCTGGAGGTGGAGCCGAACCTGGTGGGTGAGAACGGTTACCTGCTGGCGGAACTCTACGCCCAAGTCAACCACCCGGCCATGGTGCTGATCTTCGACGCGGCCAACATCATCGTACAAGGCTACTCGGCCGGCGAGTTGCTCGAACAATTCCAAGCGATGCAACCGGGGCTGGGATGGCTGCACATCAAGGACTACCGCCACCCCGAGCCCATCCTCCGGCAAAGGGGCGTCAGGGGCGGCCATATCGACGAGGACGCCTTGGCCCATTTCGTGCCGGCCGATCGGGGCGACAGCGCCCATGAGGCGATCCTTCGCCAGCTCAGCCGCGGTTTGCCCAAGCTGGAGCGCAAACTCCGCCGGCGCGGCATCCCGGGTGTGTTTCTGGACCTGGAGCCGCACGTCAAGGGCGGCGGCCAGTTCGGCGGCTTCAGCGGTCCCGACGGCATGGGCGTGGCGCTGCGGGCGCTGTGCAAGGTCCTCGACTACGTCGCCATCGAGTACCATCTCCGCGACTTCGACGACGTCAAGGCATCGCGAGGATTCTGAGGGGACATCTACAAGCAAACTGTGGGGGGCGACGACCGTTTCCGTTACGGCTGGCCATCAATTCCCGTATTGGCCTCGTGTCCCGTATTGGCCTCGTGCTCAGACGCCGATGATCGGCTCTCGAGTACCGTGTGATGATCGCTGTCGAGCGTGGTTTCGTCTACTTCGCCCTGCGGCGATTGCTCACTGTCTTGCTTTTGGGCACCCGGTTGCGAGTCGAGACCTTCCTCCTTGCCGGCGTTTGCCCGACCGGTGAGCACGGCATATTGGACGCCCCAAGCCAGAGCCACAAGCAAGGCGGTCAGGGCACCGTAGAGGGCCATGGCGCCGATGTCGCTGGCCCACCAAATCCACAGCAGCACCACGCCGGCTGCCAACCCCACCAGGGCGACCGGGAGCTTGGTGCGCCTGGATGAGTTGATTTGTCGCAGGGCGTGGTCGCCGATGGCCGAATGGGCCGAGAGATTGGCCAACTCGCGCATTGCGGACAGGTCCACGTTCCTCTCCGGCGCCACGGTCCGCGGCGGGAGGCCCACCGGCTGCCGCCGCCCCGGCGCGCTGGGCCGGGCCGCAGACGGCTCGGAGGCCCGTTCGGGCGGCTCAGGCGACTCGACCGCCGGCTCCTGCGGTCGGCTTTCCACGGACCGGCATTCCGCAGGTTCCGCTTTGTCCGTGGCGGCCTGGACCCGCTGCAGTAGCCGCGACATGTACGCGTCGATCGACTCATCCTCGTCCTCATCCGCTTTGCTCGTGCCGATCGGCCGTGATGGCGAGGACCGTTGCAGAATATCACTTCGCGCCGGCTCCGCCTGCGAGTCTTCCGCCACCCGGGATTCTTCTTGTTCTTCTTCCTTCTCCGTTGACGTGTCCTCCCGCAACACTCCCTGCGAGCCCTTTCGGCGGAAAACCTCGGCAAGCTCGACCGGCGCTTCCGGCGACGCTTCCTCAGCCTCCGGCTGCGGTAACCCGGGAGGTGCGGCCGCCGGATCGATCTGTTCCGACTCGATCGCGACGTGCTCGGTCTCCCCTGGCTGCCGGCGCTGCGGGGAATCCTCTCGCTCGACCGATTGGGCCTCGCTTTCGGCTCGCTGGTCGTCCCACTGGTGGCGCTCCGCCTCGAAAGCCTCTCGTTGGCCGTCCAACTCGGCAAATCGGGCGTCGAGTTCCGCCTGCCGGGCGTCGAACTGCTGGGATTGCTCGGTCGATTGGGTGTCGCCTGCGGTTCGCCGGCCTTCCCATTGGCGACGCTGCGCCTCGAAAGCCTCCCGTTGGCCGTCCAACTCGCCGAAGCGGGCGTCGACTTCTTCGGTCCGCTGGCCAAGTTGCCTTTCCAACTCGGCCCGTTCGGCCTGCCACTGCTGGTGCTGCCGCTGGAGTTCCTCGTTGCGGGCGTCGAGTTCTTCGGTCCGTTGGCCAAGTTGCCTTTCCAACTCGGCCCGTTCGGCCTGCCACTGCTGGTGCTGCCGCCGGAGTTCCTCGTTGCGGGCGTCGAGTTCCGCCTGCCGGGCGTCGAACTGCTGCGACCACTCGGCCAATTGGGACTTGCCTTTGGCCCGGTCGGCGTCCCGCCGGCGATGCTCTTGCTCGACCGTTTTCGGTTGGCTGACGAACTCGGTCTCAGAGGTCCCGTGCGGCTGGAGTCGGCCTGACTGGAGGACTTCCAGCTCGATGGTTCCGATGCTGAGGCGATCGCCGGGGACGAGCGGGGCGTCGGTGAAGACC
>SDBV01001319.1_pt1 | contig 37389 bp, 31 predicted proteins | sample 2277081 | NCBI WGS metagenome assembly SDBV01 (sample SAMN10402039, study PRJNA504765) | marine sediment metagenome | isolation source: marine sediment core GS10_PC15, 223 cmbsf | place: Arctic Ocean: Southern Knipovich Ridge | collected 2010 | reverse complement strand
TTTTTACTATATTTTTCAACATCGCTATGATAGCAAGGATGAGGCGGTAGAGAAAATGCGGGAGAAACGAAGCCAGGGTTATGTAGACTCCTGGGTATTAGTTTATCGTAAGCAGTAATCTTAACCAACAATTCAATTCCGGATTTATTTGAGACTAATTCTATTGATTCCTCACCTTCTTCAATTGAAAGGATCTTTCTGACTTTCCCAAATTCAATTTCTAAATATTCCCTGCTGTCTCAAATCTCGCAGAATAAATGAATCGGCTACACTCTCATTATATGTGGGCCGTATCAAATCCACACCGGTAACATTATATCCTAATTCTTTAAGATAATTAACCAAATGGTTGCCGATGAAACCACCTGCTCCCAAAACCAAGCTGATTTTGTCATATACTTTAAAGGTATATTTCTTCTATCAGGAAATGTAGTTTTGAAGTGGCAAATATTTATTGAAGCTACTAATATCGATTATTAGAATGCGATACTTTTAATTATTTTAGTTGCATTAATTAGTCATTTATAAAGTAAAAAACAGTAATACAGAAGTGAAAAAGTCCTATAGGTTTAATCATAATGAAACAAGTGGAAATGAGAAAAAGTATATAAATAATGTACTCACTGATGCGAATAGCTTTGAGAAGAAAGTATATAATACAAAATGCAGGGAATGGTTTAAACAAACTTATAATAATGAGTTCTTTTTAACTCCATCTTGTACTAAGGCACTTGAATTTTCAGCGTCCTTATTGGATCTGAGAATAGGAGATGAGGTAATTCTACCTACGTTTACACATGTTTCCACAGCCAATGCCTTCGCAGGTTTAGGGGCAAAACTGGTTTTTGTTGACCTCAAACCGGACAATATGGTCATTGATCTGGATTTGATTTCAAAGGCTATTTCTGATAGAACCAAAGCCATGGTGATAACAAATTACGGCGGGTTTTCCTGTGAAATGGACAGGGCAAAGGATTTAGCACGACAGAGAGGGATTTATTTAATTGAAGACAATGCTCATGGAATCCTTTCATTCTATAAGGATCGTTTATTGGGAACCTATGGAGATTTTTCTTGTTTTAGTTTCGAAAGACAAAAGAACATTACTTGTGGAGAAGGTGGCGGATTATTAATAAACAATGACAGGGTCCTCGAGAAAGCAAAACTTATTTATAATTGGGGTACAGACAGAGAAGCTTTTTATCAGGGAAAGGTAGAGGAATATTCATGGAAAAGTGCAGGCACGAAATATGAACTTTCTGAATTAGCTGCTGCATTTTTGTGGGGGCAGCTTGAAAAATCGCACGAAATTATCGCAAGAAGAAAAAGGTTATGGAAAAAATATTTTGAACTTCTAAAACCTTTGGAGGATACAGGTAATTTAAGGCTGCCTAACGTACTTAAAGAAAATGAACATAATGCCCACATCTTCTATCTCCTTTTAAATTCGGTTAACGAGCAAAATCACTTAACTGAATACTTGCGAGAAAAAGAGGTAGAAGCTTTATTTCACTTTGTCCCTTTACATTTATCGGATTATGGAAAGAAAGTCGGAAGCTATATAGGCCCTGACAATTATAGCGAAAAGTTGTATAGGTGTTTACTTCGCCTACCGATCCATTCCGGTATGGATTTGAATGATGTTTCTCATATCACTTCATTGATCCATAAATTTTTTCAGATGGAAATTAGTGCCTGATGAATATGTTAGTTACTGGCCTTTTCCTTGTAGAACACTGCTTTTTCCAAATCGTTGATTTTATAAAACAAATTGCTAAGGTTATTGAAAAGGCTTTTATTTTGGGGATCCAGCAAAGCGCCCTTTTCAAGATTAATAACAGCATTTGTTGTATCACCTGTCATCAAGTATGTTTTCCCCATATTTACATAAGCATTTGGACTGTTTGGAAAACGCTGAATTGCATTCTGATTGATAACAATTGAATTGGAGAAATCACCGATTTGAAAATACAAAAAGCTCAGATTAGCATATACATTTTCGTTAACAGGTTCTAATTCGATATATCGCTCATAATTATCTATTGCTGTCTGAAGATCACCTACTGCCTGGGAACACACTGCCAAATTGAAATAGGTATCCGTAAACCTGGTATTTAGATTAAGTACATTATTAAACTTGGGAATGGCTGCCTGATAATCTCCATAGTATTGATAGGCCAATCCTTGCATATACCAATACATAAAATTATCCGGATAAATTGATGTGGCTTTCTCAAAATGAGCAAGGGCTTTACGCGGATATCCTGCCGATTCTACATTTTTTGAAATATCAAAATACAGGCTACCCATCAATTGATTCATTTTTGCCGATTCTGATGTATATTTTATATCGTGAGTGAACAATGTCAATTTGTCTTTCCAATTATTATTTCTCGAGATTGTTTTTATCCCAAAAAGCGAAAATATTAACAGGATGATGAACCAAAAAAAATAATTTTGTCCGCCCGCCCTTCTCTTATTTGTGGCATAGATGAGATACACTACCATTATGCAAAAACCCAGTGAAGACGAAAAAGCCAGGCGCTCACCAATCATACCTGCGACCGGAATAAACAAATTTGAAAATGGAGCCAGCGAAATAAGAAATAGTAAAACGCCAAAGGAATAAATTGGACGGGCGTTTAAATAATACATTGTGGTGAGGAACAATGATGAATAAACAATCAGCCAAATCCATACCTGGACTTCACCAAAATTATGTTTTACAACCTGTGCGTATCCATAATAAAATCTTAAAGGATGGGGAAAAATATGAAGCTGAAGATATTTCCCGAGGATAAATATAGATGTCGCAAGCCTTTCGCTGGTTGTAATATCATGGACAAATACACTTTCAGAAGGTTCCAGTTCCCTGCCGATGTCACGGATCACATTGCGTGGATCCTCAACTTGCTTTTCTGTCAACACCTGGTATCCCAATTCCCAATCTCGCGAGTATTTTTCGCTGGTATAGAGTATAAAGAGCAAAACGACAGGAAATATTATCCATCTGTATTTAATGGCTTTGGATTGGAAATTTCTTTCATTCCAAATCAGTGTGATTACAAGAGAGAGGTAAACGAAGAAGATTGCATTCGGTCCACGATCAAAAAAGGTAAAGATTGCCAACGCAGCAATAACAACAGCTAGTGAATAGGTTGCAAATTTTGGTGAATCCCAAAATTCAACAGCGATGGATATTAATATTAAAGCAAAAAGTGCCAGGTTGAATATTTCCGGAGCATTCTCAATGTAAACAGCAGAAAGCAGTAAGACCAATAGGAGAGCCAGTATCCTGGTAGACTTTTGATTGTCTTTTTTAGCAAAGAAGGACAGCATAGCCAGCCCTAATAAGAAAAACGCTTTGCTTTCTTCAGCAATCACAAAACTTCTTCCTAAAAGCGCCCACGAAACAAACCCGAACAAATAAGTTAGACCCCGGTAGTCCTTTTGAAAAGGCAGGAGTAACATAGATCCAATAATAACCACTATGAAAATGGAATTTGAATAAGTTATCAATGCATATAAAAACAGAATCCCCAATACCCCTAATGACAGTTCCCATGTGAATTTTCTTACGATCCTGATATCAAATCCACCTTTTCCCCAAATCAGCAATGTATAAAAGGCGATTAATGCTGCAATGAATATAAAATTATTGCTGGCACCACGAAGAGGGGCCGTTGTAAAAAGTATTAAGAAAATAACAACAGCTAAGGAAATCAATTTTTTCCATTCAACAGGCCTGAATATGATAAGGAAAACCGGCATCATCATTACTCCAGGTATTGCACTTTTTTTAGAGAATATTGCCGCTATCGAAAATATTATAATGAAAACCAGATAAAGATACTTTTCTTTATCGTAAAACTTCAGTGCAGTCAGTGAGGCTAAAATTACAAATAACAGTGCGAGGATCTCATCCCTGTTTTTAATACTGGCAACGACTTCCGTATGAAGCGGATGGCTGCTAAAAAGTAATGCAATGGCAAACGCCAGCATCAGGTACTTTTTATCGTTGAATAACCTTGATAGGAATATGTAGAGGAAAACAATTAGAAAGGAATAGAGCAAAACATTTACAAAGTGACTCACAATAGGATTGTCGCCTGAAAAATCATATTCCATAGCAAAAGATGTCAGCACCATCGGACGATATCCATAAGTGATCCCTTCCCCGTTATCGAAGTAATAAGAACTGAAAATGTCAGGTATCGCTTTGATTCCCAGGGATGTCAGTGGGTGTGCGATGGTTACCAATTCATCGTCAAGGTTATAGTTCGGGGTGATGGAGTTGCTGTATAGTAGAAAAGATATGCTGAACAACACCAAAACCGGCCAGTTATTTCTGATTCCATCTACCCAAATTTCTCTGTAATTATTACCCATAATATGGTGAGTACTTATTTAATCGAATTACTAATGGCATCAGCCATAGTGTCAATATGTTTTTTGAGAGAAAAATTTTCAATAACCTTTTTCCTGCCGAATACTCCAAGTTTATTGACTAGTTCATTATCATTTCTCAACATAATCATGAATTTAGCAATTTTTTCGGGCGTGTCGTTTTCATCAACTAAAAAACCGTTTAGTCCGTGCTCAACAACATCCGGAATGCCACCATGATTTGTAGCTATAACCGGTAATCCTGCGGCCCCTGCTTCAATAATGGTGGTAGGAGTACCTTCCTTTTCACCATTTTTCAACGTAATAGAAGGAAGGATCAGTGCTATTGATCGTTGCATTTCTTTTAAAATTTCTTTTGGAGATAATGGTCCTGCCATCTCAACTTTATTTGTGATTTTGAGCTTTTTAATCAGGGTATTACATCTATTATTCATTATTCCCTCACCGATGATCCTGAGGTTTATATCACTGCATTCAATGACAGCTAAGTTAAACGCTTCAATTACTTTAAGCGGGTTTTTATTGGGAACTAACCTGCCTACAAACAAAAATTGTGGCTTCCTTGCAAGGTTAGAAGGTTTAAAGAATTCAACATCTGCACCACAAGCAGTATGAACGATCTTACTGGCTGGAGCGCCCAGGAAACGAAGCTGCTGTGCCATTTCCTTGGAAGCAACAAAAATGGTGGAGGTGTAATTAAATAATGTTTGATAATTTATTTTGTACCTGTAAACTATATTATTGCGGTAAGCATCAAAACCATGAAAAAAAACAAATAACGGGATTTCTACCCTTTCACATATTTCTACCATTTCTGCACCGCAAGGTCCATATTCACTCAAAACTGCTTGAATATTATTGACTTCAATAAATTTAATTATGGACTTAATCACTTTTGACCTCTCAAAATAATGCGTCCAAAAAGGGATTCGCTGGATAAAATGTGATTTAATTAATTTCTGATCATTGTAAATTATAGGCAGGTACCCTCCGTGCAGATAAAAGTTGTGAAAAGGAAGATTTTTAATATGGTTCCTTATAAATGTTTCGGAATATTCATTTTTATTGATGGAGTTTATCAGGAGATTCATCTTGTTCCAATGACATTTGAAGATAGCAAGATATAAGTTCAATTCATTTTAAAAGCAAAAGTATATCTATCGGCAATGCTCAATAAATAAGAACCTTAAGATTTAAACAAAGCTTAAGGAAGCATTTGAGTCTTGTTATTTATTGGAAGTAGACACCTTGTTTTTAAAAATTAATTATAACGGGTAAATTGGTGACAAAAAAAACCAAATAAAGTGAAATTTATAAACAATCGGTTAAATGAGAAAAATTAAACTTTATATCGCTGTAAGCCTAAACGGAAAGATTGCAAAGACTGACGGAAGTGTTGACTGGCTTGAATCCATTCCAAATCCGGAAAAAATTGACCATGGATTTGCAGAATTCTATAAATCTATTGACACTACCATACAGGGATACAAAACATATGAATTAATCCTGAATCGGGGAATTGAAATTCCATCCGTTGACAAGAAGAATTATGTCATTACAAGAAAACAACACTTGTCTAATACTAAGCATGTGGAATTTATAACGGAGGATCATATAGATTTCATTAAGCAATTAAAAAATCAGGAAGGAAAAGACATATGGCTTATGGGAGGTGGCCAGATCAATACATTGTTTTTCAATGAAAATTTGATTGACGAGATGCAGGTTTTCGTAATACCAATTGTTATTTCAGACGGAATTGAGCTATTTGAACTTACCCCAAACGAAAGAATGTTTAATCTTATTGAGGCAAAATCTTACTCCACAGGAGCGGTTGAACTGAAATATAAAATAGCGTAGATACCTCGCTCAACAATGTTCTGCCAAACTATCTGGTTAGCCGTCAAATACATGGACCCGATTGTATCTCATAAATTATAACCTTTAGCCGTTCTTTTTAATACCTTAACATCTTGAAGAATAAATGAAATGAAGCTGACCGAAAACAAAATATTTTTAAGTATAATTATTATATCATTAATAATATGTTCTTGCAGTGTACCTATGGAGAATAAAGTGTTAATCATTGGCATTGACGGTTGCCGTCCGGATGCTCTTTTAAAAGCAAACACAAAAATCTTAGATAGCTTGTGGGAAAATGGCGCTTATTCATTCAAAGCAAAAACCGATGAAATAAGCAGTAGCGGTATTTGTTGGACTGGCATGTTAACAGGGGTTTGGCATGAAAAGCACAATGTGCTTTCCAATGAGTACAAGAATCCTAATATTAAAGAGTATCCCCATTTTTTCAGAAGGGTAAAACATTCCAGACCGGAGTTAAAGACCTATTCACTGGTCCATTGGGCACCTCTTCATAAGATCCTTCAATCGGGTGATGCGGATGTAGCTAAAACATTTGATAGTGATGAGGCTGTTACAATTGAGGCCACAACAACGCTTGTAAATAAAGATGTGGATGTGATGTTTCTTCACCTGGATGATGTTGACCATGCAGGACATAGTTATGGCTACCATCCATCAAATGATGATTATCTCTCTGCCATTGAAGTTATTGATCAGCAGGTGAGTAGGATCATTCATTCTTTATACCAAAGAAGTAATTATAAAAATGAAAATTGGCTGATCCTTATATCTACTGATCATGGTGGTAGTGACACAAGCCACGGAAAAAATACCAATGAGCACACGACCATATTTTACATAGCCGCTGGTAATGCTGTAAAAAAAGGGGAAATAGAAGAACAAGTGAATGTAATCGATGTTGCGGTAGCAGCCATGACACACTTAGGTATTCCAATATTGGATGAATGGAATCTTGATGGAAGACCTGCCGGCTTAAAATAATAAACCAGCTGAACAATCATACATGAGGCTGCTGAAGTAAACTGATACTTAGAAGAGAAAAATAATGAGTGCGAATTTCCGGCCCGTCCGGGATTTTTTGTTTTTTACTTTATTTATTATCAACAAAATACTTAAACACAATACGCCTGTTTATCGCATGTTCTTCCTCCCTGCATTGCACAAAATCTGCACATTTATTCAAAAGCATAGTTTCACCATATTCTTCAATCTTAATTCGATCTAATTTGATCCCCAGGTCCATTAAATAATCGGCTGTGCTATTCGCTCTCATTTTAGAAAGCCATAAATTATAGGTCTCTTTTCCCCTGGAATCGGTATGTGCCTTAATATCAAGAGCAATATGCTGATACCTTTTCATTGAATCAGCAATGTGATTTAGTCCGGTCTTGGCTATTGAGGATAGATTATAGTCATCAAACTTAAATAATATATTTTCAAGTTTAATATCCTCAGGCAATAAAACCCGTTTCAGGGTAATTTCTTTCTCAGTTAATGACTTTTCATTCACTTCAAGCAAAATGTCTTTTGCTTCATAATCTTTTGAAGTAATTTGTATAATATAAGCTCCAGGTTCAATGACTTCCTCAATTTCCCCTTCCTGCGATGTTTTGTACAACAGTGAATCCTGAGTTTCCTTATTGATTATCAAAATATCTGTCAAAGGAATACGTTCCCCACTTGAGCTGTTCAAAATAGTAAGATGCACCCTGGAGGGTATAATTTCTTTTGGCGGAGGACGCGGTGTAATTTTAAACTCATAAATGTCATCACGGCCAAGTCCACCAGGACGGTTTGACGCAAAATAACCGGTTTTCCCGTCTGTATATATTGAAAAATCATCCCATCCACAGTTAATAGGATAACCCATATTTTTAATTTTCTCGTCTCCATCCCCCCAATTATCAACTTTATAAATATCGAGGCCACCAATACCGGGATGTCCATTTGAAGAAAAATAGAATTGACCATTTAAATAGAATGGAAAAGTTTCATCTCCTGCGGTATTTACTTTATCACCCATATTTTTAGGTGATGTCCAGTTGCCACCATCGTAAATCGAGAAATAAAGATCATTGCGGCCAAAACCGCCGGGCATATCTGAGCTAAAAAACAAGGTATCTCCCGCTGTGTTTAAAGCCGGATGTTGGATCGAATAATCGTGGCTGTTGTGTGGGAATTCATAAAGTAATTTCTGTTCAAGAATATCAACTTCATAAAAGAAAAGGCCCAGGCGATTAATTGGTTCCTCTTTCTTCTTGCCAATATTTCGGGTGATTACAACGAAATCATTCGCAATTGCCACGGGCCCATCATTGGAGGCGTGGCTTTTTGGCAACTTAATATGTTCCACAACTTCCGAGCTATCAACTAATTTAACAAGATAAAGATCCACCAACGATTCAACCTGCCCCATATAACCATGTCGAAAGCTTAAATTTGTACTTCTTGCAGATGAAAATAATATTGCATCCCCATATTTTACTGCTCCAAATTCTGTCAGGTCAGTATTCTGAGAAAATGGACTAATGCTAACAAGTGAAGAGTCCTGGTAAAAAGACTGAATTATTTTCATTCCTTCGATTTTGCTCTTTGGCCGGGTATCGTCTGGAGATTCCTGGCTGTATTCGATATACCATTTTTCTGCTTCTTCATATTCTTCCATACTCAGCAATGCTTCCGCAAAATAGAATTTGTGGATATTGTCATCCACTTCATATGTCTCAAAAACCTGGCGATAATAAATCCTGCTTTTATCGTAATTCCCTAGGATCCGATAACAATTTGCAATTTTTAAAAAAGAATCTTCATGAAAGAAGTTGCTCTCGATTTCCTTTTTATATTGAATAATTGCTTCTTCATAAAACTTGTAATCAAACAATTGATTCCCCTTGTCATAATGACTTTCCCAAAGACCAGTGATATTGGTAGTTTGGGCGAATAACAGGTATGGGAAAAATATGAATACTATAAAGCCTAATTTTTTCATTAGAAATATCTTGGCGACATGATGCCTTTTTGAGAATATTGGAACCGGTAATTTATCATTATTTCATGCGATCCTGAATCAGCAGTCTTCAGTTCATTTAATGTTATGTCGTATGCATAACCTATTTGTAATTGTTCGATAGCCTGCAATTGGAATAGAAATGACGCTGCATTGGTAGGTCTGTATGCCATTCCTACCCAAAGTATCTCATTGAAAAGCACGCTGGCAGAAATGTCCCATTCTACAGTCTTGCCATTCACTATCTTGGCTAATGTCGAAGGCTTTAGTTTTAGAAATGAATTTAATTCGAAAACATATCCGCCATAAATAAAAATCGGTTTTTCCTGAATCACATCCGGATCGTTTGACTGAAGCATCTGAGGCATAGATAAACCGGCAAACATCCTGTCACTGTTTACATATATGCCACTTCCAAAATTTGCTGTTACAGTCTTCAGGTCTGAATTGAAGACCGGATCATTCGGATCATTGATCAGCAGACTGGTGTAATCCGAGTTGTAGAAGTTAGCACCTGCCTGTAATCCAAGTGAAAAAGTATAATCATTGTATTTAAGTCTGTAACTGTAGGAAAAATATGCTCCTGATTGCTTTGTTATTCCAATTGTTTCATGATATAGCTGCAAGCCCAGACCTATTTTATCTTTTTTTATAGGGGTATGTCCGGAAAATGTTTGGGTGTTTGGAGCCCCATCGATACCTATGGATTGAAATCTGGAAAGAAATGTCAGGCTAAGAACATCATCGTGACCTGCATAAGCCGGATTTATAGCCAGACCATTGAAAAGATACTGGGTATATATCGCAGATTGCTGTCCCGACACCTTCTGAACGATCAGGATAAAAAGGATTATACTAATCGATAATATCCGCCTCATCTTTTCAAAATTACTTTTCCGGATAACTGAGGTGCCCCTTCACCAGGCATGATGATGTAAAAATAGGTGCCGTCACTCACATCACTTTTTGAAAGGCTTTTATTGGCTTCACCCCTCCATACAATGTTGCTATTGTTATATCCACTCGCTTCAAATATAAAGTTATTCCATCGATCAAATACCCGGACCACATTATCCGGGAAGTACTCCAGACCCTTGATCAACCAGAAATCGTTGAATCCATCTCCATTTGGAGATAATGCTTCGAAAACAATAATTGTACGATCTCCGGGATCAACAAACAAATCAACCTTGTCAAAAGCAGTATTACAATTACCGGCCACAGTCATCGTTAATGTAACTGTGCCCGCGGTGATATCATTATCTCCTATGGTATAGACAGGATTCTCCAAAGTGTTATTATCAAAAGATCCATCTCCGGATGTGGTCCATAAAATAGTACCATTCGTTGCAGTGGCGGCCAACGGGTGAGTAGCATCAAAACTTACCGTTGCATCCGGACCTGCTGCGGCGGTAGCTTCCGGATCCACGGTCAATACAACATCGTCGGACACTGTATTACAACTACCGGTTACAGTCATCGTTAATGTGACTGTGCCTGTCGAGATATCTTCGCTTCCAAAGGTATATTCAGGATCTTCCATTGTTGCATTATTAAAAGTACCATCTCCGGATGTGGTCCATATCACAGAATTGCCATTTGTTGCCCCAGCAGCCAACGTATGAGGTGCGTTGTAACAGACAAGAGCATCCGGACCTGCTTCAGCAGTAACTTCCGCATCCACAGTCAAAACAACATCGTCAGAGGCAGTATTAGAATTTCCTGTTACGGTCATCGTTAAGGCGACTGTACCTGCGGTGACATCATTATTTCCAAAGGTATATTCAGGATTTTCCAATGTCGCATCATCAAATGTGCCATCTCCGGAGGTGGTCCATAAGATGGTGCCATTTGTTGCCGTAGCAAACAGCGTGTGCGTAGTGTTGTAACATACCGTTGCATCAGAACCTGCAGTAGCGGTAGCTTCAGGGGCAACGGTCAACACAATATTTTCAAATGCTGTATTACAAGTGCCGGTTATAGTAATTGTTAAGGTAACTGCGCCCGCTGTGATATCGCTGGTTCCAAAGGTATAATCGGGGGCTTCCGATGTGTCATCGTCAAATGTGCCATTTCCAGAAGTAGTCCACAATATAGCACCATTCGCTACTATAGCGGCTAATACTCCTGCATCCCCGCTTGCGGTTACCGTTGCTTCAGGATCTATGGTCAGTACTATATTGTCATCGGCGGTATTACACGTGCCCGTTACTGTCATTGTCAACGTTACATCGGTACCATTGTCTGTCGGCCCGGGTGTGTAAACTGCATCTTCTGCTGTGTCATCGTCAAAGGTGCCATCGCCTGAGGTGGTCCATAAAATGGCGCCGTTTGCAGCGGTGGCTGCCAAAGTGTAATCTGCATTGTAACATACATTGTCCGTTGGTGCGCCTGCATCCGCTGTAGCTTCAGGATCTATTGTCAATACGATATTGTCGCTGGCAATATTACAACCTGTGACTGTTATCGTTAAGGTCACATCGGTACCGTTGTCTGTTGGTCCGGGTGTGTAAACTGCATCTTCTGTTGTGTCATCGTCAAAGGTGCCATCTCCGGATGTTGTCCATAAGATGGTGCCGTTCGCAGCAGTGGCGGCCAAACTGTAATCCACATTATAACATACATTGTCTGTTGCTGCTCCTGCATCGGCGGTAGTGGCTCCGCCCGCAGGGCCCAGTGGACCACTGTTGCAAAAACTTGCAGGCCCGTTACATGTTCCCGTGAGATTTACTGTTCCACATCCTGTAAGGTCTGAATTTGCTCCTACATTAATGTCACCTGTAACATTCCATGTCCCGTCAACATTTACATCCGTACTTGCTCCTCCATTCACATCTCCTTCAACTGTGAGCGTACCTTGTACATCAATAGTGGAATTATTTACACCTTCCATGTTGCCATGAATAATTACTACTCCAGTAGAGGTTACATTTAAGGTTATAGAATTGAATACATCTAGAATTCCCCATATTTCCAGGGTTCCACTAACATTAATTGTCGCAGAATTACCTGTAGAAAGGTTATGATTGTCAATATTAGATCCTATGGTAAGGGAGCCATCCGCATCAATTGTCAACGTGTTCCCATTGTTCATATCTAAATCTGAAATCGTATAGGCCTCGCCACTCTGGATAGTGACAGTCCCTATATTGGGACTCATATCTGCATCTTCGGTAATATTATCCGCAACACCTGCACTCCAGATCCCAGGGTCACTCCAGTTACCGGCGGAAGTAATTGTAGTAACAGCAGCCCATACAACTAACGGTACTAATATGAGTATGTAAAAAATGTATCTCTTCATCACTTCATCTTTTCATTATAAATAGTGATTTTGCGGTGTTGACAGTTCCCGCGGTCCAATCAACCGAATCGGTGATGGAAGATAATATTCCTTTGACATCATGCTGGAGCTTCTTAATTTTCTGCGTTTGAGCCTCTGAAAAAGAGTCAAGGATCAATACAGTATCTAAAAAAAATATATTTCTGACTAATTGATTTTCAAAGACTTCAAAAAATAAAACAGAGCGTCTTAACATAGAGTTAAAAAAATATTTTGAACACAAATCAAACTAAAAAAAACCTTACAAATATCGTTAGATACAAAAAATTGCAATTCCACAAGATATGTTTCTACTTTATAATAAACAAATTTTATTGCAATTATCAACAAGAATAACATCAAAGTCTGTACTTATTGTTAATATTTCTTATTTAAGTGTAATTAATCTTAAAATTCTTTAAATGCTAAAATACTGACAGAAACCAGTTTGAAGTAGCCCAAATGAAATGGTCTGTATTATTTAATCACCATATCATCCAATATTATTTGGACAGAAATATAAAGAACATAATTCAATTTGATCTGTCATCCTTCCCTCCTCTCAATCTGTATAGTAAGCACCAAGGATCATCATCATTTCATCAATACTGAAAAGACCCCAGGTAAGTACACGATCCGTGTCATTATTATATGTGGTGACTGCTTTCAGGCCTTCTCCGGGTTCCAAAGTGATGGGCGGATCAACATCCAATAGCGGCGGGTGCTGCCAGTCCTTTGCAAAATAAATGAGTTCTCCATCCCTGGTACCACCCACAATATACATTCTGAACTCTGTCATATGAGAATGAGTATGGGAGTATAGTTGGAAAATATGTATCCTCTCATTAAAAGTCCATGTCTTTTCAAGCGTGGTAACCTCTCCTGCCGGAAGCAGGATATTCAGGTTTTGTAGAAACAGGTTTTCTGCCTTAAAAATAACTTCCCCCGGTTCCACGGTGTGCAGATTAATTGAAACCTCTCCATCCAATATCTCTGTTGTTCTGTTTACATAATGAGAATTCAAATCCAAACCCCAATTGGCCGGAATTCTCAACGCAACACCTTCCGGGAATTTATAATCGACTGTATTCCATTGGGTGCCAAAAACAAACCGTTGACTAAGAATGGTTGATACCGTTTCAAGATTTATCGATGGTCCTCCAGGTTCCCTTAGATCCCTGAATACACGTGGGGATGGGAAATCTTTCAATGGAAAGTCATAAAGAATAAAATGATGACTCCCCCTTTTCATTGTTATTTCAACCCTATTAATAAAAATTTCATTCTCATTGTCGAGGGGTTCATAATAAAAAAATTCCCTCTCGAAGTTAGCTGCCACATCAAAGGGGCCGATATTTATTTGAATACCGTATTCTGGTTTTGTGAGAATTGCAAATTCTTCATCTGGAAATTCGAAACGTTCATTATTCTCCAGCAATGATGCCTCAGCTTGAAAGCCTTCTTTAGGAGCGCCTGCCTTTATCCATTCCTCAATATATTTCAATTCACCAAATGTAAGCGATGGCCCTCCTAATGGCATTAATGCACCATATTGAGGATGATCTACATAATAGTGCTCGAAATCCGGAGTATTGATCTTTTCCCATAGGAAACTGTTATAAATACTTTCGATACCCTTTGTACCAACAAGCTCAAGTCCGTTGCTCCTCGCCTCCTCATTGCTCGGAAGTCGGTTGACGAGCTGATCATACCCCTCTGCCCTGGTGAGGACCAGGTCGGATTGCGTCGCAAATGAAGTTCCCTGCGTATGGCAGGCAACACAATTAGGTTCAAAAATCTCAGTCTGGATAACCTCCCACGAAGATTGTGGTGTTTCGTCAATAATATCTGTATTCCGTTGGCAGGAATTCATAAATGCAATAAGAATGAAAACAGAATATCCTAAATTGTTTCTAATATTATCCATTGGTATTATTTCAGCGCCAGTATATCATCCAACAAATCTTACATGCTTACGAAGAATTAAAAAATCGCCATCTAAGTTAAACATATTAAGTTGTTTTTTAAACCCGGATTATGTATTAGACTTTGTCGTGAGAGCTATAACTGGCTGTTAGATAGGTGCTCGCATAGGTTTTTGCAACGCAGGCATAGCACCGCTATGGTGAGTAGGAAAAATCGAGCAAGTGCCTAGATTATAGTCAGTTATAGTGCGTAATAGATTTCTAATGCATAATCCGGGTTAAAATTAAATTTCACTCAAGGCTGGTATAGAATTTATACTTATCTCACAATACTTTCCTTCTGTCTATATGGGATATTTTTCCAGTATTGGGAAAGAATCTACTTAAAATAGCGATAAGAGACTCTCTGAAATGATGGCACAATTTTGGCGCTAAATAAAATGACCAAAATTGGAGAAAATGGAACTTCACGCAATATTGACTGAAGAGAATCCCAATCCTGTATTAATATTAGCACGATTTGGAAAGATATTTTATGCCAATATTCCTGCAATGAATTTACTAAACCTTGCAAACCTCAATATTGGAGATAAAATCCCAAAGCCCACCTGGTATCTGGCGCTTGCATCTTTTAGCGATGGTATATTTACATTTAGCATTGGTGAAACAAATTATAAGTGGAAAGCAGTAATGCTAAAAAACCGGTTTATATATTTAAGTGTACAGACTATTGTAGAGCCCAACCTTCTTTTTACCCGATTTTAATTTTTTCTAAGTTTTCTTACTTTATAAATCACATTTGCAACCCTGCGGTGATCTATAGCGTCTAAGTCTATAAATAATGCCTTATCCTTTTAAGGTGTTTAATTAGATTATTAAAACAAAAACCCATGCTCATCAATTACCTCAAAGTTGCCTTTCGCAACATCTGGAAACATAAGTCTTTTTCGCTCATCAATATTTTTGGCCTTTCGCTTAGCATGTCGGTATGCATCATCATTATCATGCTTGTAGCCGACCAAAAAAATATTGATAGATATAATACAAAAAGTGAAAATATTTACCGTATTACAACACGTGAATTGGATACCGATTTCTTGTTTGACACCTATGCTACAGCTCCACTCCCACTGGCAACTAAACTTGTTGAAGATTACCCCGGTATCAAACAGGCAGTGAAAATACGAACCGGGTTTGGTAATAACTGGGTTGGAATCGGAAAAAATGTGAACATTCCCATAGGTGGCTTTTTTGTTGATCCCGGGTTTATAAATTTTTTCCAGTATGAATTGGAATCCGGTAATCCTGAGGACGTACTGACCAAACCAAATTCTGTGGTGTTAAAAAAACAAACGGCAATAAAACTTTATGGCGATAAGGATCCTGTTGGTGAAATAATCAAGGTTGGTAAACTTGGTGACTATCTGGTTACTGGTGTACTGAAAGATCCAAATGGCAAATCACACATCAAATTTGATGCACTTGCTTCCCTATCTTCCCTTATCCAACTTGAAAAAGATAGTTTGCTCTCTTCATCACTTAATAATTGGAGAAATCATTCTTCTGGATATGTTTATCTGGAACTTGATGATGTGACATCCCCTGCATCTGTCACAATGCAACTGAGAGATATCAGTGAAGTAATGTACAGCGACATGGCTGACAGAAACAACAAATTTGAATTGCAGCATCTACTGAGTATTACTCCGGGTCCATTGCTTGCAAACGAAATTGGCCCGACTTTGCCGGTCATTTTCGTTTACTTCCTGGCAGGAATTGCTCTGATAATAATGATTTCCGCCTCGTTTAACTACGTGAATTTATCCATTGCCCGTGCACTTACCCGGGCCAGGGAGGTAGGTATTCGTAAAGTATCGGGCGCTACACGCAAGCAATTAGTCTTCCAGTTTTTAACAGAGGCTATTGTACTCTCTTTACTGGCATTGGTTATCAGTCATGTCATTCTAATTTTTCTCAAACCGGCATTTGATGCACTTAATTTTTCACGTTTACTTCACTGGGACCTTAGCGAAAATATGATAGTCCATGTTATCATTATTGCATTTGCAGTAATATTAGGAGTATTGTCGGGTTTATTCCCGGCCTTTATATTATCTTCTTTTCGACCTATCCAGGTGCTAAAGGACCTTACTGGAATTAAACTGTTATCAAAAATGGGTATGAGAAAAGTCCTGATTGTTACCCAGTTCAGTCTTTCCCTCATATTTATTATCAGCGTTTCCCTCGTTTTTAACCAGCTACAAATGATGGTCACTGCTGATTTCGGATTCAATACAAAGAATATCGTAAATGTCCGGCTGAATGATGCTGATTTTGAACAATTTAAAACTTCAATCAGTCAGAATGCGGCAATTGTAAACGTTTCTGGCGCTACGCACGTTCCAGGAGCGGGCACCATCCATACTTCTGACCTTTGGAAGGATCCAGCAGATGAGTCCCCTATTTCTACAGGAAATTTTTCCGTAGATGAAAACTATGTTGACTTAATGGGCCTTGAATTGTTAGCCGGAACAAATTTTCAAAATTTAAGTGCGATTGCCAATGAAATTATAATCAATGAAACTGCGGTAAGTTCCTTTGGTTTTGATTCACCAGAAAATGCCATTGGCAAAACAATATATGATGAAGATACAACTACACAATTACATATTGCGGGAGTAGTAAAGGACTACCATTATTTAATGCTAATCATGGACATTGGCCCGATGTACCTGCGTTATATTCCCGAAGATTTTCGGATAGTACATGTTGAACTAAATGAAATGAACCTGGCAGCGGGCATGAAAGCCATTGAGCAAAGCTATGAAGAAGTCACGGGTGGGAATAAAGTGGATTCCAAATATTTCCAAAGTGAAATCAAGGAATACTATGAGCTATTGTTTGGTGATCTTGTTAATATCGTTGGATTATCAAGTTTTCTGGCCTTGTCAATTGCTTGCTTAGGTTTATTAGGTATTGCGACCTATACCATCGAAACCAGGATCAAAGAAGTAAGTATCAGGAAAATTCTTGGCGCTACTGACAAACAGCTTATTTATCAATTATCAAAAAACTTCTTTTCCCTTTTAATCATTGCGATTGTAATTTCTGTGCCCCTGGCCTGGCTGGTAAATAATTTATGGTTGGAGCAAATCGCTTACAGGACACCTATAAGTATTGGTGTAATTGCTTCAGCAGTGGGAATCCTGCTTATTGTTGGTATTACAACCATTGGCTCACAAACCTGGCGTGCCAGCGCTGTTAACCCTGTTGATAATCTCAGGAGCGAATAACGAAATCAATTGGAAATTGTCAGTGGTGATGCTGTTCCGGGGGCAAACGGTGAATTGATCCGTTAATGAATTGATCAATTGCCGTATCCGGATCAGATTCATCGGTTATAACAACCTCAATTTCTTTCACAGCCATTTTATTAATAAATCCCGGACCTGCTCCACCGGTGATAATGACATTTGAATCCAAAACAGGATGGGGTGCATACGGATTAGCACTTTCATGAAACCGTACATGAAGAATATCTTCCCTGGCTAATTCTATGAGCTCCTTATTGATAACTTTTTTATCCTCTATGGCGAATATCCAAAACCGGCTGACTTTCCCTGCATGTCCGGTAATGGTGGATTTATTTTGACTACTTACTGCTACTTTCATTTTTTCCAATTTTTACTTCAAATTTGCGGCTGTATTAATAACAGCTGATTATTTTACTTATTTAAAAACAAAGATATAAGGATTGAACCATTACCTCCTGTGATGAAGGTTACCTAAAATCTAAATAGATAAAACTTTTTTTAACCGTGAATGGCCTGTAGAACTTACTGACAATTTATCCCCGTTATTAAGAATGGCGATGAAGGTCTCTTTCCCGAATTTCTCGAGTCCAATGATTACAGAAACATTTACAATAAACCTCCTATGGATCCTTATGAACTTTGTTTTGTCAAGCGCTTCTTCATAGTATTTCATCGTCTGCTGTTTCAGGTATTTCTTACCTTCCGAATGGATCTCGACATAATCATCCTGTGATTCGAGATAGTTGATTTTATCCAGGGAAATAATGTCAATTTTATCACCGGTCTTTACCGCAATTCGTTCCAGGCTGGAATGATATGCACCAGACATTGCAATTGTATCTGTTGCGGTCACGGGTGTTTTTACCTTATCAAGAGCCTCGTCAAACCGGCTTTTGGTGAATGGTTTAAGCAGGTAATCAACAGCTTTGTGCTCGAATGCCTTTAAAGCATACTCATCATAGGCCGTGCTAAATATTACGGCCGGTGGGTTTTCAATTAACTCGAGCATTTCAAATCCATCGATTTTAGGCATTTGAATGTCCAGGAATATAAGATCAGGTTTCAGATCTGAAATCAACTTTACTCCTTCAAAGCCATTCTTAGCCTGCCCAACAATTTCAATATCTTCACGACCTGTTAAAAACAACTTAATAATATCCCTGGCGGGTTGTTCATCGTCAATTATTACAACTTTCATTTTTGTGGTATTAGAATGGTTACAGTAAACAAATCATCCGTTTTTTGAATGTTAAGAAGATGTTCAGCATCATATATTAATTTCAACCTGGATTTTACATTTTCCAACCCAATGCCCTTTCCTTTTTTTGGAATTGCTTCCGGGTCCTTATTATTCGAAATTACAACCTTCACAGCTTTACCAGCTTTACTGCAGCTGATATTGATATGGTTTTCGCCGGTGCTTTCATATACTCCATATTTGATGGCATTCTCAACCAGCGGCTGAAGGATCATATTCGGTAATTCTGATTTAGCGGCTGCATCATCACAAGTGATATCCACATTTAACCGGCTTCCAAATCTCACTTTTTCTATGGCCAGGTATTGCTCTATGGCCTGCAACTCATCCTCCAATTTTACCTTTTTTGCATCACGCGGTGAAATCGTATATCTCAAAAAAGATGATAAATTAATTACCATATCATGTGCTTTTTCAGGATTCGTGAGCGTAAGGGAAGAAATTGAGTTCAGGCTGTTGAAAATAAAGTGAGGATTTATCTGGGCTTTTAACATGCTTAATTCCGTTTCTTTCAAAAGCCGGTTTGTTTCTGATTCCTTTAATTTTTGTTCCTGGTATTCCCTGTAAAAATTTGCGAGGTAATAATTCAGGACAATCAAAACATAATAAAGAACTCCGATCGCGGCCCTGTAATAAATCGTCGGACGGAATTGAGCTCTATAATCCAGATCAGGCCCCAGGATCATTCCAGTAAAACGTGGGGCCACGTACAGCCAAAGTCCAATAAGAAGAGCGGCTGAGGCGAAGTGTGTAACGATCGTATTTCCAATATTTTCAGGATTCAGACCTGAATAACGTACAACATACCAAATACTATAGCCAAAAAGAGCAAAAAGAAAGTTAAAGATAATGGCATCCCAGATCGCCTGGTCCATCGGCTGGCCCAGAGCAAAAAATAATAAACTCCCATGGACCAATGCAATAATCAACCACAGAAGCAAATAGAGTTTCCCTCCGGCTTTACTGGTGGCAATAGGGTTGATCATCGCATCTAATATAGGATAAAGGTCCTGGAATTATTGCAATTGCTTAATATTTTTGGTTCTATTGACTCTTTACCTCTCCTCCCCCAAACAAAACGAGTCCTTTGAGAATAAGTACTTTACCTGGATCGATATCTGTATTTGCACTAGGGTTGCGTTTGTCTGAAAAGCCCCCAAAAAGTGATGTGATCTCAACCCGCACATTCCAATCATCAGGTACAATAAAAGTACAACCTCCAAAAGCAGCAAATACATCGATTACTGCGTGGCCTTCGGAAAGAACGGAGCTTTTTAAATTATAGTTTGAGCCCCCGAATATTGCAGTAACTTTTCCACCTTTAAAATTTTTAGAGCTTACAACTACATCCCCTCCCCCAAATAAACTTACATCATCAAGCACATCAATATCTGAGCCTGTTCCTGATGCATTAAATGATTGATGGCCTCTCTGCCGCATGATGAACATGATACCCAACAGGATTAATATCAGTGGCCAATAAGTACGCATATGAAATCCCGGGATATGAAGTATATCAGGAACAAGGAAGAACACCCCTACCATGATCATGATCCATCCGGGAGTTTTATTTGGCTTGGTCGCTACTATTATCGATCCCACAATAATGACGATCCCCTGCCAGCTGAATATATAATGTTCTATTTCCCAGGGGATAATATTCAGGTTGCCCAGGAGGAACAAAGCGCCTATTAAAATAAGTATTGCCCCTAATCCGAGTCGTTTATCTTGCCGTGACATAATATTTTATTTTAAAATGTTATTTTAAATCTATCGTGCTATTTTTCTTCGCAGTATCCTTTTTATTATTCTGCATCAATTTATCTTCCTTATTGTTGCTTTCCTGATGCATAGCGATAAAAAGCAATCCTACTACAATTAATACGGCAGGCCACCACGTTCGTAAACTTACAAATCTGAAGATTTCAAATTCTGGCAAAAGAAAAAATACTCCTATCGCCACGAGAACTATTCCTGTGTTTTTTTCAGGTTTTGTTGCCAATATCACCATCCCGATAATGATCATAATAGATTGCCATTTAAAAAGGTAACGGGCAAGATCGTAAGGGAAAAGATCGAGGTTATCCAATAAAAAAATGGAACCTATAACTATCAGGACCGCTCCCAATGATTGCTTTGAATGTTGTGTACGTGACATAGTTGTTTGGTTTTAATGTTTATCAAAGAAACACCGGGGTATTTTATTTTCAGAGCACAAATCGGTAAACGGGGGTATTGAATCGGTAAATCCGGAAAAAGTTTGTTACTCTATCGATTTTGCAATTCAATGTGTCCCTAACTTAGCAAAATGATAAATTTCCATATAAAATTGCCTTGGTACCCTTAAATTTAGATATGAGAGTTATAGGTTGCTTTTTATTGTTTCTGATAATTCGGCCTGCTGTGGCTTATCCTCAGCAAATGAATCCTGCGAAAGCAAGCGACCAATACTACAAATCAGGTATTGCACTCTTTAACAGTAGTAATTGGCAAACAGCATCAGAATATTTTGATTCCTGTATCTTCATAACCCCTACACATTTTGATGCGTATTATACCCGGGCAATTTGTAAAGAACGATTAGGAGATAAAAAGGCAGCTATTGCTGACTATGGAGTTCTTATCCATCTTGATCCGGCATTTACTGAATCGTATTGGAACAGGGCAGTTCTTTATTTTGAAATTCAATATTATGATTTGGCACAGGAGGACTTATATGCTTTACTTCAGTTACCGGAGGAAGAAACCAATTCCATTTATTTTCAAAAACGGTATCCTGACGATGGAACCAGTGGCGTGGCAACACTTGAAACCATGAGAGGGCAGATCTATAATTACCTGGGTTTGATATCGGATAAACTAAATAATACAGACCTGGCAATCGCACACTTCACCAAAGCATTTCAACTGGATTCATTGAATTCGGATATTCTTGTCAACCGGTCGCTTGTTTATGAAAAGGCCGGTAATTATTCTTTAGCCATTAATGATTTACGGCTAGCTCGTCAAATAGATCCTGAAAATATTCTGGCAACATATAATATTGCACGGATACAGGAGTCGGATGGAACAACCAGTGACCTTATAGACACTTATACCACCATCATTGAAGAAGCTCCCGAATTTGCTGAAGCCTATGCCAAAAGAGGTATAGCAAAAATGCAAACAGGTGATTACGTTGGCGCCCTTAGCGACTACGATTCTGCTATATTTTTAAATCCGGATGATGCGTTGTTGTGGTTGAACAAAGGGATAATATTATTAAAAGATAAGCAATACCAGGAAGCACATTCTGACCTGAGCAAAGCACTGGAACTAAACCCGGGTCTTGAGGACGCTTATTTCAATCGTGGAAATTCGTTGATGGGCATTGAGCAGTATGACCGTGCTATTAAGGACTATAATGCAGCAATCTTATACTACCCTTCTTTTGCAATGGCATACTACAACCGGGGCATCGCCTACCACCGGACCCACCAAATTGAAAAAGCTTGCGATGATGTTGAAAAAGCGATGAACCTGGGTGTAAAGCAAGCGAAAAATACATACATAAAAATGTGTCATTGATTTCTAAAGGCTCAGAGTCTTCATAGAATGACTCTGAGCGGGTTAAAAGTATGGTGTAGCTCAGGCAAAGAATACATACATTAAAATGTGTCGTTGATTTCTAAAGGCTCAGAGCCTTCATAGTATGACCATGAGCGGGTTACTAGTTGACTTTTAATACCTCCCTCATCGTCACCCGAAAGCCTGCCTGCCCCCTGGCAGGGGGACTTTTAGTATTCAAGACCATATCCCCCTCATAGTCACCCGAAGGGGACTTTGAGAATTTAAGGCCTGGGTAATCAATATTATAACTACCTGAAAATAAAGCGATAATAAATTTAGTTTTGCATTTCGAATAACATTTTGGCAAATCTGATAATAATTCGCTACTTTGTGCGGGTGATAGCCAAGGCACGAAAAGTATTTCTTATAATATTTTTAACCTGTCCATTAATAGCATTTTCGCAGGTACCAACACAATCAATAAAAGGACGAATAGCAGATAAGAACACACTACAACCACTGCCAGGTGCTAACGTTTACATTCTACTGGGAGATACCCTGCCTTATGGATCAACAACTGACCTTGATGGGAATTATAAAATTGAAAATGTTCCGGTAGGCAGGCATTTTGTTTATTGCTCCTATATCGGATATGAAGGATGGAAATCGGGATATATTGAATTAACATCAGCCAAGGAACTGGTATTGAATATTCAACTGACTGAATCGGCTATCCTGGCAGATGAAATTATTATAATAGGCAGTAAATCTGGTTCTGAGCCCTTAAACGAATACGTATCATTAAGTGCCCGTTCATTCAATGTAGAAGAAACCCAGCGATTTGCCGGTAGCATCAACGATCCGGGAAGGATGGCGCTATCCCTGCCGGGAGTACAATTTTCTCAGCAGGACAACGAAAATACCATTGTAGTCCGCGGTAATTCACCGTTAGGGGTATTGTGGCGGTTGGAAGGGGCCGACATCGTCAATCCCAACCATTTCCCCGATAAATCATCTTCGGGCGGAGGGATAAGTGCATTAAGCATTTATGTGTTGGGTCAATCGGACTTCATGGCTGGTACCATGCCCAACCAATTCAGCAATGCGCTGGCCGGCGCAATGGACCTTAATTTCAGAAAAGGGAATTCAGAAGAAAGAGAATATAGAATACAGGCGGGCATGATAGGACTAGAATTTGCAACAGAAGGGCCCTTTTCACAAAAAAATAAGACGAGCAGCTACCTTGTCAACTACAGGTATTCCACCTTAGGAATTTTGAATTCAATGGGTGTGCGTGTGGTGTCCCCGAATGTTTCCAATGTATTTCAGGACCTGTCATTCAACCTGTACTTTCCGTCGGGAAAAAAAGATATTATAAATGTGTACGGTCTGGGAGGTCTGAGTAATGAAAAAAGAGATCCTGTGGAAGACGCTAACGAGTGGGAATACTACAGGGATAAAAAACAGTATGACTATGATACGCGACTTGGGGTTGTCGGGTTGTCATTTACACATCTTACCGGAGCTAATTCCTACCTGCGCCTGACCGTGTCGGCAAGTGCAAACACAATAACATGGGATGAAGATACGGTAGATGCCCAGGGTGTTCCGGGACAGATCAAAAAAGAGCATTTCAACAATGGAAAATATGTGCTTGCCGCTTCCTATAATGGTAAATTCAGCAGTAAGGTTAATTACCAGGGAGGGCTTAATATCAGCAACCTGGCGTACGATGTGTTTTCCAATCGTTACGATGGTTTTACAAGAGTGTACCGGACCATTGTAAAAGGCAACGGAACGACCTGGTATAGCCTGGCCTATTTCCAGACAAATTATCGCATAACTAAATCTACGGCATTAAAAGGAGGGATTACACTTGTAAATTACTCATTTAACCATCAATGGAACTTTGAACCTCGCCTTGAAGTGTCTCAGAATTTTGGCCAAAGAAATAAAATTACATTTGCCTATGCTAATACAAGCCAGGTAGTGCCCTTTACTTCGAGTTTTACAACCTCCACTGATGTGTTTTCAGGGCAAATTACCGGATTCCCGAACCTGGACCTTCCACTTATGAAATCCCATTATTTGAATTCCGGCCTGGCTTTGGGGTTTACGGATTACCTGGTTCTTAAGATCGAACCCTACTACCAGTTTCTTTACAATGTACCATCATCCCTTGTCCCTCAGCGATCTTTCTGGCTTCTCAATGCCGGAGATGAGTTTGAACCGGATCCATTGGAAGCCAAAGGTGAAGGGAGGAATTTCGGGGTGGATGTTTCCCTTGAAAAATACTTCGCAAATCAACTGTTTTTCATTCTCAATACCTCATTCTTCAAATCGGATTTCAGAATAGATAAAGAAAGTCCAGCTTATCCCACACGTTATGCCAGTGATATTGTCTTTTCATTCACGACAGGCAAGGAATGGCAGTTTCAAAATGGCAATGCCTTTGAAGCAGGATTGAAATTGTTGTATTCAAATGGATTGCGTTACACACCCATCGATGAAGCAAGATCGGAAATATTCAGGCGTACCATCGAAATACAGGACCAGGCATTTGCAAATCAAACGACCTTCTATTTTCGAATGGACCTTCGTATTTCCTACCGTAAAAACCTGCCTACACGTTCCTGGAAACTATCACTGGATATCCAGAATGCAACCAACCGGGTGAACCAGGAAAGGCCTGAGTATGATTTTCTCCGGCATGAAGTAGTATTTGATCCCCAGTCCAGTATTATACCTGTGATCAGCTACACATTGGATTTTTGACCACGGCATGTAACTTATTTTAGGCAATACAACAATTGTTGTTTTAATGGAACTGGAACCGGCGCGCATTTATAATGCGTGCCTGCCCTCAATACCAAATTACATTGCAACTGTAAAATAAAATTCCAATATTGTTTATATGTCTGAAAAATACAAAGTAGGTGATAGCGCTATTCCTCACTTTATTACAATCACTGTTGTTGAATGGATTGACCCTCTGCGAGACTTCCTTAAAAAGAGAGAAGCTGCCCCGAATAACGGAGCAACTTCATCCACTTTATTTATCAACTATTTGTTGATAATATTTTGAATTCTATTGTTCAAACTTCATTGTCAGACCAGGCTTAATGGAATGAGCTATCGCTGCATTATTAAATATAGCAAAGCCAAATAGGGTATGGTTTGGGGAGATTGAAAAATTAGTATTTATGATTGGAAATTTTTGCAATGTCATCCAAAAATGTTAAATTATAAGATTATCAACCTAATCTAAAACCTTATGGAACATTTTAATTCATTACAGGTAAAATCAGTTGGAGATCTTACCTCACAATTCAGCAAGCTAACCCTCCTCAGTTTGGTATTTCTTTTCATTGGCGAAATTGATCTTCAAGCGCAGGAGAAGCTTAAAGCGATCAGCATTGACTATCAGGAGTTAATCAACCAAAAAAGCAAATTGAAGGCAGCTACATTTGAAAAACCTGAAGGACCTAATCCTATGGTGAGTACTCTTCCACCATTTATGAAAGTCAATTATAGAGCCTGGGCAAATTATGGTCAAAAGAAAGCGATGGCCCAGGGGAATGGTGCTAATCTATCGAATGGCAAAGGGGGACCTTCGACTGAGATTGACGAAAGAGAAAATACACCAGGAAAAAACGACACCCAAAAAACAGGACAGCGAATCAATCAAATTGGCACAGTTCCTGGTCAACCCGACCAGGTATTTATTCACGGGTTCCTGGGCGATCCAGATAGTCCTCCAATTGCAATCATACCCATGAACTCTGTCGAAGATGATGGCTCTATTCCATTTGCTACAGTTACGGGTATTATAGACGTTAACCAAGGTGTGAGTTATAACGAAACGATCGGGGACAGCCCCGGAAGAATAAATCTTGGAGTGGCAGATTTTGATATGTATGCCTTAACGGTGGAGGCAGGTACCAATATTGAGGTTACCGTTAATACTCCTTTACCATTTGGAGACCTTGATCCTACAGTAGGTGTTTTCTTTAGTGATGGAACTTTAATCGCTTTCAATGATGATGGTATCCCGGGTACATTTGATAGTTTTTTAAGTTTTGCCGCTCCATTTGATGGGACATATTATATCTCTGTTGGTGGTTTCGGTGCTTTTATCCCTAGCGATCCTTTTGATTCAAATTCAGGCGCCGTTACCGGCGCAATTGGTTCTGAAGGCACCTATGAAGCGATCATCAGGACAATCGACGTTGAAAGTGATTTTTACGTTTTTAACTTGCAAAGAGGCGATGTATTTGGAGCTGCTTTTCTAGGGGAGCAGGGAGGAGCTTATTTGAGCATAAAAGACCTGAAAGGGAATGAAGTGGTTGGGACTGCTGGCAATGCTAGCTCGCTATATCCTGCCAGCAATCCATTGCCACGATTCGGTCAGACAGCGATCAATTACACTGTTGAAGAATCTGGCCAATATGCTATACAGGTGACCGAAGGAAGCGGAGCCTATACCCTGGAATTATTCGCAACTCGACCATATTTTGAATTGAATCCAAGAAGTGTACAAGTAATATATGTTGATTACAGTGGAGGTGACGTTGATATAGCACCTATTTTTGAGATCCCATTTCCAATTGTAGTGAATCAATCGCCCTTTGTTGATTTTCTGCCAAATTGGGGATTGTCTAATGCTTCCGAAGATGTACTTGCCATCACTCAAAAAATCACAGATGTTGTGCGTGAAAATTTGGATACGGACTTCAATAGTCCTCCAGTAAATCCTAAGCACCGTGTGATTGTAACTGACAACTTCCGATTGGGTCAGGATAATGAGCTGGGTCCTGATTTTGTTGGTGAAAGCATTTCACAAAATGGCATTAATTATAAAGTCAGTCGAGTTAAGGTAAGTGGCACGATACCCGAAACACTTATAAATACAATTGGGATTGCACAGTCTATTGATCCCGGCAATTTTGGGACTGAAGAATTGGCACTAGTACTTTTAGATATAGTAAGTGCGCCTTTCACTGGGGCCTCAGCTAATAATACTTTCCGAATTAATGATATTGTACTTGCTCCGGGGAAAACCATAGAGGATGCTGTAGTGACAGTCATTGGTAATATTACCTCCCATGAGGCCGGACATTATTTAGGTAACTGGCACCTCGATGGCTTTAGTAATATTCAGGGAATCATGGACGAGGGCCCGGGAGGAATGTTTAATTTGGCTGGCATTGGACCGAGTGGCGTTTTTGGTGCGCCTGATCAAACAGACGTAGACTTTGTTACCGATGCATACTCTACATCTGAACCATTTTCTGGATTCGAAGATACGGAAATAAATTCAGCCTATTCGCTCACATTCATTCCTGCCAACAATGCCAGATTTAGGACTAATAGTACTGGTACTGAATCTATTGAAAAATTGTTAATCTCAGGAGAGCTCTTCCAAAGCTATCCTAATTATTTGACAACCTCAGGAAGAGCACAAATCAAGTTTAACATCGGACATGATGAGATTGCATTTATAAAATTGTACGATTCGTATGGAAGACATGTGACTACCCTGTTCTCAGGCTTCATTAAATCAGACCAGGAGTATTCCGTAGATCTGGATGCCCAACAACTGAAATTAAAACCTGGTATCTATTTCTATAGATTGGAAACAACGCATTCAGAAAAGACTCAGAAGTTACTCATTCACTAGATAACCCGTATTATTTATGACAAAGATTTAGGGTCGCCAGCTATGGCGGCCCTTTCTTTTACCAATTTTCTAATAATTAACCAGTTGTCCAGATCAATTCAACCAAAATACTCTACTGGCGCGCATTTAAATGCGTGCCCGCCTGCCCTCAATTTTAAAGGCACCGGGCATGATTGCCCCGCGCCTTTTTTGAAATGCTCCACATACCATGATATTAATGAGCATGCTTTAGCCACATTATCGGAATTTTAAGAAGGCTCAACGATGCCTAATACTTCCAGATACTGGGACCTGTCATCGAGGGCTATCCGGCAGATCGCAATGAAATCGGCCATCCAGTCCTGTAGTTCTTCAAAGGCCTCGTCACGTACCTGGGTTGCATTTTGTGCCTCCCCTTTTTCAATCAGCTGGCTATTCATCTTTTCCTCTACTTCGTTCACCAGTTGCCGGCCTGCTTCAAGTTTCTCCTGCGTAATGCCAAACCTGCCCATTGCTGTGATCACATCAGATGAAGCGAGGGCATTGGCATAAAGCGTTTTTGCTTCTTTGAGCCATCCGGAGAGAGTTTCCTTTCGTTTTCCCGTAAGATGCAGGCTTGCTCCTGCCCCACGGTCACCGGCTAAAGCAATACGTGCAATTTTTAAGTGCTCGATATAAGTCTTATTGGCTACCGCTTTGGCCAGATATAGTGCATCCGTAGCAGAAAACTGGTCACCGTATTCTTTTACCTGGATGACCTGTAATTCGGAGGCGCTACTGTACAAAGCTTCACCTTCCAGCATACGCGTATCGTCATAGCCATACACGGCAATTGCAGATTTAATTTCCTCAACACCCATCGCGTTGGTAATGGCATTCTGTGCAAAAAGTATTTTGCTGTCGATGGTAAAATTTTGCATAATAAAGTAATTTTTAAGTTTTTATAAATAATTAAAAGGATGTTCTACATAGGAGATCGTGCGTTGATCTCAATTTCTTTCCCGGGGAAAACATACACTGGTGGTCATGTGCCATTTCCTGGTGGTCATGTGCCATTTCCTGGTGGTCATGTGTCATTTCCTGGTGGTCATGTGCCAGTTCCTGGTGGTCATGTGTCATTTCTCCCTGTTCATTTGCCATTTCTCCCTGCTTATGTGTCATTTCTCCCTGCTTATGTGTCATTTCTCCCTGCTTATTTGTCATTTCTCCCTGCTTATTTGTCATTTCTCCCTGCTTATGTGTCATTTTCCTGAGGTCATGTACCATTTTTAGGTGGTCAGGGATTAGGTATCAGGGGTCAGGGATTTTGGATGTTGAAATCTTACGTAGCACTTGCCACAAAAAATGATTACAAAGTAATAAAATCACTATTAATCGCACCTGATTTCAGCGATGATTTTATCAATGATACTGAACTTGAGTATGATCTTCATTTATCGCTTATAAAAGCAGATTCACTAATCAAAATACTGTATGGGTTTAAAAACATTAAAAAACTTAAACAGTTCCCTTATAAGTTATTGATGCGAGATGTGCTGATTCAGGAAGATAGAATTATTAAAGCAATTGGGAAATAAATTCCTTCTATTGCTGCCAGGGTTCTTTTAAAATTCAGAAAGAAAAAAATCAACCTACGCTTTTACCTTCAGTTGCGAATTGTATGTAACACCTTTTACAAACTCCTCAAAGCGCTCGGTATTAACTTTTGTAGATCGAAGTGGTCTAAGAACGGCTTCTATTGGGATACCTGCTTTTATAGCTACCATAACTCCCGTGGCTTCCAGGTAATTGTCTACATAATGTAACTGATTATGACTCCATGGAAGAATGCTAAGATCATTATCCATCACATTGGTGTTATCTCTTACAGCAATTACAGGAATACCTTGTTCAAGTGCTGCCAATGTTGGTAAACCAATACACTTATCTGGAATTACAAGACATGAAACATCCTCTGCTGTTAATACATTATGACTTTTCATTGCCTCTGCATTTGTAATAATCTTTGGACTACGTTTTAATCCTTTCAGAATGCACTGCAAAAATGTTAAAGAAATAGCCTCCGCTGCCATTCTTGAATCAACTACACCAGGATCCATATTGGCTATCTGTACCGTTTCAAACATGGGTGAATGTGCGGAAGGTACATTGTACAAATGAGATACTGCATGCGTAAGCATAGCTTCCACCCCACCCCAGGGATTCAGCATGGCTCCTTCACTGGTAAAATAATCCATATGATATTCTGAAGGAACTCTGATCACCGATGACAAGGCCAAAGCGTCAAATTCACCTCTTTTGGCATCCAATAATTGAAAGAGATTTTCTATTCCATCAATGTTACCAACAGCCATTCCTGACGTAGAATAATCTGAACTCATTATAATAGGAGGACTTAATTTCACCACTTCCGGGCAATCAAGGCCATAAGTTGCCCGGGCAGCATTGACCGAGTTAACCGCTGCGCTCATAAATACTTCCTTCTCATGGTCATCGATAATCATGAGAATACGATTATTCCTCACCTTTTGGAGTCCAATCGTACCCATAAGTAACCTTGCCAATACACTACCCTCAACATACAGTGTATTTTCAGTCATTTCATTAATATCCGAAGCGTTAACCACATTTGGATGAGTGATCAAGTTATCACATATAGTGGCCATCAATCTAGAAACCGGTCCTGCATCCCCGGCATGGCCACCAAGTTCTGAGCCAATTCCGGTAGGTACTAAAAGGACCGCATTGAAGTCCTCTGTATTTTCAACATTCCGTTGCCGGTAATGAAAGATAGAATCAATCTTACCCTCATCTATAGTAGGAGTACTTACGAGCGTTCCAACTTCACAATGATAGAATTTATCATCCGTTTTGGTAACTGCAAAACGTACCGGAATTCCATCTACCTTATGTTTTTCATCAACAAAATGGGCTAAGTAATGCAACAAGCTTTTATGTTCTTTTGTGATTGGTATTTTAATCTCTTGTTCTATCATTTACATTCTATCAATAAAGTGTGAATTTACAATTTTTCCTTTGAACCACTTGACAGTGAAATCTTTGGCAATTTCCGGATCAAAATCCTTGCAAGAAAATATATTGACATATACTGCTCCCATAAGGTCTAAGGTATGAATTACAATGTTGCTGGTCAAAATGAACTGAACTGCAGTGGTACCTTTTAAATGTGGCTCGGTCTGTTGTTCATTCGGATGCACGCCATGATCGTCCCACCAGCTAAGCTTACATGGCTCCATATCAATGAGATCACACAATTCGACAAAGTACTTCTTGATGTCTTTACGATTAAAGGTACTTGGGTCACACTCATGTAAATCCAATATCAGTTCTTTTCCATAATTTTCCGTCATCTTACTCGACATCCTGAATTCTTCGTTGTAGACGTGAGATTTCATGTGAAGATTCATCTGCAATGGCCTTTCTCGCTGCCATTGTGTAAGCTTCCTCACCTTTTTTGATATCTTTCAATTCAACTGATTGCTCTGTCTTTTTTGGATCATTATCTTCCATTGCAAGGAAGAATCTCATTTTCAGTCGGACAGAATTATATTCCTTTTTCCTTGCGTTCAATAGCGATTCCCTATTGTTAAGACCAAAAACTTCGATAGTGACTTTTCCTTTCTCGGAATCATTTTTTTCGTAAATTTTCCCAAGGTCATCAATATATAAAAACATATCTGGGTCTTCAGCAACAGGGTTTATAAGTAGTGTAACCTCATTTACCTCATCACCAACTTGATATGCATGTTCATTAGAAACTGGGAAACGATCTCCTTTTCCAATCATTTGACCAGCCTTTTCGTCATTATGCCAAGTATTGCAAGTCCAGCAGGTTGGCAGTAGGTTGACCCAATTATAAGCTAACCAGTAATAGCCTGGATGGGGTGTTTGATTTCCATTTGCGTCAGGAACATAAACTATTGTATTATGCAAGTCTCGTACTCTTCCCTTCGGCCTATAATGTTCTACATAAGTTGGTGAATTGAGACTATTCTTACTTTCACAATAAGCGCATTTTTCATAAAAAGGTATTTCATCAAAAATCTGTTTTTGTGCCTGATATAAGTTTGTTATCGCCATTGGATTACCAATCTCATGGCTTTCCACTAAAAGAGTTGTTATATCTGTGCAGTCTTGAACCCAATTATTCCATTCTTGTGTGTTGGGGGGTGTAAAGTCGAGGTGAATCATATTAATCTTTCAAATCTTGCAATTGCTTAATTACCTCAAAGTTGATTGGAGATCGCAATTTAGAAGTTTTTTGTTGTAAGATATTATCAAGTGCTTTTTCTACAGCCATAACTACTTCTTTCTCTAATTTCGTCTCGGGAGATCCGATTCGTTCATCAAGCCACTTATGTAATTCGGACATTCTTTCATCTTGTTTGGTCGTCCTCTTGTCTAATAAATAAAGCTTTGAATACTCGGCCATTGCACTTTTTAATTGATTATCTCCGCTTGTTAATAAATCAAAAAGATAGGAAGTCAACACTTGATCTGCCCGCATTCCTCTTGGTGGTCTAGCCATGTCATACTCAATATTTCCTTCTTTTCTGTTTAATGCAACAATTGCACAATCCTCGTCCTTTAAATCTGTTGTCCCAACAACACAAAGAGGAGAGTGAGTAGATATTATAAATTGAACTTTCGGAAATTGCTCTCGGAGTAGGCCAATTATATCTTTTTGCCATCTAGGGTGAAGGTGCTGTTCCAATTCATCTATTAAAATTATCCCCTCCATATCCACAACCTTGTCCTTGTCAGGTTTTTCCTTTGATCCTTCGAATAAACCTTTCCACCCGAAGGAATCAGTAAACATTGATAATACTACTCTATATCCATCACTCAAAGCCCCATAAGGCATTTTCGATCCCCAAGGCCCGTCTACCATTATCCCACTGTACTCCAGGGTGATGGAGCCCTCTTCTAACATTAATATATGTTCCAGTTTTTCTAATATATCACGCTCATCAATTTCAAGTGTTTGAAGCCTTCTTATATTCAATTCTGGACTTTGGAGTACCGCGCCATACCTGAATAAAGTATAGATCGCATCTGTAACTACATATTCGTTATATTCTTCCGAAGCGTATTCACTTCTACTTGCACCATACCCGCAAACAAATAGTTCTTCCCAGTCAAAAGTCTTGGGGTTTTCCGGCTTAACGAATTGCCGAACTTTTACCTCTTTGAATTTATCAATCGAAAATTTCGTTTCAATAGTCGCTTTTTCTTTACACCCCGAATAAGGCTCAACCTCAATTAATACTCTGCCAGCCTTCTTAGGTGCATCTCTTTTAATCCAATCTCCCACCAACTCGCCCAACAGCCCGGAAGCGCCTGATTCCTCCGTTAATCCAAGTGCAATACTTCTCAACAATGTCGATTTGCCTAAGCCATTATCACCTAAAACAACAATCCAATCTTTGGGCCTGTTATCTCCTGTAAAATCGATTTCCAGATGATTGAAGCACCTGATATTATCTATTATGACTTTCTTGATTTTCATAAATAAGTACGCTGAAAGGGTTGTAAAGATATATAAAGAATAATCAGAATTGAATTAAGTTAAAATATTATTGTGTCGTTTTAATAGCAAAAATTAAATGGATTGACAGCATTGCAAACTACAACATTTCATATATTATTTTAAAAAATATTGTAATACACTAGACCACGGAAATGTATCTTTACGCTATTAATAACAAATCAGGTTGAATTCAATTAAATCAAATTTCTTTTCTTTTGAGAGTTGAATCTGATAGTGACAAATCGCAGCTTATTAGTTAAAATGATCAAAGAGCTTTAATGGACTTTTAGTAAATTAGATTTTTTATTAAATGGAAGAAAGCACATGACAGAAGAATTCGATTTCAAAGAAGGAAAACCAATAGTAGTGGGTGGAATTATTCCGATCTTATCATTTCCAGCATATTTAACTGGTAGAATGTCAAATAATTCAAAAGGCTTAGACATCCTTTCAATTACGAGTAAACTGAAATGCAATCACCATTACCTACAAACGGGAGAACCAAATCTGGCTAACCGTTCATTCTACAATTCAAATATCAATGATAACTATTCATTTAATTTTGTTATGGATAGAATTACCATTGAAGCTTTAGAAAAAAAAAGATCTGATGATATAGAATTTCAAATTGAAATACACATTTTGTATCAGATGCATTTTGAAAATAATATTTCAAAAATTGGAAAATCCCAAACTCAATTACAATATTCTTTGTCTCAAAAGCAGTGGATCGAATTACTAGATTCAATGGGTTATGGAGAAATATGGATTTTTGAAGTAGCTAAATTAAATATTGAAGGAATGCCTGAAGTGATGAAGCATTTAACTAAGGCAAAATCGAACTTAATTGCACATTCATATGAAGATTGTATGACAAATGTCAGAAGTGCCTGGAATTCCTTTACACCACTCTGGGAATCAAAAAAGGATGAATTAAGTGCTGCTCTTGATAAAAACGATAAGAAAGAGGAAGACTATGATCCTAAATCCAAGCGAGTAGAGGAAATGCAAAAAAAGGTTGTAAGTTTTACTCAGATTGGTGTCCACCGAGAGAATTATGTGGCAACCTATTGGGATGCCGAACTCTCTTTCTATCAATCAATATCTTTAATTTCCTATCTATCAAGATTGATAAAACAGCTTCCGGAAAATTAATTCAAACTTAAATCTCTAGTGGGGAAAGTGCAACTTACATTGATTGGAGTACACATGTATCGCCAAAACCAAAACCTAATTCTGCTACAAGTTTTCATCTAAATCCGATGTTCTTATTCTTGGCTCTATTTGTAATTCCTCCTTTAGATGTACTTTTAGCTCCTATATTATCTACAAATATTTCTTGATTTTTACATTAATTAAAGTTCGGTTGAATTAAGTACAAATAAAATGTTAGATAAATAAGCACGTATCACAAATGCACACTAGTTAATTTTTAGCATTTTCTTTATTGGAAGATAGTTTATCGAACTTCAAACCGGCCCTTTCTTCTGATGACCTCCCCACTTTCCGAAATCACCAATAAATGATATACAAATCCTCCTGTGTCATCAGATAGGGGAAATGAAATATCTAAACTTTGGCCTTCTTCCTTTATTCCTGTTTCCCAATACATCGTCGTGCGAAAATCAGGAACGCCGGGATTTCTTACCCCGCTTAGTGATCCAGGAAAATCTTTTTCAGGAATAAATCCCGAAAAGTCTACATAATTTGGATCATTTTTCAGGGAGCGCAAGTACTTAATATCTTTTGTCTTAACCTCCATTATCCCATTTCGCCAAAGAAAATATTCAAAATACTTTTTTATCGTACCGGTGCGCACGTATAACCTGATCTCTTCAATGTCCTTAAAAGGAATTTTCAATATCTTCTCTTCACGATTTGTTAAATACCCATCCACGATATACCATGGCTTATTCATAAATAAAGCTTTTCCTTCAGGATTAAACAGTCTTGCGGTTTGTGTACCGTCTTTGAGCGTTAATACCCTGGCCCCCGGAATCGCCTCAAAAATGAAATCCTGTAGATTTTCAATATAACGATAATCAGACATTATGTATACCGCATCAGGCACTGCCTTGCTGCTGTCAGTAAATATGGAGGGTGCAGGGTATTGCTCAAGGGCAAATAAGTCATTTACCTTTCTTCTCTTTTTTGCCTTGATCAGGTATTCAGCAATCCCTTTGGTCATGGGTGGCTTTGTAAGATTAAAATATCCTTCACTTATTGTCCACTGTGACACCTTCAGGTTGTTTACAGCATCCTGATAAGGATTAAGGTTGAACACCTGCAATGTGGTTTTCCCTTCATAATAAGGGAGTTTAAGACTGAATTTCCCATTGGTTGCCCTCGATCTGTAAAATCGCTTGTTTTGCCCTGAATAAATTGAGATCAAGGGGGAAGTCACGCCTTTTCCGGTTTCCCTATCAGAAAGAAATGCTTCAAAGTACAGGCTGTCTTCCTTCTCAGAATTAATTTGAATGGTATTGGGTATTTTTTTAGCTTGAGACTGAATAGGTGTGAATTCTTCAAATTCCCCGGGTCCAACCCAAAATGCATACTGAAACTTCCCCGAATCAGAGATCATATCCGAGTACTCCGCGGTGTCCCTTCGGGCAAATATTTTTTTCTTTTTATCCAACCGGACCTTACCTTCCTTTTCGATAGCATCAATTCCAGGGTCTTCATATTTATAAACATTCAGATTCTCCTTCCATTCGCTGTACACCGGTATATCGGAGGAAACGTAATATCCGTCATCCCGAACGCTTTGAAGTGTATAGGCCCGAAAACGGTAATACCCCTCATCAAGATTTGCTGGTATCGTGAAATAACCTTGGGCAAGTCGTTCGCTTAAGGGAACTTTCCCTTGAATGACCTTGCTATTTTGCGGGGATATCAATTCAAAATGGATAACTTCCTGTTCTTTTTGATAAAATCCGGAATCCGTACGGAATAACGCAAACCATACGGTTTCACTGGCTGCATACAGGGGTTTATCAAATTGGATAAGAAAAGGCGGGCCGGTCTGTGACAAAACATTACCACACATTATTCCAATGGCTAGAAATATGGTAATTATTCTGATCATCATTCTCCCCAATATTCAGGTTTTGGTATCCTGTTGCCGGTATGCGTCTCGCAGTAACAGCAATAATCAGGTTGGCGAAAGGAAGAATAATACGGGTTACATGCCTTGATTATTTGAATCCCACTGCTTAGTATAAACGGAGTAGTAAAAAATCTTCTGACATCTACATTAGCAACTTCAAAATATCCAAGCACTTCGGTATCCCTGTCAACTTCAAAAATATTTCCCGTAACACCGGCAGGCACCTTATCAAACATACTTCCGCCCTGGTCCGACACAATATCTATTTTATCCCAGTACCCGAAGGTAGATTCCGACAAGGAATATTGAAACACTGTAAAATAGTGTCTTTCACTAAACTCAATGTAGGGTGTTGGAAGCCTGTAATATACCATGTGTTTCTCAAGTTTTGTATACGAATTGTT
>SDBV01001318.1_pt1 | contig 37392 bp, 33 predicted proteins | sample 2277081 | NCBI WGS metagenome assembly SDBV01 (sample SAMN10402039, study PRJNA504765) | marine sediment metagenome | isolation source: marine sediment core GS10_PC15, 223 cmbsf | place: Arctic Ocean: Southern Knipovich Ridge | collected 2010 | reverse complement strand
ACGACAGCATGAACACTGCCCCGAACCGAGCGCCGACCTGATCAACATTCCGCCAGCATGAGTTCATCACCCACGATGACGCCAGCACAGTCCCACGGCCTCAAAAAACGTGGCGGTCAACAGGTGCTGCCTGAAGTGGGTTTCGGCCGAAGTGAATTCGGCCTGTGCGGTACGCCCGGCATGGGCAATTGCTTGGGGGTGTGAGTCCGCACCTCGGGTGTCGTGTCATTGATATGCCCCAGATTCGTCTCGATGGGCGCGCTGGGGCCCCACAGCGGGGCCGGGTCGCGTCAATCAGAACGGATTCGGGGCGAAGACGCGACATCGATCCATCCGACAACCGATATTTTGCGGTTGGCCGCCTCGTCGCGGCGCACAGGGCAGTGATTTCGGCGGCGTGACGGCGAACGCGGGGACACTTCGGCAGCACCCCGATCGACGGCGCGGTCGTTGTCCGCGCCTGAAAATGCAGCGGCCCGGGGACACTTCGGTAGCACCCCGATCGACGACGAGCACTGTTTCAGGCGCTAAATGAATCCGGTCACGAACAGCACGATTACGACGACGATGACGACGGCCAGGACTCCGGCGAGAATCCATAGGCTAGTGCGTGAAGCTCCAGAACTCTTGTTGTTCATGGTCGACAGGAGCTGGTCTTTGTTGTCCTTCGATCGTTTGTTTTCGCGCTTCGCGACCTTTTTTTCGAGCTTCTTGCGTTTGCGCTCGTCCGACTTTGAGACCGTTTCGGGGGGTACGAGCTGTCCGTCTGACTCGACATAGATCGCAGGAGTGTCGGGCATCTCGGGTGCGTTGACATTCGGGGCCTGCCAGGCGAGTTCGGTGTCGGGTGGCGGCGCGAAGGGGGTCGGGCTGGAAGTCGGGGCGGGCGCATGGCCGACAGGGACGGGTGAAGATCCGGGCGTCGGCGGCGCAATCCCGGAAGACATGGCCGGCGTGGCGTAGGAGTCGGTTGGACCTGGATCTGCCGGGCCTTCAAGACCGCCCATGTCGAGCCCAGGGCCGGCGCCGACGGGCGGGGGAGCGGGCTCGTATTGGTAGAGCGGAATCCCCGGCGGAGACGGCGCGGGAGTCCACGGGCCCGGTCCGGACTCGCCGACTGTCGAAGGCGTGATTGTCACATCCGGTGCTGGTGTGTTTGGCGTGGGCGGAATGGGTGCGGTTGGTGGCGCCGCGCCGGGAACCCATGCTCCGGGTCCTGGGGCGACCGACCCCGCCGCCGTCGCAGGCGGTGCGCTCGGTGGAGCGGCGCTATCCGGCGGCGCCTGTGGCGTGAGTGGTCTGATGCCGCCGGTCGTCGAGTCGGCGATGGGTGACGTTGGTGAACCGCTAGGTGGCGCAGCCGAAGGCGGTGGCGCCGGCGCCGATATTGTGCCCAGGTCTGTCCCGGCGTGTCGTGGAGGCGCCGCGGCGTCTCCGAGCGGTGAGGGCAGTTCAGGTTCGGGCGCCGTTGGCGTGAGTTCAGTCAGCGGAGGCTCGATCGGCACGTCAGGCGGTTTGGCGAGGTCAGTGACTGATCCCGACGTTGGCTCGAACAATGGGCCGGCAGCGTATTGGTCGGCTTGCGACGGTGCCGACATGTGCATTGGAGGGCTGGGATCGTGCGGCAGCGCCGACGTTGTCGGCGCGCCGGGCGTCCAGGTGGCTGTAGTCGGACCGCCTAGGTCGGCGATCGGCGTGGTCGGTGGCACGTACGGAGCCGTTCCTATGCCGGAGGCGTCGGGCACAGGCAATGTGGCTTCGGTTTGGAGAGTGCCGGGTGACCCATCGACGGTGCTTGTAGCGATCGCCGTGGCCGGCTCCGCCGACGTTGCATCGGGTCCGACGACTGCGACTTCTGCCGCTTGGCTTGGTTCGTCCGCCGCGGGCGCCACGACACTCGCCGGATGGCCGAGAAAACATGTCCCGTCGGGATTGATCGGTACGAGTTGACCGCACCATTCGCATTGTCCTTGCACACGCGTCTCCGGGATTTACGCCAATCAATGTTTCTGTCGGCATTTTGTAGCGCGATGTGGAGTCAGTTTCGGAGCGCGTTCGCGATATGGCACCCCGATGTCGACCGCCTGGTCGAAATCGCGGCTCGGCTCGATTCGACACGGGCCCCTAAACTCGGGCGTCATGGGCAACGAACGGACGGTCCGGCGGCGTGCTGTAAGCGATGACCAAAAACTCGAGCGGCGCCAGGCGATCACCGACGCTGCGAAACGGGTATTTTCGGAAAAGGGTTTCCACGAGACGACGATCGCCGCGGTCGCCGCCGACGCCGGCATGTCCTACGGGACGATCTACTGGTACTTCGACTCGAAGGAAGACCTGTTTCACGCCGTCATCGAGGCAGAAGAGGCTGCTCTGGGGCGTCGGTACGCGGGGCCTTTGAGAGCCACGAGTCTGACGATACGATCGCGGCGTTCAAATCGGCGATCGTTGTGACGTTCGATTTTTTTGAGAGCGACCCCTCGGCGACGCAGCTCATGTTTCGCGAAGGGCTTGCGATCGGCGGTGGCCACGAGAAACAGTTGTATCGCATCTATGAGGGCTACATCGAAGAAGTCGAGTCGATGATCGTCAGGCTCCAGCACAAACAGATCGTTCGCTCAGGCCCATCGAGGTTGATTGCTTTTTCCGTTGCCGCATTGGTCGGCCAACTCGCCCACCGCCGCACTAAGGGCCCGCGATGGAATTACTTGAACGGTTTTTCGCCGATTGTGTAGTTCCAGTCGCCGTGCCAGTCGTGGCGGGTGAGGGGAATGGCGTTGAGTTCTTTGTCGGCGACTTTGACACCGGTCGGGTACCAACCTTCGTCTAGTTCGGCTTGCACTTGTAGGCCTTGGCGTGTGGTGGTCGCGGCGATCAACTCGACGACGACACGGTGTGAGGTGAGGGGTCGGCCGCGCCGGTTCATAGTGATGAAGCTGAAGAGTCGGTGTTCGATCTCGTTCCATTTGGAGGTTCCGGGTGGGAGGTGGCAGACGGTGATCACGAGGCCGATGTCGGCGGCGAGACGGGCGAGTTCTGTTTTGAACACTCTGCTGCGGTGGCTGTTCGAGCCGCCGCCGCCGCCGTCGGCGGTGATCATGAGCTTTGTCGCGTGCGGGTAGCGGATCCGTCCCATGCGTTCCCACCAGCGCCGGATCGTCGCGACAGCGAACGCGGGCGTGTCATGGTCGTCACCGACGGAGACCCATCCCTCGTCGGCGTCGACGTCGTACACGCCGTAGGGGATTGCCTTGCCGATCTCGGGGCCGGGGAAATCGTGGACGTCGACTTCTTCCGGATTGCCCTCGGGCTGCCACTCGACACCGTTGTTTGCGTGGTCTCCGACGAGTTCTTTCTTTTTCGCGTCGACCGAGATCACCGGCTCGTTCGCGTCGAGGTGCTTGTTCGCTTGGTCGCCGATGTAGCGGAACTGGCCGTCGCGGTCGGCGTGTTGTTTGCCTTCTTTTTGTTTCGCGGCGCCCTGAAGCGAGTAGCCCATGTAACGCAACGCATCGCCGACGATACGCGAACTCACTTTGTGGCCCATTTCGGCGAGTTCGCCGGCGAGACGCCGTGTGCTCTCGAGCGTCCAACGCAGCGGCGACATCGGGTCGCCACGTGTTTCGGGCGCGACGAGCCCGTCGAGGTTCACCAACAGAGATCCGGGTCCAAGTCGATCGCCTTCTTGCGCCCAGCACCCTGGCGTCTCACCCGCTCCCACGCCTCGGCGCCCTCCGCGAGTTCCGCCGCGCCGTCGATCAACGTATTGCGCGACATCCCGGTCGACTCGGCGATCCTCGCCTGCCCTCCCCGTCCCAACATCACGACCGCCGCGGCAGCGACCAGCCGCCGCTGCCGCTCGTTCAACAACGGCAAGATCACAGCAAAGAACGACGCCAACGCTTCACGCGAAATATCCATACCACGTCATAAAACGCGCGCCTTATAAAATCACGGACCCTATCACCGACGATGGTGTCGACGCAGGCGATGCTGCCGACTTCGTCCTCGATCTTCTCGTACGCGGCATCGTTGCCCACCCCAGTGGCGGCACCTAGATGATTGGCTCCAAGGGGTGCTGACCGCGGAGCGCTTTGGCATCCACCACGTTGCGCGCGAATGCGTCCAAGATCAGCGGTGTAACAGCATCTCGACCGCTTGGAGAATCGGAAATGAACGCTGATCGCCTTGTCGTGTCGCTTATCCGCCCCAAAATACGTTCATAGGGCGGGGATAGGCACCGTCAGCGGGGCTGATTCGCGCCAGTTGGAGCGACTCCGGGGCGGATACGCGACAGGACTAGGCTCTGGCTACGGCCATCTGGACACGACGAACCGCCAATCGACAGGGATCCGCCGGCCGCCTGATCCCTATGTATCACAGTGTCATTGGAATCGTTTGCAACCACCGACACCCAACCACACCCCTTGGAGGCCAATCATCTAGTTGCCTCCTGCCGGTGCCGTGTCGGTCCGTGCGACGTAGGCGGCCGTCTGGACTGGTCTGCATGTCGAATACACTCGCACGAATGCCACGATCGGAACAACCTTGTCACTACGGACCACGAACATCGCAAGACTCTCGGCCGGTGAGCCGTTCGACGTTCTCGTTGTAGGCGGCGGCATCAACGGTGCGGTGACTGCCGCCGCCTGTGCCGCGCGCGGGGCGTCGGTCGCGTTGATCGATCGGGGCGACTTCGCCGGATTTACGAGCCAGGAATCGTCGAACCTCGTTTGGGGTGGATTCAAATATTTGGAGAACTACGAATTCTCACTCGTTCGGCATCTCTGCATGTCGCGCAACCGCCTGATCCGCGCCTATCCGTCGAACGTCAAGGAGATCCGTTTTCTCGCCGCCCTCGATCAGACTGCGCCGTACGCGCCATGGTTTGCCGGAGCCGGGACGTTCGCCTACTGGGCGATCGGCAACTTCTTTACCGCGCCGCCACGTGTGATCAGCACGCAAACGCTCGAATTCGAGGAGCCGATCATCGATGTGGCGACAGTGCGGGGCGCTGTCGAATATTCGGACGCCTACCTCGTCGACAACGATTCACGTTTCGTGTTCGGCTTCGTGCGGTCGGCATTGAATGTCGGGGCGGTAGCAGTCAACTATATGGAACTCGAGTCGGCGTCGTTCGACCGTACCTGGACAGCGCAGCTACACGATGTCGACAACGGCGGACGCTACGAACTCTTTGCCAAGGTCCTCGTAAACGCGACCGGACCGTTTGTCGACGATTTCAACTCTGAATGGCACGTTCAAACGAATCACAGAATCGTGCTGTCGAAGGGCGTTCACCTGATCGTTCCACGGCTCGCTGGTCACGAGCGCATCCTGGCGTTCTTCGACGACACTGCGCGTCTCTTTTATGTAATCCCGATGGGGCCTTGCTCCGTGATCGGAACGACCGACACCCGCGTCGATGATCCGTATACAGAAGTCACCGACGAGGATCGCGATTTCTTGCTCGAACAGATCAACAAGCGGCTCAAGCTCCATTCGCCGCTCACGCGAAGCGACATCATCGCCGAGCGTTGCGGGGTGCGCCCACTGGTTGTCGACGTTTCCGACAAAAAAGACGCGGGCGACCAAGACTGGACCTTGCTTTCCCGTAAACATGTAGTCGAGGTTGAGGATTCCAAGGCGTTGGTCACCATATTCGGCGGTAAGTTGACAGACTGCCTCAACATCGGCGCCGAAATAGCCGCGCAGGTCGAGCGTCTCGGTGTTTTCTTGGAACCCGATCGAAATGACTGGTACGGCGAGCCACCCAAGGCTGCACGTCGCGAGTTCTTCCGCCAAGCGAGGTTGATGCGGCTCGATCGCCTGCGTAAGCGAGCAAGTTTCGAGACGTTGTCGATGCGGCTGTGGCGGCGATATGGCTTGCGCGCGTTCGCGATGCTCGAAGAGATGCGAGATGACCCGACGATGGCCGACGAGGTCATCGACAGTGCTGAATACCTGCGAGTCGAACTGCATTTTGCTGCGCGGACCGAAATGATCATGAGACTTGAAGACTTCTTGCGGCGTCGCTCCAAGATTGCGCTTGTGATACCACACGACGAGGTAAAACGCGCCGAAGGCATTCAAGAAGCGTGCCGCATCCTATTTGGTGACGACGCGTCTCGGCGCTACGAGGAGTACTTTGGGGAGCCGGCCGAGCCGGGCATGGACTTTGGATGAGGCCCGAGCGTCGGTCGTTGGTGGCAATCGAGAAGTTGTCGAAATCGTAGACACGCTATAGTTCGGGCCTCTGCGGACGTGGCTCAGCTGGTAGAGCACCACCTTGCCAAGGTGGGGGTCGCGGGTTCGAATCCCGTCGTCCGCTCCAAGCAATATGCTGGCGAGAGCATGTATTGTCTCCGCCGTTCGTTCGATTCGTCTGGACTCGGTGCTTGGAATTGCACATCACTTTGCCGGTGCTCTGTCGGTCGCCCGCAGGGAACTTATTGTGCAAATGGGGGAATATCCCTCTCCGTCTGGGTATTAAACATCACGAGCGCCCCGGGACTGTTCGCCAAACGGCGAACCCGGCGGAGAAGTTTTAACGGCGTCCGTTATGGTGGACAAGTGGACACACTCACGAATTTCCTACAGCCTTGCATCGATTGCGGACAACTCACACGAGGCCGTGACCGGTGCGACCGTCACCACGTGGCGCGCGGCCGTATACGGCGTTCAGTCGCGGACCTGTTCGGCGAGCGCGACGATGGTCTGTGTTGGTCGTGTGGCGGCGCGACGGCGACACGAATGACCTGCCGAATATGTGGACGCTGCACCTGAATCGCATTCCAGATCCAACGGTCGGCCTCCCGCCAAACTCACGTATCTGGATACCCGAATGGACGTTCACCGAATTGGGCGAACATGGCGATTGGCTCATCGAGTCCATCCTTTAGATCGCTAACCTAAGATCGCTAACCTATTCTGAAGAGGCAGGATTCTCTAGCGCTCTCAGCTTGCTGGGGGCGTCGGCGCGGTTTCGTCTCGGCAATGCCCCGCTAGCGACGCCTGGAATCAGAGTGCAGTTCGACACCCGCCTGAATTCGATGGACACGATTATCTGGCGTATGAGCGATGATCCGGTTCTTCGCTCGACGGTGACGGTGGTGATTCTTTTGAGGTCGTCACCGGATTGGCGTCGTCTGCGAGACACGATGGAGACAGCGAGCGCCATCCTGCCACGCTTGCGTGAGTGCATCGTCGAGGTTCCATTCGGCATCACGTTGCCCCAATACGTGCAAGACTCAGATTTCGATATTGACAACCACCTGCACCGCACGAGCGTGGGAGCAAACGCCGATCTGCGAACGGTGCTGGATCTAGCGCAAGACACGGCGATGGTGCCGTTCGATCCGAAGCGTCCGCTGTGGGAAATGACGCTCATCGAGGGGCTGGCACTCGACGAGGCCGGTGCCGCAGTCGTGCTGAAAATCCACCACGCTCTCGCCGACGGAGTCGGAGGACTCGCTATGGCTGTCGCTGCGATATTCGACGCCGAGGCTGACCCAACGCCGGCGTCGGTGCCGGATGCAGCGCCGCCAGAGCAGTCGAACGTGCTGCGCCTCGTCGCCGACAGAATCGGAGATATCGCAGGCAGCGCCCGCACGACCGCCGTGTCGTTCGGTCGCGGCACACTACAAGCCACCTCGAACGTTCTGACGGCACCGGTCGACACGATCGACCGGACGGTCGAAAACAGCCGGTCGCTAGGACGACTTCTCAAACCGGCTACGGCCCCGAAATCTGAGGCGATGGTCGGTCGCTCGACCGGACGCCACTTCGAGGTTCTCGACGTTGAACTAGCCGAACTCAAAGCGGCCGCAAGTGCGGTTGGCGCCTCAGTCAATGATGTCTTCCTCACTGCCGTCTGCACAGGTCTTGCTGGATACCACGAAAAAGTCAACGCACCCACCGACACGTTGAACATGACGATGGCCGTGAACTTGCGGAGCGACGGACACAGCGACGCAGGCAACCAGATGGCGCCTCTGAGATTCGAGGTACCGGTCGGCAATTTCGCGAGCGCCGATCGAGCCCGGGAGCTGGGCGACATATCGCGTAAATGGCGTGACGAACCGGCAATCGACGGACACTTTGGCACCGTCACCGCAGTTCTTTCCCGTCTTCCCAGATTCGTCCTCCACGGCGTGCTGGGCGGCCTTTACAAGAACGTCGACTTCGCCACGAGCAACCTGATTGGCGTGCCCGCCACGCTATGGCTTGCAGGCGTCGAAACGACTCGGTGGTACCCGTTCGGGCCCACAACCGGCGCCGCGGTCAATATCACGCTGCTCACCATGGCAAGTACCTGCCACGTCGGTATCAACAGCGATACGAAAGCCGTTGTCGATCCGGCGCTCCTTCGGACCTGCATCGATGACGCCTTCGCTCAAACACTTCTTCTCGCACAGCGTAGTTGATGCAGACGCATAACAGTTCTTGCACTTGCTTGGGTTTCAGGAAAAGAGGAAATGGCTAGATCGCGGGAGAGAGCGTTCTGAGATGGCAGGGTTCGATTACGACGTATTGATTGTCGGTAGCGGTTTCGGCGGGAGCGTCGCGGCGCTGCGGCTCACTGAAAAGGGATATCGGGTCGGCGTGATCGAAGCCGGACGACGTTTCGGGCCCGACTCTTTCCCCACTACCAACTGGGATCTTCGCCGTTTTCTGTGGTTCCCGCGGCTGGGAATGCGAGGCATTCAGCGCCTCTCGTTACTCAAGGACGTGTTCATACTCTCCGGCGTCGGAGTCGGTGGGGGGTCGCTCGTGTACGCGGCTACCCTGTACGAACCCCTGGATGCATTCTGGAGCGATCCGCAGTGGGCGGATATTACGGACTGGCGCGAGGAGCTGAATGCGCACTACGCCCGAGCCAAGTACATGCTGGGTGTCGACGACGTACCGTTCGAGACGCCCGCCGATGGCGTGATGCGTCGGGTTGCCGAGCGGCTGGGCGTAGCCGACACATTCCATCACACCAAGGTCGGCATCTATTTCGGCGAACCCGGCGTCGAGACGTCCGACCCCTATTTCGGCGGTGCCGGTCCTGCCCGAGCCGGATGTGAACGTTGTGGGGGCTGCGTCGTAGGCTGTCGACACAACGCCAAGAACAGCCTCGATCGCAACTACTTGTATCTTGCTGAGGCTTCTGGCGCCGTCGTGCATCCCGAACGTGAGGCCGTCGACGTTGTGCCCCTTGGCGGTGGGGGCTACGAGATAGTCACGCGGCATCCGGGTGCGTGGTTGCGAAAGCGTCTGCGGACGTTCAGCGCCGAGCAGGTCATCTTCTCCGGGGGCGTATTGGGTACGCTCGAGCTGCTCTTTGCGTTGCGTGAGCGGGGCCGGTTGCCAAACCTCTCTCGGCGCCTTGGTGATGTCGTGCGCACGAACTCGGAAGCGATCAGCGGTGCGGTCGCACGTGACGCGTCTGTCGACTACTCCACCGGGCTTGCCATCACGTCGTCGATCCATCCGGACGCGCAAACCCATATCGAGTCGGTTCGTTACCCGAAGGGCTCGAACGCTATGGCTCTGCTGGCCACCATCGCCGTCGATGGGGGCGGGCGGATACCGCGGCCGATCCGGTTCCTCGCCGCGGTGCTTCGAGATCCGGCCGCGTTCGGCCATAGCCTGTCGATACGACGTTGGTCCGAGCGGACGATCATCATTGCAGTCATGCAAAGCTTCGACAACAGCATTCGTATCCGCGGGAAGCTGCGTCGAGGCCGAGTGCGGCTGCGCTCCGAGCGGGGGCACGGCGCGCCGAACCCTACCCACATGCCTGTCGGGATCGAGGCGGCGCGGATTGCCGCCGAGGAGATCGGCGGCGACGCAGTCAGCCCGCTCAACGAGGTGCTGTTCAACATTCCCACGACGGCTCATATCCTCGGTGGCTGCTGCATCGGGGCAACGGCCTCGAGCGGCGTGGTCGATCCGTACCAACGCATCTATGGCCATCCGGGTTTGCATGTCGTCGACGGCTCCACGATCACGGCGAACCTAGGTGTGAACCCGTCGCTCACCATCACCGCCCAGTCCGAACGCGCCATGTCGCTATGGCCGAACAAGGGCGAACTCGACCCACGGCCTGCGCTCGGCGCCGACTACATCCGTGTCGATCCGGTACCGGCCCACAACCCGGCCGTGACAACAGGCCGACGACTCTGAGTGAGATCCATTATGGTCACGGCCGAGTCTGAGGCGGCGTGTGAGACGCGTCGAATCGGCGACGTGTACCTGGGGTTCAGTTCTTGCCTGCGACGGAGAGTACGTAGTCGGCGAGTGTGGTGGCGTCGGGTTCTTGGGTGATGGCGGGCATTTCGCCGTGTCCGTTCTCGATGACCATCACGATCGACTCCTTCGTCAACGCCCCTTTGCTTGCTAGCGTGTCGAGGTTCGGTCCGCCCACGCCTTGGGCCCCGGCGGCTTTGAGCGTGTGGCACTCTGCGCAGCGCTGCGTGAAAAGTTCTTTTGCTGAGGTGGGGGCCGACAGGGATGCCTGGGTCGCTTCTTGGTAGGACGACGAGTCGAATACGAGCGGCAACGTCAGGACCAACCCGGCGACCACGGAGATCGCGGTGAACACCATCGGCTTCATGAGTGGAGGATTCTTGTCTCGCAATATGACGGCCGAAACAGCCCAGACGATCGCGAAAACACCGATGGCGATGATTGCTTGGCCCGCGAGCGGACCGGCGCTGTTCCAAAAGGCTAGGAAGTTCCATAGTGTTTGTCGTCGTGGCCATGCTCGCGAGGGCGATCCGACACTTCGCGACGCCTGGATCTTTCGCAGCGAAAACATCGACGCAGCGTTCGTCCGATCACGAGGCGGAGTGCGCGTGAAAGATCTAATTGATCTCGGACGCGAACTCCTCGATTTTGTTGTTTCAGACGGACGCCGAGTCGGGGGGCTCGAATGAAGCCAATCCCAGCATGAGGCGATTGGCGCACTTGTGGCCGATTGAGTTCAGCCGATGCGGACTGCTTCAACCGAGTTGCAGATCTCCCGAACTGTGGGTCGACGCGTATGAAGCCGTAGCGAGCGTGTTGCACGGGTACGATCAGTGCTTCCGCTGTGTCGCGCGCCGGCGGAGCATCGGGGCTGTAGCTCAGTTGGTTAGAGCAGCGGACTCATAATCCGTCGGTCGTGGGTTCGAGTCCCACCGGCCCCACTCGAAGAACTGCTGGTCAGAGCTTTGCTTGCTAGCCGGGCGGTTTGAGGACCAAGTCCGTTACCGTGGCGGATCCGTGTTCTGCGGCTTTCAGACGCCCCGACACCGAAGTAAAATGTCGGCTGAATGCCCCCCGGAACCAGCCCGCCTCGCACAAGGACCCGAAATGAGTGATCTTGCCATCGACCAACAGCCTGAGCGCTGGAGCGACTCCGCAGCCGGATACGACGAAGCCAGCGCTTTCTCGGGGCTGTTCGCCGACGATGCCCTGCGTCTCGCTGATGTCGGTGTCGGTGACCGTATTTTGGACGTGGCCGCAGGCACCGGCGCGTTGTCGATCCGCGCCGCCCAACGCGGAGCGCAGGTCGTTGCGACCGACTTCGCTCCCGGCATGGTAGCGTACCTGGCCCAAACCGCAGCCGAGCAGGGCCTCGACTCCCTTTCTACAGCAGTGATGGACGGACAGGCGCTCGATCTCGACGATGACATCTTCGACGGCCTCGACGACGCACAATTGAGCGCTTTTGGCGACACGCTCACCCGGAATGCGCGTGAAGCACAAGGAGATGGGCCATATGCCGTTGAGGGTGAAGCGCATCTTGCTGTCGGGACCAAACAGCAGGAGGGGAAAGCGAACGAGGCGGCGCGGATAGCGAGACGGATACCGACACTTCTGACCGGCGCCCAGCCGTTGGTCGGCCGACCGACTGCTCAGACCTCGAACTTCTAGATCGGACCACAGGCTGTTACCTTGCCGGGATGGCGCCCATTCTCAGGGTCAGAGACCTATACAAGAGCTTCGGCGGCGAGCCGATTCTCGAGGCGTTCGACGTCGATGTCGATCCCGGTGAGGCGGTCGCGCTGGTCGGCCCGAACGGCGCGGGTAAGACTACGGCGTTGCGGGCTATTGCGGGGCGAACGTCCGCTGACTCTGGAAGGGTGCGAGTTGGCGGGCTCAGCGTCGACGAAGACCTAAATGAGTTCCGCCGACGCCTCGTCTACGTTTCGGATACTCCGGTCTTGTTCGACGATCTCACGCTTGGAGAGCACATGGACTTCATGGCGGCCGTTTTCGACGTCGATGACGCCGAGGCGAAATCGACCGACCTGATCGAGCGCTTCCGCCTGAGCGACCGGGTCGACGATCTGCCGACGACATTCTCGCGTGGGATGCGTCAGAGAGCGCAGCTTTGCACGGCGTTTCTGCGCCCGTCGAAAGTGATGTTGATCGACGAGCCGTTTGTCGGGCTCGATCCGACCGGAATGCGGACTCTGGTAGATCTTTTCAACGAACGCAAACGCTCCGGTACAGCCCTGTTCGTCGCTACTCATGTCATGTCGTCGATGGAGCAATTCTGTGACAGAGTCGTTGTCCTTGCCGACGGGATAGTGATTCGCGATGACACGGTCGAATCGTTGCTCCAGCTTCGTGGCTCTCGTGGCTCTTCGTTCGACGAAATATTTGTTGCCCTGTTGGACTCCGAATCGGACGAAGATGCCGAGTGAGAGGCTCGGAAGCGCTCGCTTATCTGCGCCGACGCCGACGTAAGAACCGACTCGGCGAGAGTAACTTGGAAGACCTCGCCTACCGTGTCGAAATCATTCTCCTACCGATTGGCGCCATCGCGTACATCGGCTGGTTTGCCCTCACACAGAACCCGATCGGCGAGTCCACACTCCCTGATTCGGCGGTGTGGCTGATCTCATCGCTCCTCGCGATCTACGGCGTCGCCCGTGTTCTCTCCGCAATCGCGATCGGGCCTGTGCGTCTTGATCCGGCCGAAGCCGAACTCGTGGCGTCCGCTCCGATTCCAGTAAGGCGATTCATGCTCCGTCACCTCGTCAACGCTTTGGCGAAGGAAATCGTCGGCGCAATCGCCGTATCTGCACTTTGGAGCATTCAGGCATACGCGAGCTTCGGCGCCGATTTCGTGCTGGTATTTCCGCTGACGCTTGCCGGACTTCTGCCGTATGTCGCGGCTGTTGTCGCGTGCGCCTGGATTGTCGAGAATGCTCCTGGGTTTCAACGAGCCGTCAAGAACCTCGTGCCGCGGCTCGCTTGGATTCCGATTCTGATCGTGGTCGCATCTCCGCTTCTCGTTCGTCTCCTCGTCGATACCGGGTCCTCTCCGGCATCGCGGTGGTGGGGGCCGTGGGCGTGGGCGGTAGATCCGGGGCTGCGCGCACTCGACGGCACGGTGGATCTGACCGGCATGTACTTGGGTCTCGCACTGGCTGCGATCGTCTGGGTTTTCGCCGTTGTCGAATGCGGTTCTCCGGCGTACGTCACGATCGAGGCGAGGTCGCGACTGCGCTTGATGCGCCAGTCGCTGCGAGCATTTCAGGACTCGATCGGACTCCATGACGTCCGCCGTCAGCTCTGGTCGCCCGATCGAGTCAGGGTCGGCGGCCGGTTTCGAATTATTCCGGCTCGGCCGCCAAGAGGCCGGTGGGCGCTTGTGTGGAAATCGGCGCGCCACCTCACGCGCGAAGGGACCGGATCGTGGGTGCTGCCGACGGCTGCGTTCGTCGCGACCGGAGCGGCGGCGCTCTACACACCGCCGTTCGTGGCGATCGGTCTCGGGCTCGTCGTCATCTATGTCGGCACATCGAGGCTGTTGACACCGGTACTCGCCGACCTTCAAGCCGATGCGATCACGTCACAGTTGCCGTTCGACGCGTGGATACGCGTTACGGCCGCCATTTCGACATCGGCGGTCGTCGTTGTCGCCAGCGCGTGGCTCGCGGTCGTTTCGCTTTGGATCTTCACGGACATGTCCGCGCTGTTCGCCGGTGTCGCTTTCGCTGCACTTCCACTGATCGGCCTCGTCGCGCTCGGAAGCGCGCTCTTCGGCACGCTGCCGTCAAAACTCGACATCACCGCTGCACTTCCACCTGAGTTCTGTGTACTCGGCAGGTACCAAGCCCCGATGCTCTGGATCACCTTCGCCGCGATCGCCATCGCGCCAAACATGTGGAAGCCCGTTCTGACCTGGACGTTCACGGCCCTCGGCGGCGAACTGGTCATCGTGTGGGCGCTTGTCGTCTACCGCTACGGAGAAGCCATGAAGGACTAGAGGGCCAACTGCCGCGACAATAGCGGCGAGACTTACGTTTGTGCCTGCTTTGCGATCTTTGCCCAGCTATCGCGTAGCGCGATCGTGCGGTTCAAGACGAGTGGGTCTTCGGAGTCGACGACGAAGTATCCGGTCCGTTCGAGTTGGAGGGCAGATCCCTTTGGATAGTCGGTGATCGACGGCTCGAGCTTGGCGCCCCGCACGACTTCGAGAGAGTTCGGATTGAGCGTCTCGCCGAGATCAGATCCGTCGGCGAGCGGGTTTTCGGCATCGAAGAGCCGGTCGTAGAGCCTGGCTTCGGCATCGACTGCGTGTTTGGCCGAGACCCAATGGAGCGTTCCTTTTACCTTGCGTCCGTCGGCGGGCGCCCCGCCCCGAGACTGAGGATCCCAGGTACAACGCAGCTCGACGACCTCACCGTCGGAGTCTCTGACGACCTCGTTGCATGTGATGAGACAGGCATAGCGCAGTCGAACTTCGCGGCCGGGTGCGAGGCGAAACCACTTTCGAGGCGGATCGTCCATGTAGTCGTCACGTTCGACATACAGCACGCGGCCGAACGGCGCCTTCCTGGTGCCGAACGACGGATCGTTTGGCATGAGCGGACAATCGAACTCCTCGAATTCGCCATCCGGGTAGTTCTCGATCACCACACGCAGGGGGCGCAGCACGCCCATGAGGCGGGGCGTTGTCGCGTTCAACTCAGCCTTGACTGTGTGTTCGAGCAGAGATACGTCAATGACACTGTCGCGGCGGTGCACGCCGACGATGTCGCAGAACTTGCGCAGCGCCAATGCAGGGAAGCCGCGACGACGCATGCCCGATATCGTCGGCATTCGCGGATCGTCCCAACCGTCGACCACGCCTTCTTGCACGAGGCGTTTCAGGTGACGTTTGCTCAACACCGTGTAGTTCAGGTTGAGGCGGGCAAATTCATACTGTCGTGGACGCGACGGCGTGTCGACGTTGTCGATGAACCAGTCGTAGAGCGCACGGTTGTTTTGAAACTCGAGTGTGCAGATCGAATGCGTGATGCCCTCGATCGCGTCGGACAGGCCGTGTGCGAAGTCATACAATGGATACACCGACCATTGGTCGCCGGTGCGGTAGTGGCTGGACCGGCGGATGCGATACATGAGTGGGTCACGCATCAATACGTCGGGCGCCGCCATGTCGATCTTCGCGCGCAGCACGTGTTCCCCGTCTGCGAATTCGCCACGTCGCATCCGTTCGAACAGCTCGAGGTTCACGTCGTTTGGACGGTCTCGATATGGACTGGCGACGCCGGGGCGGTAGTAGTCGCCCCGATTTTGACGAATCTCGTGTGTCGTCTGGGAGTCGACGTACGCCTTGCCGGCCTCGATCAGCTCGACGGCCCACGCGTAGAGCCGGCCGAAGTAGTCGGACGCAAAATGTTCGCTGTCGGGCTCGAAGCCGAGCCACGCGACGTCGCGGCGGATTGCCTCGACGAACTCGTAGCTTGCGCTGTCGGGGTTCGTGTCGTCGAAACGCAGGTTTGTTCGACCGCGGCCTGAGAGGTCGGCGAGGCCGAATTGCAGGCACATCGACTTGACGTGTCCGACGTGGAGGTATCCGTTCGGCTCAGGCGGAAAACGCGTGACGACGGCGCCGTCATGGAGGCCGGCGTCGACGTCGTCGCGAACGATGTCGGCGATGAAGTTTTCGATGGCTTCGGGCGGGGCGTCGTCGATCATCGGGGAATGCTAAGCCCTTGAGCATCGCGTCGACGACACGGCTCGGGATGCCTGCATCCGGACAGGCGGGTATATTGGGCGGATGCTTGAACAGATTGATCACTTCGTCGTCCTGATGTTCGAAAACCGCAGCTTCGACAACCTGCTCGGACATCTCGACCATATCGACGCCGAAGACGGCATCTGTGGTCGTGACGTCGAACTGCGATATCCGGGCGGGGCGACTCGCCTCCACACCGAGACCGATTGGACAGATCCGAGCACCGACCCGGGCGAGTCATGGGCGAATACCAACGTCCAGATGTATGGCAAGAACATCCCTGTGTCGAACATGGGGTTGAATCCGTATCCGGATTGGACGGGCTGGTACGGCCCACTCATGCAGGCGCCGTACAACCTCCCCGACGACATCGACACGCCGCCGATGAATGGCGCCGCGCTCGATTTCTTCGGCAACTTCAAGATGCTCGAAAAACGGTGGCCCACCGACGAAGAGATGCGGACGATCGCCGCCTGTTACACGCCGGAGAGTTTGCCCGTGTTGAACGGCTTGGCGGCGAATTACGCAACATTCACGCACTGGCATTGCGAAGTGCCGACCTGCACGTACCCGAATCGATCGTTCTATCACTGCGGCACATCACGCGGACGGCTCGACAATCAGGCGTTTGCCAACTACGCGTGGGACAACAACATACCGTCGAGTTTCCAGCGGTTCGCGAGCCACGGCTACGAATGGCGGGTCTACTACGACCGGGGCGCATTGTTTTGCGACGCCATGGTCAACCTCGGCGGGTTGACAGAGCCGGCTGAGTGGATTGCGAAGACGAGATACATGGAGTCGTTCTACGACGACTGCGCTTCGGGCGATCTTGCGACCTACAGCTTCATTGAGCCGCGAATGTGGTGGAACACGAACGACTATCACCCGCCCGGTGACGTTCGGCGCGGTGAAGCGCTTCTCTCGTCGGTTTATGAAGCGCTGCGGTCGTCGCCGAAGTGGCGCCAGACTGCGCTGGTGGTGCTCTTCGACGAACACGGCGGCTGTTATGACCACGTCCCGCCTCCGGCGGCGCCGATTCCCGACGAGTACTCACCGGGTGAGTTCGGTTTTGGGTTCGATCAATACGGTCTTCGTGTGCCGGCGATCGTCGTGTCGCCTTGGATCGAGCGCGGCACCGTCATACGGGATCAGTTCAGCTCGTGTTCGATGCTTACGACATTCCGCGAACGTTTCGACCTCGGGTCGGCGTTCACGAAACGTGACGCCGCGGCACCGTCGATCGAGCGCGCCTTCAACCTGACAGAGCCGCGCACAGATCGTCCCGAAATCACAGCGCTCGACTCACCGACCGAGGCGAACTCGATGGTGTCCGGGCTCGGCCGAGATACGATGCGGGTCATCGCGTCTCAGCTCGGTATCGACTTCGACCATGTCCCGGTGGCAGTCTCTGATGCGACTCGGAAGTTGTTCGCGAGCGCGATGAAGATCACCGGAATCGGCGCAAGTTGAGCCGCTAGAAAGGAATTGGTGTGAAAAGTTCCACGATGGACGATTCGGCGCCGGCGCCGGCGCAGGCGCGGGCAGTGCCGTGGCACTCGATGAGTGTCGACGATGCGCTCGATGCGCTCGACGCCGATGCCGATGAAGGCCTTTCGACCTCGGCCGCTTCAGCGAGGCTGACGAAATATGGGCGCAACGAGATCGCCGAAGGGCGCTCCGAGCCAGCGTGGAAGATATTCCTCGCTCAGTACAACGACTTCATGCAACTTCTGCTGCTCGGCGCGGCCATAGTCAGCCTGTTCATCCCACAAATATCGACGGCGATCCTGCTTTTCGTCCTCACGCTCGTCAACGCGACCCTTGGCTATCGCCAAGAAGCGAAGGCTGAAAAAAGTGTCGACGCACTGCGCGAAATGATGGAAGACCAAACGCGGGTCGTGCGCGGCGGCACCGTGGCGAAAGTCGATGCCGAAACTTTGGTGCCCGGCGACATCGTGCTGATCGAAGCGGGCGACAGTGTCCCGGCCGACGGGCGGCTGATCCGCGCTGCCCGCATCGAAATCGAAGAGTCCGCGCTCACAGGCGAGAGCCTGCCCGTCGACAAGGCGACAGACACTGTCGATGATCCCGAAGCTCCTCTGGGTGACCGGTTCGACATGGTCTACATGAATACGTTGGTGACAAGGGGCAGCGCCACGTTTGTCGTCACGGCCACGGGGATGCAGACCGAGATCGGTCGAATCGCCGAAATGATCGGGGCGGTCAAATCCGAGAAGTCGCCGCTCCAACGCCAGATGGACGGGCTTGCCAAGGCATTCGCCGTCATTGCGGCAATCGCGGTTGTGATCGTCGTGGTGATCGGCGCCGTTCGAGGGCTGCCCCTCAACAGCTTGTTCCTACTTGCCACCACGATCGCGATCGCAGCGATTCCGACCGGGCTGCCGACCGTCGTCACAACGCTCCTTTCGATCGGAACGCAACAGCTCGCCCAGCACAACGCGATAGTCAAACATCTCGCCTCGGTCGAAACGCTTGGCTCGACATCGGCGATATGTTCGGACAAGACGGGCACGCTCACGCTCAACAAGATGACGGCCCGTGTGCTCATCTTCGGAGGCAACAGGTACACGGTGACGGGCGAGGGCTACGACGTCAACGGCCGCCTTCAGCATGTAGGCGGTGTCGGCGACATTGCGCTCGACCGAATCTTGTTCCCGATGGCGCTGGACAGCGACGCTGTGGTCGACAACGGATCACTTGTCGGCGACCCGACCGAAGGGGCGCTCGTCGTACTCGCTGCCAAGGGTGGGCTCGATGTCGCCGAGACCCGCGAACAGCATCCGCGCATCGCCGAGGTGCCGTTCGACTCCGCGTACAAGATGATGGCGACGTTTCACCGTATGACCGACGACGACGGCCGGGAGGTGGTTCGCTGCTACGTGAAGGGCGCCCCCGATGTTTTGATCGCTCGGTCGGCGAACGCTCGCTGGATAGATGGCAACTTGGTTGGCATCGACGTCGCCCGCGAGCGTGCACTCGCCGCGAACGCGAAGCTCGGCGAGGAGGGTTTGCGTGTTCTCATGCTTGCGGAGAAAGACCTCGAGATCGACGGATTCGACCCCGACGGCGACCTGCTGGGGCTACTCGATGATCTCACGCTGCTCGGCATGGTAGGCATCGTCGATCCGCCGCGCCCCGAGGTTCCGGACGCGATTGCGTCTGCCACCGCCGCGGGCATCCGAGTCAGAATGATCACGGGCGACCATGTCGTCACGGCCGCGGCGATCGCATCCGAAATCGGCATCGACGGCGAAGCGATTTCAGGCGCCGATATCGATGCGATGGGCGACGACGAGTTTGCCGAAAGGGTCGGCGACATCGGCGTATTCGGGCGTGTCTCACCCCAGAACAAGGTCAGCCTCGTCCAGGCACTTCGGTCGAACGGAGAGATCGTCGCCATGACCGGCGATGGCGTGAACGATGCGCCCGCGCTCAAGGCAGCCGATATCGGCGTTGCCATGGGCATTACCGGCACCGAGGTATCGAAGCAGTCCGCAAAGATGATCCTCACCGACGACGACTTCGCGACGATCGTGAAGGCGATTCGCCTCGGACGGGCGATCTACGACAACCTGCTCAAGTACCTGCGTTTCCAGCTACTCAACCTCATCGGCTACGTCGTCTTGTTCATCGGATCGTCCGCACTCAACATCGCGGGTGGCGCTCCGCTGACGCCGCTGCAAGTGCTATGGCTCAATTTCGCGATCGCCGTGCCAATGGCGATCGGGCTCGGCTACGACACGCCGACCCCCGGCCTGATGGACCGAGCGCCCCGGCCCAGGCACCAACGAATCCTCAAACCCGACGTGGTTGCCTGGATGCTCTTTGGTGGCTTCGTCATGGGAGCAACCACCCTGTTCGTACTCGCATTCGCTCCCGGCGATCCGTTGCCGGGATCCGCCAGCGTCGCCGGCACGATGGGCCTTGTCGCATTTTCCCTGTCGCTCGTTGTCGCGGCGCTCAGCAGCCGTAGCCCGACAGAGACGGTTTTTTCGTCGGACATATATTCGAATCCGAGACTGATTCGCGCTCTCGCGATCTCTGTGACCGCGACCGTGTTGGCGACCGAATTCGACTTCCTTCAAAACTGGTTCACGACGGTTCGCCTGAACGTGGCGCAGTGGGGTATTTGTGTTGCCGCCGCGGCGGTCTTGCTCGCGGTCTTGGAGCTCTACAAGATGTTTCTGCGCAGTCGTCGCTCAGTCTGATCGAGTGACGCGACCTCGGTCATGGGCGCCGGCTTCGTTCTACAGGCTCAGCCTGTCGAGTCTGGCTGCTTTCGGTAGCGCCGGACAGCCCCTCCGCCGCTCGCTTTGACGGCGTACATGGCCTTGTCGGCCCGGGAGCGTAGCGTGTGAGGATCCGTGCCGTCGGCGGGAAAGTAGGCCACGCCGATGCTGGTTCGGACATCGATTGTGTGGCCGTCGAGGAGTACCGGTTTGTCGAGTGCCACGTGTATCCGGGCAACCGATGTGTCGATTGCGGCAACGGTGTCGATGTCTTCGAGCAAGACCATGAATTCGTCTCCGCCCACGCGGGCTACAACGTCGACCTCGCGGCACGAGTCGCGGATGCGAGCTGCGACGGTCTTGAGGACTTCGTCACCGACGGCGTGCCCGTGAGTGTCGTTTATTTTCTTGAAACCGTCGATGTCGGCCATCAACACCGCGCCAACGTTCCCATACCTGTGGTGCCGGGCAAGCGCTTGGGTCAGGTAGTCCTCGAAGGCACCTGAGTTGAGCACGCCGGTGAGACTGTCGGTGTTTGCCGATCGTCTGAGTTCGACCTCGAAATTCTTGCGCGCCGTTGCGTTCATCACCACAGCGATGACGGTTGTCCCCGTCGTCGTCGCGACCGAACACAGCGAGATGTCGGCGGGGAACTCAGTCCCGTCCTTGCGCCGTGCGGTGAACCAGGCAGATGATTGACCCATCGGGCGATATGCCTCGGTGAGCTTGACGCCATGTCGGAGTTCGGCGTGGTGGCGGCGATCACGCTCGGGCACCAAGATCTCGATGGGGCGGCCCGTCAGCTCGCCCCGGGAGTAACCGAAGAGGTGCTCCGTTCGGCTGTTGACGCACAGGATTCGACCGCCGCTGTCGATCGCTACGGCCGCGTCGGGGATGACCCGGAGGACTTTCGGAAGCAGGAATGCGGCAAAAGGCACCTCATCGCCTGGTGAGAGCATGTTGCGGTCGCCCTTCATCGCCCCGTCCCTGGGATCGACAAACACGACGTGCGCCGCGCATGTCGTGAATCGTACTTGCGCGTATCTGCCTGTCAACAACGGGTCGTGTGACCGACCGCGCCAAAACTGCGGTCAATGCTTCGGTCCGTCGGTAGAGTCGCCGGTGAGTGACACGAGGGATTACATGTCTCAATTCAGCCGGTCGCATTCGGTTCTCGCTGCGTCCACGCTCATCGCCGACCTGCCCGGGCGAACCGTACAGCTCTGGGTGGACGCTCCCGAGGTAGCCCACAATTGGCGGCCCGGACAGTTCGTCATCGTCCGCACTTCGGAGCGGGGCGAGCGCATACCGTTCACGATCGTCGACGGCGATTCTGGCGCCGGCGCCATCTGCCTCGTTGTCCAAGAAGTCGGAAAGTCGACCCGCGACATCGCCGCTCTTCGCGCGGGCGACGCTATCGAAGATGTCTGCGGTCCGCTCGGAGTGCCGAGTCGGATCGAACGATTCGGCACGTGCGTGGTGTCGGCCGGAGGGTACGGTGCGGCCGCGGTGCTACCGATTGCACGCTCGCTCGCTCGCTCCGGCAACCGCGTGATCGGCGTCGTAGGGGTGCGAACGGCCCGCCTCCTCATTCTCACCGACGAACTCGAGGGTTGCACCGAGACGCTCGCGGTCGCCACCGAAGACGGAAGCCGCGGATCGAAGGGCTCCGTACTCGTGCCCCTCGAGGAGGTTCTCGCGACACACAGTGTCGACCGTGTGGTCACGATCGGTCCGGTGGCCATGATGCGTGCGGTCGCAGACATGACGCGTCCCAGCGCCATTCCTACCGTCGCGAGTCTGAACCCGATCATGCTCGACGGCACCGGCATGTGCGGCGCCTGCCGCGTCCATGTTGACGACACGATGCGGTTCGCCTGCGTCGACGGGCCGGAGTTCGACGCGCATGCCGTCGACTTCGACGAGCTTGCCGCAAGGCTGGGCACCTTCCGTGCTCAGGAACACTTGGCCCTGGAGAACGCAATTGCCGCAACGTAGGCCCGTCCATCGACCGCTCAACACGCCGCGGATCGTAACACCGGTGCGCGTGCCCGAAGAACGCGTCGGCGACTTCGACGAAGCCAAGCTCGGCCTCTCTGAACGAGCGGCCATCCTCGAAGCGGAACGCTGCCGGCTTTGCACGCGCAGTCCATGCGTTGCCGGCTGCCCGGTCGAGATCGACATCCCTCGTTTCATCGCCGCCGTGCGCGACGGACAGTTCGACACGGCATACGACGTGATCACGGAGCAAAATGCGCTGCCGGCGATCTGTGGACGCGTGTGCGCTCAGGACGAGCAGTGTGAGGTGAAGTGCATCCTGGAGCGCAAACACGATCCGATCGCGATCGGCGAGCTGGAACGCTTCGTCGGCGACTGGGGCCGCTCCCGTCACAAGCGGACGCCACGGCACGGCCAGGTCGAAAACGGATCGAGGCGACGCGTGGCGATCGTCGGCAGCGGCCCGGCTGGGTTGACAGCCGCCGAAGACCTTGCCTCGGCAGGCTACAAGGTGACGATTTTCGAGGCGCTGCACCGCCTGGGCGGGGTGCTCGCGTACGGCATTCCGCGGTTCCGTCTGCCTTTGAGCGTCATCGACGAGGAGATCGCGAACATCATTGCTCTCGGTGTCGAAGTGCGTACGAACTTCGTCGTCGGCCGTACCGCCACGCTCGACGAACTCGCCGCCGACCACGACGCCATCTTTTTGGCGACGGGCACCGGGCTGCCGTGGTTTCTCGGCGTCGACGGCGAGTCGCTCGTCGGTGTGTACTCGGGCAACGAGTTCTTGATGCGCGTCAACCTCATGGGCGCCCACGACTTCCCCGAAAAAGACACACCCATTTCCGTCGGAGAGCGTGTTGTCGTCATCGGAGGCGGAGACACCTCGCTCGACTGCGCCCGCGCCGCCGTTCGACTCGGGGCCCATGCGACACTGATGTACCGGCGCACACGCGAGCTCATGCCGGCCCGCGCCGAGGAGATCGACCATGCGCTCGAAGAGGGCGTCGAGTTCGAGTTCGAGACGACTGTCACCCGCTTTGTGGGTGAGCCCCGGGTCTCTGGCGTCGAGTGCATCCGCCTGGCGCCGGGCGAGCCAGACGGAAGGGGGCGCGCTCGTCCCGAGCCGGTGCCGGGCAGCGAGTTCACGACACGCTGTGACAGCGCGATTGTGGCGATCGGCTTCGGGGTGAACCCGACGGTCACCCGCGCCGAGCCCGGCCTTGCTCACGACGCTGACGGCGTCGTCTGGGTCGACGACCGCGGCGCGACCTCGAAGCCGACGGTGTTCGCCGGTGGCGATCTCATCACGGGTGGCGCGACGGTCATACTGGCAATGGCCCAGGGGCGCCGGGCGGCCCGTTCGATCGACGCATTCCTGAGGGGTCACGCAGAGGAACTCGAGGTCCGCAGCGCATCCTGGCTGTGACTGCGGTCGGCCGGCGTCGCGTGCTTGTGGTCGGGAGAGTGCGACGCGCCAGGCTCGGCCGGATGTCTAAGGCGAGCGAGCGCAAGAAATGTTCCTGGGTAGCCGCCGAGCGGTTCGATCGAGCGCCGCGCCAAATACAATCGTCACGATGCCTGTCCAACCATCGTCAACCCAACGAGACTCGAGACGCGGATTGGCCGTAGCGGCCGTCGGCTTTACGGTTCTCACATGGGGGTACGGCAGCGTCGCGATCGCGGCGGCCTCGATCACGGGGATACTGACCTCGTTCTACAGGCTCTGGCTGGCGATCCCGATTCTCTGGGCGATCGTCGTCTTCGTGCCCACATTGCGTTCGAAGCTGACGAAGGCGTGGTTGATCGGATGCTTGGCCGGCGGGGGGCTGTTCGCGCTCCACCAGATCCTTTTTTTCAGCGCCCTCAAGCTGACGAGCGTCGCCGACGTCACGATCATCGGGGCACTCCAACCCGCGCTCGTCTTGATGGTCGCAGGCCGTTTTTTCGGTGAGCGGGCGAGCGTACGTGGTGTCGTGTGGTCGTTCGTGGCTCTGGTCGGTGTCACGATGGTCGTATTCGGTTCGGTCGGGACGCCCGCATGGGGTCTCTTCGGTGATGCCCTCGCGGTTGTCAACCTATTCGCGTTTACGGCGTACTTTCTCGTTTCGAAGCGCGTGCGTGACCACGTCGGGGCATCTGAGTACGTGATCGGAATCACCACAGTGGCGGGTATCGTGCTCGCCATCGTCGCGGTCGCGACACAACAAGAGTTTTCGTCGCCGACGCCTTGGGACTGGGTGATCGTTGCGTCAGTGGCCGTCTTGCCCGGGACGACGGGCCACTTTCTCACGAACTGGGCCCATCCTCATCTGTCGGCCTTCACCATCTCGATGATGATTCTTGCCGTACCGGTTCTTGCGGTCGTCGGGGCGGCAGTCTTCCTGGCCGAGACGATCTCGTGGATCGAGGGCGTGGGCGGGGCGGTCGTGCTCGTCTCGATCGGATTCGTGATCGCTTCAGTCAGAGGTCGCGAAAGCGCCGAATCGGCCGACGCGTTGGACGAGATGGACTCGGTGTGAGCCGGCAGTTCACCGGAGTGGCGGGTCGCAGGCCCCTACTTGCATTTCTTGCAGTCGCAACCGGCCTCGCATTTGCAGTCGTCTTGTGATGTGCACTTACAAACGCAGCAGCATTCGCTCATCGGTGGCTCCTCGATGGTCGGTAGTTTGATTCCGGTACAAGTGTAGGCCCTGCAACTACCGTGTTGGCGCGACGGCCGACAATCCACCGTCACGCTGATCGAGGCACCGCGTCGGTCAATGCGGCGCCTGTTCGACGTCGACGACGCGGCCCGATCCGCGCGCTGCGTCGATGACAGCGTTTGGCTCCCGAGAGTGGATGTGGCATTTCCACACCCCGGATCCGCCGCTGAACACGATCGAGTCACCGAGGCCGCTCCAAGCTTCGCGGAGTTTTGTGATGTCGTTGGTCTCGATGACGACGATGACCTCATGTGAGTGTTTCGTTTGCGGCGCAGGCGCCGTGGGACATCCGTGGCTGCGGAAGCGCTCGACTGGCTCGACGCCGGCGGCGAGGTCGAACAACAGCTCCAGCGCGGCGCCGCCGGCGTCGACGACACCCGCATGGCTCAGTGCGGCCAGCATGTTCGGTGTGTCGGCGACGGTCGAACGTGCCGCATCCGACGCGCCTCGCCACAGTGCGACCATGTCGGTCACGCCCTGTGTCGCAGCGGCGGCGTCGGCAGCGACGGTGATCAGCGTCCCTCGAACCGGATTCGCGAGCGCTGCCCGGGCCGATTCAGATGCCGATCGCATGGCGGTAGAAACGACCGAGTGATCGGCGCTCACGATTCGGTCGAGTGGCAGGCAGAAACCGCGGATCCACTCCGAGAAAAGAACTCCAGAGTTCCCCTGCGCCGACCGGAATGCGCCGTCCACGATCGCTCTCGAAATGGCGTGAAGTGAGTCATCGGCAGCGCGTCGGGCCGCGTTGGCCGCGCCCGCGACGGTGATCCTCATATTCGTTCCGGTGTCGTGATCGGCGATTGGGAATACGTTGAGGTCATTGAGGATTTCCTCGTATTCAGTGAGACCGGCCGCGTAGGTCATAATGAGATCGCGGAGACTTCGACCGTCGAGATCTTGGTTCGTCATGAAATCCATCTTGCCAGCAGGAACCCGTCGGACGGTACTCGCAATCCCGGCAGGCGCGGCGCTCGGATACCTCATCGGTTCGTTCCCGTCGGCCGATCTCGCAGCGCGTGCTGCGACCCGTGGGCGCGTCGACTTGCGCGAACGGGGTTCTGGCAACCCAGGCGCGACCAACGCAGCGGCCGTACTCGGCAAGCGTTGGGGAGCGATCGTTCTTGTATCAGACATTGCCAAGGGCGCACTTGCCGGTTTCGTGGCGCGTCGACTTGGCGGCGACAACGCGGCATACGCAGCTGCGACCGGCGCGATTGCCGGGCACATATACCCGATGTGGTCACGCTTGCGGGGCGGCAAGGGAATCTCTACGTCTGTTGGTTCGTGCCTCGCTGTGTTTCCGGCGTACGTGCCGATCGACGCTGTGGTCTCCGCTTCGTCACTTGTCGGATCTCGCAAAGCGCTCCCAACGATTGTTGCATCCTCTGTCGTGTGGACTGCTGCCGCGATCGTCTGGTGGAAGAAGGATCTACCGAATGGTTGGGGTCCGGCCCCGAGTGGCGGGCTCGCCGTTTTCGCCGCGGTGAGTTCGGCGCTGATAGTTGCCAAATCGTGGTCGGCCGAACGTTCGCGCAGACGAGAGGCAACAGATGTACCGAGTCGATGACTCCAGTGTCGCCGTCGTAGCCGACTCGAACGCGATGCTGCCGCGCGAACTGGTCGACCGGCTCGGCGTTGCGGTGGTTCCGATGCGAATCGTGATCGACGGCGACGTGGCGCGTGAAGGCGTCGATATCGATGACGGGCAGTTCTTCGATCGTTTGGAGCGTGGTGCAACGATCACGACGGCGGCGCCAAGTCCCGCGGAAGTACTCGATGTGTATCAAACCGTGATAACCGACGGCGCGACTTCGATCCTGTCGATCCATGTCGGGTCGGCTCTGTCGGCGACGCTCGACTCGGCGCGCATCGCTTCACGGCGTGTCGACGTCTCCGTCGAACTCGTCGATACCCACACGGCATCGTTCGCAGCGGGATGTTGCGTTTGGGGCGCATGCGAAACGCTCGAATCCGGCGGCTCCGTCGATAGCGCGATCGCCGAAGCGCAGCGGATATCTGTCGAGATTGGCAACACGTTCGTCGCCGGCGTTCCCGAGCTGTTGGAACGATCCGGTCGCTCCGACGTAGCGTCGTCGACCTCGGTCCAGGTCGTCGGTCTTGTTGCCGATGCCGTCATGCTGCAGCGCCCCGCGACCGATCTCGACGACGCGATCGAAACGATGGCGGGCTACATCGCCGACTACCGCCCCGATCGTTGGCTTCGCGTCGCCGTCGGCGATGCCCAAGCGAACGAAGCTGCCGAGGCGCTCGAGCATGCAGTTGCGCGTCTTGGCAACGTCGCCGAGGTCGTCCGGTATTCGGTCGGACCGTCGGTTGCTGCCCACACAGGCACCGGAACCGTCGGCGCCGTCTTCTACCCGCTTCCCGAGGATCCAACACCGACACACACCTACACAACGGAACAAACATTCGAGCCTGCGGGTTTCGAGGGCGCCGACCGGCGACGGGCACCGGTCGAATCCGATCGAGCGTGAGGGCGGACAAGTGGGTCAATCGAACCGGACCGCAAAGCGGCCTGCGAGTTCCAAGAGCGCCAATCGATCGTCGAAATCGAACGGTAGGTCTGCCAAGGGACGCCCGACGCCGAAGCGGGCGTCGAGGGCGAAACCGAAGCGTCGGCGCACAGCGCGAAGTTGGTACGTCCTGGCCGGGGTTGCGTTCGCCGCACTTGTTGCGCTCGTCGTAGTGCTCGCCATCCCTAGCGAGAATGAGACCGGAACGACAGAAGCTACGCAGTTCGATCTTCCGGAATTGGACGGCGACGGGCTGTATCGCGCGCTTGGCGGTACACAGGGAATGCCATTGACGGCATTTTACGGCTCGAACGGTCAAGTCGTCGATGTCGTCCGCGGGGAGATTACGCGTAGCCAACTCGACGCTCGTCTTGCCCAGTACTTCGGACTCACCTAACTACATCGCAAAGGAGCAAACATGACGAAAGCAGTCTGGAACGGACGGGTCATTGCCGAGACAGACGACCCGGTTCGACTCGAAGGCAACGTCTATTTCCCTATGGACTCGGTCGAGCGCGCGTACCTCGACCATTCCGACACCACAACGCGTTGCCCATGGAAAGGCAAGGCGCAGTACTACGACCTGGTAGTTGGCGATCGACGAAACCTCGACGCGGCGTGGTACTACCCGAAACCGTTGTTGCCGGCGCGCAAGATTCGAGACCACGTCGCCTTCTGGCAGGGCGTCGAGATCGTCGAGTGATCGTGACGGGTTCGTCGGCTTGCTTGGCGCTGTAGCATCGCCCGGATGAACCAAGCGCGTGTGTGGGGTGTCACAGTCGCTTGCCTCTCGGTCGGTCTCGCCCGATCGATGATGCTGATCTTGCCGTTTGAGCGTCTGTCCGTCATTCTCGGTCACAGCGTTGATCCACGAGTGGCCTTCGAGGCCGTGAGTGGGCGCCCCGATGGCCGCGTGTCGGCTGCTCGCATCGGTTCGTGTCTACGGATCGCAAGTCGTCGGCTGCCGTTCAAAGTCAGTTGTCTGTGTGAGTCACTGGCCGCGTCGATGCTTCTGAGCCTGTTCCGATTGCCGTCCGAGACGACGCTCGGTGTGACGCTCGGCACCGACGCCCGGAGTCGACCCGGCGGATTCTCGGCTCATTCATGGACGATGAGTGGCACGACGCTTGTGACCACGTCTGACGGCAAGGGTTACCAGTCGACTGCCCGGTACCGGATCTCGCCTTGGTTTGGCGGGGCGTCTCGTGAATCTGGCTCGCGATTGCCATAATCTCACTCATGATCCGATTGCACGCGTCGTGGGGACGAACGGATTGCCTCCACATCTGGGCCGAGGACACGGTCGAAGCACTCGAGCGTCGTCCTGCACGGGGGCGCCCGGCCAAACGACCGCGGCCCAAAGTCCACCCGTTCGCCGCGCGTACGGACGTGTTGGCAGGCTCGATTGCGTCGGTCGAATTCGGCGCACATCCCGGCAGCGAGCCAGCGTCGGATCTTACGCTATGGCTGCCGACCGACGCCCGCGGACCCGTTGCCTCGGCTTCTTGCACAGGCACGGATTCGGAGCGGCGCTGGCTTGCGCCTTGGACGGTCCCAGCGGTCTCGTTGACAGCGACCCGGGCCGCCCGCATGCTGCTTCAGCTCGACGACGCCGACGCTCAAAGATCAGTGTCGGTGTCGGATTCGCTGCATTACTTCGCACTTGTCGCAAAACTCGCCGTCGAGGTCGTCGCCGGCGGCCGCGTGGTACCTGTTCTTGTGTTGGAGTCGGGCAATGCATCCGTTGGGGCGGCAAACTGGCGGGCGATATGGTGTCCGACCCCAACCGCTCACGATCGTGAGCGCCTCGGAAAATTTGCCGAGGCGATGCCCGCACTCTGTCGCGCCGAAGCCAGTCATGGCCGCGACGGTGCGCCGGCCGCAACGATTCTCGAGGCGTGTTTCACGCGGTTCGTCGATGCCGAGGTCAGACGGGTGCTTCCCGATCGCATCCTTGGTCGACGGCGAGGTCGCGCACCGCGCAGGTTGGCCGTCGAGGAGTCGTTCGTCGAGGCGCTGAGCGGTGATATTGGCGTCGTTGACGGCGACCCAGCGGCGCTCGAGTTGCTCGCGAAGACGCTCGACACGTGGCGCTCCAGCCTCGGAATGCCTGGTGATGGTCGGGTTCGTACGTGCTTTCGCCTTGCACCGCCAACGCTCGACGCCCAGGTCGACCAAGACGACCTGGGCCGCGGGGCCGGCGCGGCGCAGACCTGGCAACTCGAGTTCTTGTTGCAAGACTCCGACGACCCGAGCCTGCTCGTCTCTGCCGCCGACGTCTGGGATGCGTCGACCACGATGCCGGCCGGCGACGATCCGCAGGTACGTTTGCTGTCTGATCTCGGAGCTGCGAGCCGGTTCTACCCGGAACTCGAAGCAGCGCTCGCCGACGGGCGCCCCGAGACGCTCGCACTCGATGCCGACGGCGCACTTGCCTTCTTGTCGCTTGCGGCGGGCGTGCTTTCCGATGCTGGATTCGGTGTGCTCGTCCCCAAGACCTGGGACGGGCGCCTGCGAGCGCGGGTGCGGACCAAGTCGGCCACGGAGTCGGATGTCGCGGTGCAGACCCAGTCGCGCCTCGGCGCCGACCAGATCGTCGACTACAAATGGGAGATCGCGCTCGGCGACGACACTCTGACCGCCGACGAGCTGCATGCGCTGGCCGATCTGAAGGCGCCGCTCGTACAAGTGCGCGGCGAATGGGTACATCTACGTGCCGACGAGATCGAGCGTGCGCTCCAGATCATCGATCGCCAAGAACGCGGCGAAACCGACTCGCTCACGGCCGGCGATCTCGTTCAGGCGACGCTCGGCCTCTCTGATCTCGACACCGGCCTCGAAGTCGAGACCGTTCTCGACGAGGGCTGGCTAGCAGATATTTTCAACGCCGAAGACGAGCATTTCGAAGCCGAACCAACGCCCGCTCGTATGCGAGGTACGTTGCGTGCCTACCAGGAGCGCGGCGTCGGTTGGCTCGGCCTCATGGCACGTTACGGCCTTGGGGCGTGTCTTGCCGATGACATGGGCCTCGGCAAGACGATCCAGTTTCTTGCGCTCATGCTTGCCGAACGTTCGCAGGCATCGGGTAGAGATGCCGACGCCGACGCTGCCGGCCCGACGCTCTTGGTATGTCCGATGTCGGTCGTCGGCAACTGGCAACGCGAGGCCGAACGGTTCGCACCCTCGCTTGACATCTATGTGCACCATGGTGGCCGGCGGGCCGCAGGCGACGAATTCACACGCGTCGCAGCAGACGCCGATCTCGTGTTGACGACGTATGCCCTCGTCGCGAGAGATATCGAAGCGCTTGGCACAGTGAAGTGGCATCGTGTCGTGCTCGACGAAGCACAGAACATCAAGAACAGCCGTGCGAGACAATCGCGTGCCGTGCGGTCTCTGCCGGCGACACAGCGCATCGCCCTCACCGGTACCCCGATCGAGAATCGCCTCTCCGAACTCTGGTCGATTCTCGAGTTCCTCAATCCTGGATTTCTCGGGGCCGCCGAGACGTTTCGCCGACGCTTCGCGATACCGATCGAGCGCTATGGCGACGACGACGCAGCGGCCACACTTCGGCGCGTGACGGCGCCGTTCATTCTGCGGCGCCTCAAGACCGACAAGTCGATCATCTCGGATCTGCCCGACAAGATCGAGATCAAGGCGTACTGCAACCTCACCCGCGAGCAGGCGACGCTCTACCAGGCAGTCGTCGACGACATGCTCGCCAAGGTCGAAGCCGCCGACGGCATAGAGCGCCGCGGGCTCGTCCTCGCCACGATGGTCAAGCTCAAACAGGTCTGCAACCACCCGGCGCACTTCATTGGAGACGGATCAGGCCTCGCCGGACGGTCCGGCAAACTGGCGCATCTCGAAGTCATCATCGACGAGGTCTTGGCGGCCGATGAAAAGGTGCTCGTGTTCACGCAGTTCGCCGAGATGGGCGTAATGCTCACCAAGCACTTGCGTGAGAGATTCGGGCGTGACGTACTGTTCTTGCACGGCGGTGTCACGAAGCGTGCTCGTGACCTACAGACAGAACAATTCGCTGCCTCGGAGGGTCCACCGATTTTTGTGCTCTCGCTCAAGGCGGGCGGTGTCGGACTCAACCTGACCGCCGCGAATCACGTCGTCCACTACGACAGGTGGTGGAACCCTGCGGTCGAAGATCAGGCGAGCGACCGCGCCTTTCGCATCGGGCAGCGCAAGAACGTACAGGTGCGCAAGTTCGTATGCATCGGCACGCTCGAAGAGCGCATCGACGAGATGATCGACTCGAAGAAGGATCTTGCGGATCGTATTGTCGGGACGGGCGAAGACGTGCTCACCAAACTCAGCACCGACGAGTTGCGTGCGGTGATAAGCCTCGGACGCGACGCCGTCGGGGAGGAGCCGGAATGAGCCGATGGGACGACAGGTCTACCAACCTCTACGACTACGGTCGACCCCGCCAAGCAGACGGCATCAAGGCGAAGAGCAAACGTGGCGCCATCGGCGAAAAATGGTGGTCGCAACGCTTTGTCGACGCGCTCAGCTCGCTCGAACGTGACGGACGGCTAGCCCGCGGCAAGCGTTATGCCCGCCAGGGCCAAGTCCTCGAGCTTCACATTCACAGCGGCCTCGTCGACGCACGCGTGCAGGGTTCCGAACCTGAGCCGTACCGCGTCGAGATCGAGCTCACGGCTCTCACCGAAGCGCAATGGCGTGCCGTCGAGGCCGAACTCGCTGCACATGCGATCTACGCGGCGAAGCTGCTCGCCGGTGAATTACCGACCGACATCGACGACGCCTTCGCGGCCGTCGGCCAAAGCCTGTTGCCTGCTGGGGCCGGCGATCTCGTGTTCCGCTGTTCGTGCCCGGATTGGTCGAATCCGTGTAAGCACATCGCCGCCTGCTTGTTCTTGCTCGCAGAGGACTTCGACAATGATCCGTTCCTCATCCTCGAGTGGCGGGGGAGGCCAAAGGACACGCTGCTCGACAATCTGCGTGCTCTGCGGGGCACTGCGGCGTCGGCGAAGCGAACGAGCGCCCCGACATTACCACGGATCGTTCCCGAGCCGGTGGCGACGGTGCTCGACGAGCATCTCGACGACTTCTATTCCGCACGCGGCGAGCTGGCAGACATCCAGATTCGGCCCGTGGCAACCGAGACGCCCGACGCGGTGCTGCGGCGTCTGGCCGATTCGGGTATCGACGTGCGCGGTGAACGTCTCGAGACGGTACTCTCGCCTGCCTATGCCATTCTCACGCAAGTTGCGGTTGCGCTCGCCTACGAAGACGAAGAGACGTAGTAGCTCCGAAACACAAGTTCAGAGATCTGCCACCAACGCGACGGTGATTCATGGTGCTGGGCGAACAGTCTTCGGCGGTGTCGCTATCATCCTGGTCGACGATCGTGTCAAGGATCTGAAATGGTGGACGACTCCAGCGAACAGACGACGCAGTGACCGGGACAAACGGTGATCGGGAAGTCAAAGTAGCCGGGAACAAACGTCCGAAAACGCAGGGCGAGCCAGAGGCCAAGCTCAAGAAAGAGATCGGGCTCTGGACGCTCGTCGCACTCGGCGCCGGCGGAATGATCGGCTCGGGAATCTTTGCGCTACCCGCCGTGATGGGAGCGGCATCTGGTCCGGCGCTTCTCCTCGCCATCCTCGCTGCCGCGATCGTGATGATGTTCCTCGCCATGGCCTACGCGGAGCTGGGCGCCGCCTTCCCGCTCACCGGCGGTCCATACTCGTTGCCGCGCCTCGCGTTGGGTGACACCGGTGGGTTCGTCATGGGTTGGGGCTACTTCCTCTATGCGTTCATCGGCACGGGCGCCATTATCCAGATCTTCATCGTCTACATCGGTTTTTGGGTTCCGGGTCTGTCGAATGGACAAACGCTGACGTGGTTCGGCACAGCGATCGCCGTGGCATTCCTTTGGGTGTTCACGGGCTTCGGAGGCGGTCGTGATCCCCACCGGCGAAGTCAAGAACCCGGCGCGAACGATCCCGTGGGCGATGTTTCTCACGATGCTGATCGCGACCGTGGCGTATCTGCTGATCGCGTTCGCGTTTGTCGGCGTGATCGATTGGAACGAGATGGGGCACAGCATCGGCGGCTGGGCCGCAACCGGCAAACTCGGCGCGCCGCTCGCCGATGTTGCCAAGGGCATTGGCTTGCCGATTCTCGCGATCACCGTGATCATCGGCGCTCACAACGATCATTCTCGTAGCGGTGAAGTCGTTCCCGAGTGTGGCGGTGATGGCCTCGATCACCGCCCTGGTGCCTTACTCTGCCGCAGCACTGTCGGTTCCGATCTTGCGAAAGACCGCAGCCGACTCGCCGCGCCCATTCAGGTTGCCCGTCGGGCGCACGGTTGGCATTCTGGGATTCATCTTCAGCACGTGGCTCATCTACTGGGCGGCATGGCCGTGGACGATGGTCGGTAGCGTCCTCATGCTCCTCGGATTTCCACTGTTCCTATTCGTCCGCAAACCGGTCGAGTGGCGTCGCAACGCCTGGATCGCCGTGTACCTGCTCGGCATCGTCGGCATCTCGGCGATCGGCGACCCGCAGTTCGTAAGTCACAACTTCACCGGGTTCACTCCGCTCGGTTACCTCGAGATGCCTTACGACATGGTGGTGCTCTTCTTCTTCGCATTAGCAATAGCGTTCTGGGCGATTCATACCAACGAGAAACATGAGCCCACCGGCCTTCCAGAGGAGTCGAAGCCACCGACGTCGCCGAAGGGGAGTTCGCTGTCGCCGGAGCCGTCGGTGCCAACATGACCAAGAACATGACCCAGGACTGTGATCTGAGAACGTGACCAAGACAAACCCGAAAGGAACGACATGACGCGCTCATTGTTGACCCTCAACGACATCACTCAAGACGAATTCCGTGGGCTGATCGACAGGGCAAAAGAACTCAAGGTAGCGTTGCGGGCGCGCCGCAAAGTCGGCTCACTCGACAATCGCGTCGTGGCGCTGCTCTTCGAGAAGCCGTCAACCCGCACACGCACGAGTTTCGAAACGGCCGTCGATCGTCTCGGCGGCAAGGCGGTGTACCTCGAGTCGTCGAACATGCAGCTCAAGCGGGGTGAGCCGATCAAGGACACGGCACGGATCCTCGGCAGCTACGACGATGCAATCGTTGCCCGCGTATTTGCCCACAACACCGTGGAAGAGCTTGCCGCGTGGTCGGGTCAGCCGGTCATCAACGCGCTCTCCGATCTCACGCACCCGACGCAGGTCGTGTGTGACCTGATGACCGTCGACGAAGTCGAGGGTCGTCTCGAGGGTCTGACGCTTGCATACATCGGCGACGGCAACAACGTGTGTAACTCACTCTTGCTCGGCGCCACGATGATGGGCATGAACATCAACGTCGCATGTCCCGACAAGCCTGAGTACCAGCCCAACGCCGAACTTCTCGCCGCTGCCCACAAGAACGCGGCCGAGACCGGGGCGACGATCAACATCGTTCACAGCCCCGCCGATGCTGCGGCCGGCGCCGACATCCTCTACACCGACGTGTGGGTGAGCATGGGCGAAGACGCCGAGGCCACGCAACGCAAGAAAGACTTCGAGGGGTACCAGATCAACGCCGAGCTTGTCGCTCTCGCGGCGCCCGACGCCAAGGTCATGCACTGCCTGCCTGCGCACCGCGGCCTCGAGATCACCGACGACGTGATAGAAGGTCCGCAGTCGATCGTTTTCGAACAAGGCGAGAACAAGATGCACGGCGCAGCGGCGATTCTCGAGTTCTTCGTAGCTCAATGACGCAATGCAGGTAAGCCAACAGTGACGACCGGAAGGTGAGAACATTGGTCGACGGGAAAATCCACGCCGAATGGGATCCGCTCGAAAAGGTCGTGATCCACCGCCCGTCACTCGAGATGCGTCTCGGGCTGATGGAACCGTTCGGGTCGCTCTTCGAGCGCGCGTTCAGCTTCAAGGGGGCGGTGCACGAACACCGGCAGTTCGAGTACATCCTGCGAAAAGAACTGGGCATCGAAGTCGTGCGATTCGAACACGAGATCATTAAAGCGACGCGGAAGCGGCCCGAACTACGTGACGAGTTGATCGAGAAAGCAAGGAACCGAATCGTCTACGAAGGCACCAGAAAAGACATCGCCACTGCCGAAAAGGAGTTCGACGACAACGCCAAGTATCTCGACACAGAGGCATTCCTCCACTGGTGGATGATGAGTCCGGTCATCGAAATCGCCCGAGACGGTGGGACTCGCAACATCCACGTGAACTTCACGTCACGCCAACCGCCGGCAAACCTGTACTTTATGCGCGACCAGCAGTTTGTCACCGACAAAGGCATCGTGATGTCGCGCATGGCCAAACCGGCGCGTCGTCACGAGCCTGAGATCACACAGTTCCTCTGGGACGCGTGGGGCCTCGACATCGCCCACGTCACCGAAGAACCGGGTACGATCGAGGGCGGCGAGTTCATCCCGATGGGCCACTTCTCGCTCGTCGGGCTCGGCGACCGCACAAACCGCTCCGCCATCGACCAGCTCCTCGCCAACGGACTCGGTGTCGCAGAGGTCGGCGTCGTCCATCAGCCGAATCACCCGATGCTGCCCCAAGATCAGCCCGACCCGATGATCGACATGCATCTGGACACGTACTTCAACGTTGCGTCGAGCCACGTCGTCGTCGGGCTCGTCGATCTCTGGAAGGTGGCAAAGCTCGAGATCTGGCACAACGAAGGGGACCACTACGAAAAGGACCCGAAAGAGACGAATCTCTACGATTACATCGTGGACAAGGGCTTCGAAGTCGTGCCCGTCACGACACTCGAACAGCTCTGTTACGCGTCGAACTTCTTGTGCATCCGAGACGGACTGATCGCTGCAATCGAAACCGAGCGCGAGGTCAAGAGCGTTCTCGCGAATCTCGAGATCATTGCCGGCGAGCAGCCGAAGAAGTACGGTCGTCTGCTCAAGCAGGCAAAGACCGACTACGAGCAACTCGCGAGCCAAGGCGGCTTTTTCCCGCACAAGCCGAAAATGTTCCAGCTCGAAATCGAGGCGTATCCGATCGTGTTGAAGAACCTCACCGGAGGTTACGGCGGGGCGCACTGCATGACGATGTCCCTCACCCGTGGTAGTGCGGCCGGCAAGACTGAGCCCGATATCGTCGGCATCGAGCCGAGTCGATAGGAGGAAGCGACGATGAGCGAAGTGGTGGTCGCCCTCGGTGGCAACGCGATCCTGCGTCACCACGAGGAGGGCACGGCCGAAGACCAATTGACCCACATACGCGAGACGAGTGCGCGCCTCGCGGAGATAATCGAAGCCGGTCACTCGCTGATCGTCACGCACGGTAACGGTCCGCAGGTGGGTGACATTCTGCTCGCCTATGACCTCGCCAAAGCTCGGCTCCCACCCATGCCTCTCGACGTGTGCGGCGCCGAGTCACAAGGAATGCTCGGCTACATGTTTCAACGTTGCATGGACCAAGAGTTCGTTGCGCGAGGGGTAGATCGGCCCGTCGTCACGCTGGTGACGCAGGTCGAAGTCGACCCGGCCGATGCGGCGTTCGAGAATCCGACCAAGTTTATCGGCCCGTACTACACGGCAATGGAAGCCGGCGCCCTGCGCAAAGACAAAGGATGGGTGATCCGTGAACAGTCCGGCAAAGGTTTCCGGCGTGTCGTCCCCTCACCCCAGCCGAAGCGGATCCTCGAACTCGACTCGATTCGTACGCTCTTCAACGCCGGCGCCGTCGTCATCGCCGCCGGTGGCGGCGGCATACCTATTTCCGAGAATGGCCGGGGCGCGATCACCGGCGTCGAGGCCGTCATCGACAAAGACCACACGTCTGCGCTGCTTGCGCAGCTCATGGACGCCGACGTGCTCCTGATTCTCACCGACGTCGAACGGGTTGCACTC
>SDBV01001317.1_pt1 | contig 37392 bp, 23 predicted proteins | sample 2277081 | NCBI WGS metagenome assembly SDBV01 (sample SAMN10402039, study PRJNA504765) | marine sediment metagenome | isolation source: marine sediment core GS10_PC15, 223 cmbsf | place: Arctic Ocean: Southern Knipovich Ridge | collected 2010 | reverse complement strand
GCTTCCAGTTCCACATTGTCTTCAGGGCGGGATCCGGGTTCATTCAAAAGAATGGTCTCCTGCCACCCTCCCCTGCCTGGCAGGACTTTTCTCACGCCGGCCCCATCCGGGTAGATATAATACAATTCATTGCCCCACTCCCCGAAACCTGTATTGTTTGGAAGGTCCATCTGGCGGAATTTGACATCCATCTGCAGGTACCTCCAGTTGACCACCACCCGGGCATTATTGCTCTCGATGATGGAGACCCGTGAACTTCTGCATTGCACATCCGACATATGTTCGATGCAGCCCGTGGGCATCTCCTCCCTGGGGCCGTCTCCAAGAAACCAGTTGTTGCCTGTTTCCCTGCTCTGATCGGCCATCCATTTTCCGTTCTCTGAAACCCAGCAGGCCGAATAGCGGGTTCCCCGCCAGAACATGGCCTTTACAGGAAGTTCATCAAACTGTACCACCACGTCCAGGTGTTCCCCTGCAGGCCACAGGTTATCCCACTCCGGGTAATAGTTAAGCGTGGTGTAATTGGCTCCAAACCTTCCTGATGATTTGACCGTTGGGAAGTTTCGGGGTGCAAATTGTGGTGCATTCGCAGGGCTGGTACCGGTGTATAGTTTCTTTACTTCATCAGGGCCCAGCGCCACAGAATATATCTTCAACTCGTCCACGATCCCGTCCAGGCTGTACCTGGATGGATAAGTAGCCCAGTCTCTGATGGGATCGGTTGGGGCGAGGTCTTCCCTGTTCATTCCCATCCTGAATCCCTCCTCCAGGTTGCTGTAGGCGATCCCGTAGTCAAACTCAAAATCATTGTAAGTTCCTGCCAATTTACCGTTTATGTATATGGCCAATCCTTCCTGGGGATCATAGGTGCCCACCACATGGTACCATTGATGAAGCTCCATTCCTGCCTTGGTCTCCGGGTTTACCGGTGCATTGCATTCGTGCCAGACGGAGGTGGCATCCGATACATGAAATCCCGGGCATCCCCTGGAATCAATCCCGAAATAGAAGCCGGTCACTTTGTACTTCCCGATGGTCAGGATGGGCGCCCAGTTCCAGGGATAAGCTCCCAGTGAAACCCAGGCTTCCAGGCTGATTGCTTCAGGAATCTCGAAATCTTCACCGAAAAGATTTCCTTCCACGTAGGAAGAAAAACCATCAAATTTGATGGCATTGCCTTTTACCCCCGGGACAAAATTAGCCAGTCCGGTGATTTCAAATTCAGCCCCCGATATCCTTTCGGGGGTGGATCGATACTGGTACCCATCATCCTCTTCTTCATCGATGTCACCCGTGGGAATTGATGAACTTTCAAAATTCCAGTGGGCCATAATTTCTGATTCCTGAGCCCGGACATAAGCAGCTGGCAATATGTAGGTTAAAACAACTGCAAAAAAAATAAAATACTTCATATGCAAGAAATAAACTGATTAACAATTCATTACCTGATCAACTATGCAAAGACTTTCTTTCTAAAGTTAAGAATTTAATGTCAAACCTTTGTTTTAATTGTCAAAATCCATAACTTTTGGTGGTCAAATACATATTAACTATTTAAAAAACTATTTAAAACTAGAAGCGCATGAAGAAATTATTACTATCACTATTTGCAATATTCCTGGTATCAGGAATCTATGCACAATTGGACGACCAGCCTCTGAGTACATGATGATCAGATCCTCAACACCTGACCGGAATCTTGATATTTTCAATGCCATGGGTCAGTTGATCTTAAGCCAGCAGAATGTTCAGAATGGCAGCATGGTCGATATCTCCGATCTGGAAACAGGCCTCTATTTTGTTAAATCTGAAAATTCCATTCAAAAGTTAATCATTGAATAAATAGTTCTGATATTAAAAGGAAGAGGTTGTCCGCAAAAGGCAACCTCTTCCTTTTTAAACACACACCCAACTGCTTCATTATGTACCGAAAAATCCTAGTTCCATTTCTTTTATTGTTGATGCTATCCGTTTGCTGGAGCTGCAAAAACCGGCCTTACTCATTGGATCAACCTGCCATTCAGGGTGATATTGATCACTTGCTTATCGATCCACCGGAGCATGGATATTCGACCAACCTGCCGGCCACAAAATGGGAAGAGTCGATGATCACAGGCAATGGGACATTTGGTGCCCTGGTGATGGGCTTTCCTATGAAGGAGCGGATCATCTTCAGCCACGAAAAACTATTTATGCCCGAAACCCCACCCACACAGGCACCGGATCTAGGCGGAAGTCTGGGCACCATCCGTGAACTGGTTTTGAGCGGACAAGGTGAAAAGGCATCCGAGCTGGCTGTGGAGCTAGGCAAAAAAGTTGGAATTGATGGCATGATATGGACCGATCCCATGATCCCTGCCTGCCAGATGGAGATTGAATTGCTGGACAAAGATCCTGTACTGAATTACAGCCGTTCGGTCAATTATGAAACCGGTGAAGCCGCCACAGCATGGACCACCAGGAAGGGTCTATTCAAACGGACGCTTTTTGCCTCAAGGGCGGATGGTATCATTGCTATGAAGTTCAGCAGTCCGGATGGAATCCCGTCAAACTTCAGGATCAGGCTGTCACAGCTGCCCATAGAAGAGGGCGAAACCAACGATGAGGAACAGGAGTTTCAATCGGGTGACCTCATCGAGAATGTGACCTCTTCGGTCCAGAAAAATGGGGGATTGAAATACACCACTGAATTCAAGAAAAAATGGGAGGGTTCGTTGAAAGGATACACCGTAGAGAACAGGGTAACCCATTGCGATGGAACTTTACGTACAGATGGGGAGTGGTTGTACCTGGAAGGGTGCACCGATGTGCTCCTCATCTCAGACATTTCGCTCTCCTATGAATTGCCGGTTTCAACTGAAACGGGGGTTAAGCAGGTCCCGGAGATGGATTACGAGGTCCTGCTCAAGCGACATGCAATCATTCATGGTGAAATGTTCAACCGTTTCTCACTTAGCCTGGGAAATGATGATGGCTTGTATCAAACCCCGTATCAGCTGATCAAAAGCTCCTCTTTCGGAAACCTGAACAACAGGCTGGTAGAAGAGCTCTGTGAAGCTGCCAGGTATATCCTGATCAGCAGCACGGGTGAGATCCCCCCCACCCTCCAGGGTATCTGGGGCGGGACCTGGCGGCCCGCCTGGTCGGGTGATTTTACCTTGAACGGAAATGTTCCGTCGGCCATTGCCAGCGGACTGAATACAAATTTTCAGGAAGTCACAGAGGCACACATGGATTATATGTATTCCATGATGGATGATTTCAGGGACAATGCCCGTGACCTCTATGGAGCCCCGGGGATCTTTGTCCCGTCACGCAGCAGTTCCTCCGGCAAAACCTATCATTACGGGGAATACTATCCCCATCTTTTCTGGTTTGCAGGAGGTGCCTGGACCTCCCATTTCTTTTATGATTACTGGCAATATACCGGCGATGACCAGTTCCTGAAAGAACGGGTCATTCCGTTTATGCTTGCAGCCGCTGAATTCTATGAATTCATCTTGACAGAGGGTGATGACGGCCATTTGATGTTCCTTCCCTCCTACTCTCCGGAGGTCGGTCCCCAGGGGAAACACCCCCTCTCCATCAACGCCACAATGGATGTTGCAGCCCTGAAGCAATTGCTGAGAAATCTCCTGCACCTGGTTGATCTGGGCTATCTGGAGACCAGCAAAAATGCCACCTGGAACCAGATCCTGGCTAATTTACCTGCTTACGCCATTGATGAAACCGGGGACCTGAAGGAGTGGATCTGGCCCGGACTCAAGAACAATAACCAACACCGGCATGCCTCCCATCTTTATCCGCTTTTCTACGAGGTCGATCCGGATTTTGAAGCAAGTCCTGAACTGCAGGCAGCGGCTGTTACAGCCATCGAGAACAGGTTGAAATACCGGAGGGATAACAATGGGGCAGAGATGGCTTTCGGACTGGTTCAAAAAGGATTGGCTGCAGCCCATTTACAGGATGCAGAACACGCTTATGAGTGCGTGGACTGGCTCTGCAATTCCTACTGGTCACCCGCCTTTACATCCTACCACGATCCAGGTGAAATCTTTAACGTGGACATTTGTGGCGGACTCCCGGCCCTGGTAACAGAGATGATCATTCAATCATCGGCTGATGACATCACACTCCTGCCGGCACTGACCGATCAATGGCCTGACGGAAAGATTATGGGAGTCCGGACCCGCTGCGGGGTCACCATTGATCTGACATGGAAAGAAGGTAAGCCGGTATCGGCTGTATTGTATGCCCGGGATAAAACCTCCTTTGAACTGGTGTTCCTTGACAAAACCTGGGCATTATCACTGGCAAAAGGCCAGAAACAAAACTGGAACATGAATTAATTCTGTCAAAAAAACCAGGATACATGAAGTACCATTTCAACAAAGCAGCATTTAATGGATCTATTGCACTGCTGTTCATACTTTCAATTCTATGGTCCTGCGGCAATGGGCCAACCGGTGAAGAGGAAGAAACTGACATCACATTTTCATTTGAAAATGCTGCAATAGTGATTCCGTCTCCGGCTGATGTACAGTTGCTTCCCGGGGGGCGGTTTGAATCGCGGTATCAGGGAAATATCAAATATGTGCAGTACCAGCAAGAGCATTATGGTACATTTATGCTGGAGGCATTTGCATCGCGTCAATACGCTCCGGGAAAGCTTCTTGAGCGAATGTGGGACGGAGAGTATGCAGGGAAATGGCTGGATGCGGCCACACGGACTGCAGTAAATACAGGAGATGACACCCTGTTGGCCGTGGTGGATCAGTTCGCACGCTCGCTTCTGGAGCATCAGCAGAATGATGGTTACCTGGGTATCAAGTTGCCGACTGACAGGGAGCTGGATGCCTGGGAAAAGGAGTGGGACAACTGGAACCTGTGGAACGCACTCAATGGCTTACTGACCCATTATGAGTTGCGCGGAGTAAAAGAATCCCTTGAGGGAGCATCAGCCATTGGCAACTGGATCATTTCGAACTATGGTCCGCTGACCCGAAGCAACGATCGTTTCCTGAAAGGTGAAATAATCGAGGCCTTCACCAATGTGGTGGTCATTGGTCAGCTGGTCAGGCTGTTCAGTCATACCGGCAATCAGGAAACTCTTGAATTCGTCAGACAAACCATTGAATTCTATCCTCCAATTCAACAGATGTTATCCACCGGGGAGCCATACCTGATCCACCCCTACATGCTCAGTGCAGTGCTGGGTGGAGTGGTTGCTTACGCACGTGAAACCGAGGACCGGGAGATGTTACTCACCGTAGAACAGGTTTGGGATGTGATGGCTGAAAGCCATCTGTTTCCAACAGGTTCCCTTGGCGAAAGCGAAAACCTGTCAGATGATCCCATCCGGGATGTTCCTGATGGACAGTTGCAGGAGACCTGTGCCACCACGGAATGGATCTTCCTGAATACCAGCCTCTTTGAGATTACAGGGCGATCAAAGTATATAGAGGCACTGGAGAAAACCTTCTATAATTCCTTACTGGCAGCCCAATCCACAGATGGCATGAAGTGGTGTTACTGGACCCCCCTGCGCTATTCCAAAGACTGGTTCCATGGTCCCACCAGGTGCTGCTTCTGGTCAGGTCCCAGAGGTATTGCCAGAATCCCCCAGCTGATTTATGCCACACGAGAGAACATCATCTATGTCAACATGTTCGAATCAAGCAGCGCCACACTTTCTGTGGGTGGGGATCAGGTGCAGGTCATTCAGCACAGTGAGTTCCCGGAAAAAGGCAGAAGTGCTCTCACGCTGAATATACCCCAGGGGTGGGAAGGAACATTGCGTGCACGAGTTCCTGACTGGACAACGGAATACCAGCTCAGCCTCAACGGCAGCCAGGTAGCCGGACAATCCAATGTGGAGGGATACCTGGATATCCAACTACAGGAATCGGGTATGCAGGAGGTACTGATAGAATTCGATATACCACTGATCCTTGAACCACTGACCAGCGAAGGCTACGTGATTTGTCGTGGCCCCGAGGTACTCTCCATCGACATACGCGATAACATTGATACATGGCTTGGAAGAGATGACCTGATCTCTATTCCTTCTGAAATCTCTTTCAAAGAAACCGAATCCTTTGAGCCATACGCCTGGCCGGGACCCCAAAAAGCTGACATCAGCCGGAGGCGATACCGGGTGGAGGTGGAAGATGCAAGAACAGATGAACCCCGCAGCGTGATCATGACCCCTTATGCCGATGCCGGCAACGAGGGAGCAGCATTCCGCACAGTCTTTCCTCTGGCTGAGAAATAATCAGGGATGACACGTCACCTCAAAACACCAAAGAATATGAGATTCTCCAGTAGTTCGTCCCTTGTACCAGTAGTTCTGCTATTGGGAGCAGTAATCAATACAAGCGCCCAGTTATCCGTCCCCGGTGTACAAACCCGGTATGATACTACATGGGAATCCTTGATGCAACATGAAGCTGCGCCCCAGTGGTACCAGGATGCAATTCTTGGGATCTATTTTCACTGGGGCCCCTATTCGGTTCCTGCATTCAGTTGCTCAGGCTATTGGAGGATGTACATTCCAGGAGATGAATGCTATAAACAGGTTAAAAAAGAATATGGTGAACCGGGTATTGAATTTGGTTACAAGGATTTTGTCCCCCTCTGGAACGCACCCAACTATGATCCGGATGAATGGGCAGCTCTGTTTAAATACGCTGGTGCAGATTTCGCAGGACCAGGTGCTGAACACCACGATGGTTTTGCTCTTTGGGACACGGATTATGACGAATGGAATTCCATGGATATGGGACCGGGCATTGACATTGTCGGAACCCTTACAGAAGCTGTAAGAAAGCAGGGACTCAAAACCTGTATCGCAATTCATAACTGGAGAACATACCTTACTTATGATACAGGAAGAAGATTGTGTCCGGAAGGGATTGACGTAAATGATCCGGCTAACACAGGTCTTTACGGGCCCATTCATGAACCTACAAATGAGTTCCCGATCAACAACGAGTATCCGGGTGCTGACTGGCCACCGGAACACTGGGAAGAGAGGCTGAATAAATGGAAGGAACTGGTCGACAACTATCAATTCGACCTCGCCTGGTGGGAGCATATGGATTCGGGAAATCCTCCGGATTGGCTCAAGAAGGAGATGCTTGCATACTATTTTAATTCAGCTGATAAGTGGGACCGTGAAGTGGTTGTAACCTCCAAAAAGCTCTGGGAAAATCGCCGACAGGACCTGCCCCCCCAGATATCGCCCATCAACCTGGAGGGATGGTTTTTGCCTCAGCCGCGTCCGGTAAAATGGCAGACTGATATTCCTTTGGGGCGGAGCTGGGCCTATACTCCCAAAGTGGGATGTAAGGAGACTGATGAATTGATAGAGATCATTGTGAACAATGTGTCCAAGAATGCCCTGACACTTTTCAGTGTTGCTCCGAAGCCAGACGGAAATCTGCCCGAGGAACAGATCAAAGGATTAAAGGAACTGGGAGACTGGATGGCTATTAATAAAGAGGCATTGCATGCAACCGTTCCTGCTCCCTTTGTAATGGGTGGGGGCTTTAAGAGTGAGGATGGATCACAACGTTATATGAGGAAAAAAGAGTTTCTCTATGTGGTAGACCTTGAAAAGCCAAAATCTCCCTATTCTATTACAGATATCATGCCTCTTCAAGGATCTGAGATCTATATGCTGGGCAGTGACAAGCCCTTGAAGTGGCACATGGAAGGTGAGGACTGGGATGACGGAGAAGGAGGAACACTGGTTATTGAAGAGTTACCCGATCAGCTTCCCTGCAAGCATGCATGGAGCTTTAAGATCCAGATTCTTGATAAGAGCTGGTAGTACTGGAAAACTAATTCTACTTTGACAGATCAACAGAATACAATTATTCACAAGGCTTGATTGATATTTGTACCGATCCGGTCGACTCCAGTTTAAGCCATATAACCAGATTCACACCATCCAGGGTGGAGGCATAACCGATTCTTAGTTGTTCTCTCGGTACTGGTGTATCATCGATAAATACTTCTGCCGGGGTTCTGCCCCATTTTTTAATAATCAGAGCAGGATTAATCAGGGGATTCTCCTGGCCGGCATTCAATTCCATCTGCAGGAGTGTGGGGCGTCCGTTATTATTTGACTGTAATACATATGCTTTTTCGGCCTGATCGTAACCCATATTTTCAAATTCACCTTTCAGAATACTCGCCTTTGGTGCCTGAAGCCATGATTTGGCAATGTCAACGAGTTCTTCCGGATTTTTGTCTGTCAGGCCCTGTAACATAATCCTGGTACAGGTTTATCCAGTCCATAGTGTTGCTGTTTTTGAGCCCAAGGAGTTCTGATTGATAACCCACTGCCATATTATGGTTATTAAAGTTCACCTGAAAGTTTCCCAGGCGCTCGCCATAATGACGGATTTCCAATTCACCCGAGGTAATCACCTGGGGATTACTACCGATTGGAGCAATTGGCTGGTCAAAGGAAACAGAAATCCGAGGGATTCTTTCAACAGTGATGGATTGCAATGTAGTAATAGATCCATGGCTGTCGGACGGAACGATCGTGAAATGTGTACCTTCGCCAGGAGGATCCAGGATAAACATTTCGTAATCGTGGAATTCACCGTCATTTTGGAGTGAAAAAGCTTTACCTTGGTGTTCAAGAAAATCGTCTTCTAGATGATAATATAGATTACTAAACTCACCGACCGTAGTTTTCATACGAATTATAACACGGATAATTTGATCTTTGGGTAAATCAACAGAAGGTCCCTCCAATGAGCCCCCAAGTTTTATCGGGTCGAATGACCACTCAAAATTTATCGGTTCGAAAGTAATACCCCCGGCAGTTTCGGTTGGCTTTGTAATTTCATATCCTTTCCAACCCTGTAATCCGTTGCGAAAATCCCATTCAATGATAGAAATAGGCGTAGATTGGGAAAAACCTATTTGACTGTAAAGCAAGAATCCAGCAACAAGTGTTTTAAGAATGGCATTCATGTTTTTTCCGATCGACCAGTTAGTAAATTTCTCTGCTTGTCTATTAAATTGTTCTTTTACTTATTGATTTGTCATTGGAATTGGTTGACTAAAATAGTTGTAATTTATTATACTTCCAAACTATAAGAAAGTAAGTGATAATTTCCTTATATTTGCTTCACGGGAGGACGCACATGAATATGTTACATAAGAATCCAGTCATATTGTTCATTGTGCTCTGCTCGATCTATGCCTGCAACAGCTACAATAATTCTACTGATTTGGATTCTTCAGTCATCGAAGCGATCAGACAAATCGCTTCAACAGAAGGCTTTAAACCCTTTGAAGACAACCCGGTTGTGGATGTGGGTCCACCTGGCTCCTGGGATGCCGGAGCTCTTGGTTCCATGACAGTACTAAAAGCGGGAGATCTCTTTCACCTCTATTACGAATCATGGGGGATACGCAGCAGCAAAGAATGGGATGCAGCTGAATACGAATCGTTGCAAATCGGCCATGCCACATCCCCGGATTGCATCCTCTGGACAAAAGATCCGGCCAATCCTACCCTGCCGCAAGGGGGAGAAGCGGATTTTGACCGGACGGGTGTCTGGGATCCTTATGTGATCTATGAGGAGGGTCTTTTTAAAATGTGGTATGGCGGGGGCGGTGGAAGCCAGCCGAACATTGGCTGGGCATATGCCACCTCAACGGATGGATCACACTTTGAGAAAAAAGGGCTGATTGGCATAGGCAACCAGACGGGAGTAGAGGATTGTCACGTGGTTCATGATATGGAATCCGGACTCTATTATATGTATTACTGGTACGGATGGGATGAGCCGGATGGCCTCTATCTGGTAAAGTCTCCAACTGAAGTCGGGTTTGATTTTAACGAGGCTGTAAACATTGAGATTGAAGGTGACGATTCGTACATGAAAAAATTTGGCCATGTTCTCAGGGATAAGGACGGCTGGCATATGTTCTATTCCAATTTTGTCCAACCCCACTGTCCCAACAGCATCACCCGCTATGCATATTCCGAAGACGGTGTCCGGTGGCAGGCAAAAAACAAAAGGCTGCTCAGGGGACATGATTCAGAGGTGCTGAGGGTTACAGACGATCTCTACCTGATGTTCTACAGCCCCCAAAACCACTTTGACAAAAAGGACTCTGATATCCGCCTGGCTGTTTACCACGGCTGCCTGGCCGATTTGGCTTCCAAACCCCCGTTCATCCCTGAAGAGGAACCTGGTTCGCTGGTGGGTAAGAGTCTGGTTGTCAAAATCGGTGAGGATCCACCCTTAACCCTATCCTTCAAAACCGACGGCGAAGTTGTGCTCTCGGAGGAGAGTGATGAGGAAGATCCCTGGACGTTTAATGCCTATTTCATTCAGGACGGGAAACAGGTACATATTATGGGTGAGAACATGGATATGAAAGGAATCTTTAATGGTGATGCCCTTACAATTACAAAATACTAAACACCTGTTAAGAACCTCAAAATAACTATTTATGCGTTTTTCCGTTTTTTTACTATTCGTCTTCAGTTGGGGTATTCATAACTGCCAGTCCGACAGAAAGGTATATAAGGCAAGTGAGTATCTTGATACCACACCCTTCACCCTGGATAAATATGCCCACCTGGAACCTGTCCGCACTGCACCAAGCAAAAAACTGCCGGGCTGGGAAAACCATTACTTCTCCCGTTCCGACTGCAGGTGCTTATTCGACGGGGAGTACTTTGTTTCAGTAAAAGATGCCTATCCGGAAAGCCGGAACCTGATGATCTCCCTCCAGGGAGGGGGTGCTTCCTGGCCCGGACTGGAGGATTGTAAGGAAATTGTGGAGGAGGAGGATATTTTCACAACATGGTTTACAACCAAACTTGCAGAGGAAACGGGCCAGGAGTGGAATGAAGTGATGATTCCCTACTGCGACGGTTCCATCTACATGGGTGACCATGCAGCCGACTATGATAAAGACGGTTTTGTGGATCACTGGCACTGGGGTTTTCGCGCCAGTTCTGCGGGTGTGGCACTGACAACCAGGCTTTACCCAGATCTAGAGAATATATTCATTACGGGGTGCAGTGCCGGAGGTTACGGGACCATAGTGGTCGCACGTTTGATCCAATCCCGTTACCCGGAAGCGAACATCCATGTACTTAACGAAAGCGGGCCGGGCCTATTCAATCCGGAGGACCGGGTAACATGGAACAAGATTAAAAAGGCATGGAATCTTGATCAACTCCTTCCCGGGGATTGTGAACCCTGTGATGGAGAACTCATCTACCTGTATGGAAATCTGCTGGAAGAAAATCCGAATCTGAAAATCGGGCTTTACTCGAGCTATGAGGATTTCGTCGTAGCTGAAGAATACCTTCACATGACACCTGAAGATTTCAAATCCCTGCTCCTGTCGGCTTCGGGCCATTTGAATGAAAAGTATCCCGAACAGTTTAAAAGGTTCTTTATCAAAGGAGATTCCCACTGTGTTGAAAACCACGACTACCAGATTGACGGAATCATTTACCGGGACTGGGTGCATGGATTATTAACTGGAAATGAACAATGGAGAGACCTGCTGGAATGACCATAAAGAAACGGTTGACTATTTCCTGTATTATACTGACCGCCCTTTGGGGATGCACGCCCCATTCGGGACCAGTTATTGCCTATCCTGAAAATAGCTCCAGTCTGGAAATTCTGGCAGCCAGGGAGGTTCGGCGATACATTTATCTCAGGACCGGGGAATTGCTTCCGGTCCGGAAAGTAAGCACGATTCCCTCCGGCGAGGTGATACTGGTTGCAGATAACAATGCTTCTCTGATTAGAAGTGTGACCAGCCTGAAGGCTCCGGAGGGAGGTTTCTACATAAAATCAGGATGCGGAAACAAGCGAAATGTGCTTGTGATCTCCGGTGACGATCCCGCCAGTACACTTTACGGAGCCTACCACTTTGCTGAGAAACTGGGATGCAGGTTTTACTTCCACGGCGATGTCATACCGGATAAGAAGATCTCCCTGGACCTGCTGGGATTTGACGAAAAAGGCCAGCCTGTCACCAGAAACGGACGGCAAATGGCGACAAGGGGTGTACAACCATTTCAGAATTTTCCTCCGGGAGCTGTGATGTGGGGTAAAGATGACTGGAAGATGTATATTTCCCAGTTGCCAAAAATGGGAATGAACTTCATAGGTCTTCATACTTATATGCACAATCCGGAGGATGATCACGTAGGGGATTATGGGCCGAACCTGAATATCTGGCTGGGACACGAGGACGACCTGAATCCCAATGGGACGGTTGATTTTGCCTTTGATGCTACCTTCTTTCATACCCACCAGGGGATCATCGGATGGGGAAAAACCAATACCGGCAACCTGGTGGGAGGAACCAGCCAACTGTTTCCAACAGACGGATATCCCTCAGAAATTATTGGAGAGTTTTACCACAAAAACCAGGCAGGATATACCCGTTCATTTAATAATGCAGGGAAACTATTCAGCGAGGTTTTTTCTTACGCCAACGACCTGGGAGTAAAAACGGCCACAGGGATTGAGCTTCCTATGGGAAGAGATGCAGAAACCGGAGGAGAGGAAATGGTCAATGGGATTCCCTTTGATCTCCAGGACCGCCTGGTTGATGCCTACGGTCTTGACCCCATCTCTGAAGAAGCTGCCATCGAACTCTATAAGGGCATGTACAAGTGGTTGCTTAACAACGAAATTCCTGTGGACTATTTCTGGATGTGGACCACTGAGATATGGATGCCTTGGGGTAGAGCTTCCCGTGATCCCGTGAGGGTGGAGGCTGTAAAGCAAAGCATTCGAAATGCCGTCACTGTCTATGAAAACATGCCTGAAAAACCATTTGGCCAATTTGCCCTGGGTGGCTGGATTTTTGGTGCCCAAGGCGATCCCGCTGTATTTGAAGATGTGCTGCCCGACCTGAATGCAGCCTACTCCTTTATGAACCCACCCTATAACGATGAGGGAGAACACATGAAGACCGGTGATTGGGTCCACCAGGTCCCTGAAGGCCGAATCAAATGGCCTTTTACCTGGATGGAGTATGACTATGCACTTGAACAACCTTCTTTCCATATGTACCGTGTCCTGGAGGATGGACTGAATGCATATGAGCAAGATGCTGATGGATTTATTGCAGAGTTCTGGCGTACAAAAATGATCGCTCCCATGTTTGCCACGTTCAAAGATCTAACCTGGGACTATACTTTAACCGGGAAAGACTTCGAGCATGACATCCCCATGGATCATGCCGACAGACTTGTGAAAATTGACGAGATCCATATGGACTGGGCCATCCATGAATTTGGTCCCGGCCCGGCAGCCAAACAGCTGGCTGCCAACTTTTCCGCCTTTGAAAAGAGAGAAGAGAGAAGGTTTCGGAATGTGACTGATTTCATTGAAGGAGCCGATGACATCTATTCCCAGGGATATATTACCGGGGGAGATTGGGGGAGTGACCACTCCTGGGGGCCCTGGCTGGAAGAATCCATACATTTCGAATGGATTGACCAATGGGAAAAATTACGACCTACAGTAAAGGGAGCAGGAAACCTGGCACGGTTCGATTATTGGCTCCATGTGCTTAATGCTTATAAGCTGATGGCAGAATTTGCCGGTGAGTTAAACCAATTTGAAGCAAAAACAGAATCTCGTGATCTTACTGGCGCCGCTTCTCACCGTTCAAGACTGGCCAGGCTCTGGGAGCAGATGATGAGCGAACAGGTGCAAAGGACCTATGATGAAGTGGACCTGGGAGTAATCCTGAACCTGGATTGGCGCACCTGGAGAAACTGGGTGGAAGGGAAATATGACGCTAATTTTGTGAAAGCGGGAGGCACTTTGCCGGCTGATAAAGATCCCTCCGCGGACTATGGAGGTGGCAGGTTCATCGCTTGCATGCCCCTTTTAACGCATGCCGGTCCGGGGGAAGCAGTCCGGGTCAAAGCGCTTATCATGGGCAAAGTGGATAAGCCGGAACTGCATTACAGAAAGATTGGCAGCGGTGAATTTATATCTAATGATATGGAACATGACGCCCGGGGGGTATACCGGTCCACCATTCCGGGGCAGCAGGAAGATTTTGAATGGTATATAACGGCCGAAACAAGCCTGGGGAACGTGATATTCCCGGCCACCGCCGGAGTTATTGTGGCTGAAAGGATGTATCAGACGGTGGTTGTATCCCGACTGTCCAAGACTGTCATTGAAGCGACCAAATAGAACGGAATACAACGTAAATAACAAGTAGAAATCTTTCATTATGAAAAATCTTCTCATCCCCCTCCTGTTTGCCATTGGATTTCCTCTGGTGGCGCAAAACTCCATTCAACTGGAGCTGGAAAACAACTACCTCAACCTGCCGGTGTCCTATGACGAGGATGATGGTGTATCACTGGAACTCGTGGTCGAAGGCCAGGTGGTCCGGCACCTCGATGTGTACCTGCCTGATGAGCATCCCGATTTCTGGGTATTCCTGGACATCAGGGACTGGAAAGGAAAAGGGGCCGAGCTCAGGACCGGAGACGGGGAAGAGAAAAAAGGGCTTGGAATGGTCTACCAGTCCGATGTAAGAAAATACCTGCAGAATGCTTATAAAGAAACACACCGCCCTCAGCTTCATTTTTCCACCATCCGGGGGTGGATCAACGATCCCAACGGCCTTGTGTACTATGACGGGGAATACCACCTCTTCTTTCAGCATTATCCTTACGGGTATTTCTGGGGCCAGCCCCACTGGGGTCATGCGGTCAGCACCGACCTGGTCCATTGGAAACAACTTCCTGATGCCATTTACCGGCACGAACACGCAGGAATCTTTTCAGGCAGCTCGGTGATCGATTACAGGAATACCAGCGGATTCAAATCAGGGGAAAACGATGTGATGGTAGCCATATATTCCACCACCATGTTCCTTGACGGCCAATATGCCTCCACCCAGAATATTGCCTATTCCAATGACCGGGGGCGGACCTTCACAGATTATGAACATAATCCGGCAATTGGGGACCGGTTTGAAGTTTTGGGCACACACAATGCCCGTGATCCGAAGGTATTCTGGCATGAGCCAACCGGCAAATGGGTTATGGTAGTGTATGAACGAATTGGACATTCCATCTTTACCTCGGATGATTTAAAGGAGTGGGAATACCAGAGCCATACAGAGACCTTCTGGGAATGCCCCGAGTTGTTCGAACTCCCTGTGGACGGCAACCCTGAAAACACCAGATGGGTCATGTACGGAGTTTCCGGTGACTATCTCATCGGGGATTTCGACGGTAAGAAATTCACACCGGAGTTGGGGATGTTCAATTATCTTCAGGGAAAGTTTTTCGCGGCCCAGACCTTCACCAATGTACCCGAATCGGATGGCCGCCGTATCCAGGTGGGCTATTGTGAGATCCCCGGATGGGTGGATATTCCTGAACCCAATCCCCCATTCAACGGGCTGATAAGCTTTCCCACAGAGCTTACCCTGAGAACCACAGCCAACGGAATCCGGATGTTCAATGAGCCGGTGAAGGAAATAGAATTAATCCATGAGAACGCACACAGATGGAAAAACCTGACCATGGAGGAGGCCAATAACTCTCTCAAGTCCATTGATGCGGAATTATTTCATATCAGATGTGAGATTGAAAACGAAAACGCCATCGCCTACAGCCTCATTATCGATGACGATGTGCTTTACTATACACTAAAGCCAAACATTTTTTACTACAACCAGGAGGTTGAGGAGGCCGAATCCTTCAAGATTAAATACCTGCCTGAACTGGGCAGCAATACCATGTACTATGAATGTATCGTGGACCGGACCAGCCTGGAGGTATTCGTCGACCATGGTAGGTTTACCATGGTATTACCCAGAAAATTGAATCCTGAAAACCGGGGCATAAGGTTCGATGCAGGTGATGGGGGACAAGAGATCAATGACATTATGATCAGACAGTTGGAAGTCTATGAAATGAAGTCCATCTGGGAGTGAGACTGAAATAAAAACAGGCCTGGCACCCGTGAGGCAGGAGTGCCAGGCTTGCTACAATTACAATTTATACCATTTTGTTACTCAACTATTAACTTCTGAATCGCACGGGAACCATCCAGTTCCGCCTCCAGGAAATACAATCCTTTTGACAATGAGCTTATATTAATTTGTTTTTCATTAAATGAGCTCATCACCTTTTGTCCGGAAATGTTGTAAATATTCACCTCAAAGACATTGCTTACAGTTTCAATCTGGATGAAATCACTTGCAGGATTTGGAAAAACATGGAGAAACTCTTTCGCGGAGAAATCCCAGATTCCTGTAGGTGCGTAATTGTAAAGCTCGTCAACTTCTTCCACGGACAATGCAACATCAAATAACCTGAAATCATCCATAAATCCGTCGTAATACATGATATCGGGGAATTTTTCTCCTTCTTCGTCTAACCACCCCTGTCCGGCAAAACCGAGCTTAATATGGTCATCATCCAGGGAAACTCCGGTGAATCCTTCACCAGCTATGATTTCTTCCAGGTCTCCCGCAATATTCAGCGGCTCCTCCTCCAGCCCGACCAATATGTTATCCACATATATGCGCATGGACTCGCCTTCAACAGAGTGGGTGATCACCACCTGGTGCCATTCACCATCATTCCAGGGTGTAGGATTAAGTGATCCATCGTCCCCTACCCAGCCTATCCAGCTGAGTTCAACATTAAATATTCCTTCATAACTGGACAGGAATATACCTCCCACTCTTGGCTCCTCGTCGTACCAATCGCTCAGGGGGTCACCGGAAAAGGTTCCGAAACTCATGATCCCCCAAAAATCCTGAGTAGATTCCGTTTTCAGCCAGAAAGACCAGGTCCAGTCCATTCCGTGGTTAAAACCCTCAAGGGGGTCAAACACGATCCAGCTCCCGGCAGGGTCAAAATATGCTCCCCCGTTAAATTTGCCTTCGTCGGCTTCCACATTCACTTCTTCCGTGAGCTCAAAATCGTAATCAGTGTAAGAGAGATCAGCCTCATCATCGAAGCTTAAATGCAGAATCTGGGCATCCTCAAAACTGAGTTGAGCGGTCAGATTCCCTGTAATGAACACAGCTAATAATAACAGTAGTAATGGTTTTTTCATAAGAAGTAGTTTTGGTTTAATTTTATAGTTGGGTTAAGATAATAAAATTCAAGCTAATGACAATGATTTTTAATTGAATTCTTAACTTTAGAAAGTAAGTATTATTCCTTATAATTCAAAACAAATGAAATTTAATGTCCCCTTGATCTCCCTGTTAGCGATATGCGCATTGGGATGCACAGAGCGGAATGCTTCCATGGATTGACAGATGAACCCATCGGGGAACTTGTCCCACTGGCCCGGTCGTGGAACCACCCGCCGGAATTGAACGTTTCGTCCGGCCACATGAAAGGTGCGGGCTACAACAAGTTTCAGAGGTCCTATGTATTGGAAGGGGATCATTCAGGCACCCCGGTGGAATTTCAGATTGAAGGCAGCGAGGAACAACCCATAGTGAATCCGGCCTTTGTTCTGAAGGGATGGGGTCAGAAGACTGTCCGCCTGAAAATCAATGGGGTGGTTACCGTGGAGGGTAAGGATTTTATGTCCGGGTACGAAAAAAAGCTTGAAGGAACCGACATGGTCCTCTGGATTAAGGATCATGCCACCAAAAAGAAACAATATACCATAGAATAAAAGCGCATCACCATGATAAAAAGAAAGAACACATTGAAGTGTATCCTCATCCTGGCAACCATCATCCCAGGATTGGTCAGTTGCACACAACAACCTGAATATCTGAACACAGATCTTCCGGTGGACCGGCGTGTGGAAGACCTGGTCTCCCATATGACCCTGGAGGAGAAAATCTCCCAGATGAGCCACCTGGCACCGGCCATCGAAAGGCTTGGAGTGGTATCTTATGAACCAAACTTTCCCAACCCCCTGCTGGTTGATGAACATCCGGATTATGACAAGGTAGAAATGGAAGAGGAGATGGATTTGCGTGCCTGGGAGAACCTGAAATACTGGGAAGGTGGATGTCTGGACGGGGGCTGGTGGAACGAAGCCCTGCATGGGGTGGCCCGTGCGGGCCTGGCTACTGCTTTTCCGCAGAGCATAGGTTTGGGCAGTACCTGGAATCCCGGCCTTATTGAGAGGATGACTGGTGTGGCCAGTACAGAGGCCCGGGTGCATCACAATGTCTACGGGAAAAAACTCACCTACTGGTCACCCACCATCAACATCCTGAGGGATCCCAGGTGGGGGCGCAATGAGGAATCTTACAGCGAGGACCCATACCTGCTCTCCAGGATGGCGGTCTCCTTTGTAAAAGGATTCCAGGGGGATGATGAGAAATACCTCAAAGCCATAGCCACTATAAAACACTTCCTGGCCAACAACAGCGAATACAACAGGCACGACGGATCTTCTGATATCAGTGAACGTTGGTTGCATGAGTATTACCTGGCTGCATTTAAGGCAGCCATTACCGAAGGAGGCGCCTATTCGGTCATGAGTGCCTACAATGCAGTGAACGGCATCCCGGTCAGTGCCAGTTCCCATTACCTCACCGGGATCCTGAGGGATCAGTGGGGTTTCAAAGGGTACGTGGTTTCCGATTGTGGAGCTGTCAGTGATATCGTGCATCAACACCAGTATGAAACTGATCCTGAAAAAGCTGTGGCCTTGGCTGTAAAGGCCGGACTGGACCTGGAATGTGAGACCTGTGAAACGGAACAGTTCATGTATGATCAGTACCTCCCCGGATCAGTCGAAAAAGGATACATTACGGAAGCAGAGATAGACATCGCGGTAAAGCGTTTGTTCAGGGCACGCATGCTGCTGGGGGAATTCGATCCACCCGGGCAGGTCCCCTACAATGATATTACAGAGGAGGACCTGGATACCCCTGAGAGCCGGGAACTGGCCCTGCAGATTGGCCGGGAAAGCCTGGTCCTGCTGAAAAATGAGCACGACTTCCTTCCCCTGGTCCGGGAGGAGATCGGCAGCATTGCAGTAATAGGGCCCAATGCGGACAGGGCTGTTCTGGGTGGATATTCCGGATCCCCTTCTGTGTTGATCGATCCGCTGACAGGGATCAGGGAGCTGGTTGGAGATGAGATTGAGATCAGGTTTTCGAAAGGCTGCGAGGTCACAGACAGGGATGTGGTGGATTGGGATGATGAAAAGGATGAACCGGTCTTTGAGATATTGGAAGAGTCTGAAACCATCAGGAAAGCCGCTGAGGTAGCAGCCGCATCCGATCTGGCTATCCTGTTCCTGGGAACCAACCTGGACATTGCCAACGAAGCGGCCGACCGGACTGATCTTGACCTGCCCGGGAACCAGCTTAAGCTGGCAAAGGAAGTCTTTAAAGCCAATCCCAATACGGTTGTTGTACTGATCAATGGCATGCCACTGGCTGTGAACTGGCTGGATGAAAATGTGCCGGCGATCCTTGAGGCCTGGTATCCCGGCCAGGCAGGTGGAACAGCGATCACTGAAGCATTATTTGGTCTCTATAATCCCGGGGGAAAGCTTCCTGTTACCTTTCACAGGGGCGTTGAAGACCTCCCCCCCCTGGGTGATTATGATATCACGAAAGGGCGTACCTACTGGTTCTATGAAGGAGATGTATTGTATCCCTTTGGTCACGGCCTGAGCTATACCACTTTCGAGTTCAGCCACCTGGAAATCGATAATTTATCCAACCTGGATTCCAACGGTTCAGTGAAAGTTACAATGGATATTAGGAATACCGGTTTGGTAAAAGGAGATGAAGTGGTCCAGCTCTATGTGAAAGACCTGGAATCGGATCTGATCCAGCCATTGAAGAAACTAAGGGATTTCAAACGGGTTACCCTTGAGCCGGGTGAATATAAGGCCATCCGGTTCGAGTTAACCAGGGAGGATTTCAGTTTCTGGAATGAAGAGAGCAATGGGTGGGATATGGAGCCCGGAGAGTTTGAGATCCAGGTCGGAAACTCTTCCCGGAACATTCTGCTTAAACAGGGTGGACTGGCGGCGAATCCACAATGATAAAGCAACTTAAAGTGATTTCCAATTCAAAGTACAGAATATGAATACAGTCATTTTAAAGGCCAATGGCACCGTTGAGATCATAGAACAGGAAAAACCCAGGGCCTGTGAAGATTTTGCAGTGGTTAAAGTCCATACCGCTCCCATGTGTACTGAATATTATAAGTATAAAGAGGGAAAAGAAGATCTCTGCCTGGGCCATGAAGCAGCAGGTGAGGTGGTCGAAGTCGCTCAACCAGGTAAAGTGAAGGTGGGTGACAGGGTGGTGGTAATGCCCCAGTACCCCTGTGGCAAATGCCATTTATGCATGAATGGGGATTACATCCATTGCGAAAATATTGTAGATCCCGCTGGTACATGCTTATGCAACTCAGGCATAGCTACATATTCCCAGTATGTTCTGAAACAGGACTGGTTGTTGCTGCCCATTCCAGGAGAGATGTCTTATGATCACGCAAGCATGGCTTGCTGTGGCCTTGGGGCCAGTTTTGGGGCCTTGAATACCATGGATGTGGGGCCATTAGATACGGTATTGGTGGCTGGGCTTGGCCCTGTGGGACTGGGTGCTGCTATAAACTGTATTGTCCGCGGAGCACGGGTAATAGGGTTAGCCAGAAATGGCTACAGGATGGCTCTGGCAAGGGATATAGGAGTGTGTGCAGTTCTGAATCCTGAGGATAAAGATTGCATCAGACAGATCAAAGATTTAACCCGTGGACTGGGCGCGAATAAATCGGTCGACTGCTCAGGGGGTGAGAATTATCAGCTCCTCTGCATTCGGGGCACCAGAAGAAGGGGCCAGGTGGCATTTGTGGGTGAATCTGGCCACCTGACCGTAAATGTGAGCGATGATCTGATCAGGAATGGCCTGATCCTGCATGGAGCCTGGCATTGGAACCTATCTGACGTGACAAAAATGATGGAAACCATTCAAAGGTCCGAAAGCCTCATTGACAAATTGATCACCCATACATTTCCATTGGATAAGACAGAGAAGGCCTTTAAACTTCAGGTAAGCGGGAAATGCGGGAAAGTCCTGCTACATCCCTGAAGTATTTGAAAGAATAGACGATATCATTTATTTCTTAAGGTTAAAAAGTTTCTTTTTTTCATTTGTTTTTCATAATTTAACCCTGATTTCATTTTAAACAGTTCACTAAAACCTATTCACTATGAAAAAACCATTACTATTCATTTTTACAGCAATTATTTCGGCCGGAATGTTCGCCCAGATCTCTACGGAAGACAGCCAGGTGCTTTACCTGAGTTTTGATGATGATACAGAGCTCAGTGCCAATGAGGAGGGAATTGATCTTCTGGATGAAGCGGATGTGGACGCAGCAGAGGGGATGTTTGAAGGAGCTGCCTCTTTCAACGGTACTTCCAGTTTCCTGGTTATGGATCTGATCCCGGATTGGAACCATGGCATGGACTGGAGCCTTTCATTGTGGATGCAAACTTCTTTTGCCGGCGGTCAGGGAATGATTGGTATAACCACATTCAGCGGAAGTATTGAAGGGGACGATTGGGACGCCCCGGAAGTACAGGGAGGCTTCGGATTGTTCTTTGTTGATGATGACATGCTGATGGCAGATTGTTCGTGGGTTAATGCTGTTGAGCCTGAAGCGGTAGAGAATTATTACAATGATGGTGAATGGCACCATGTAGTCGTTACCTATGCTGCCGAGGCTACTACTATGACCATCTATATGGATAATGTACTTTACGCAGAGAATATTGAATTTGATATTGCAGGTGCATTGGAAGACCCGGATCTTTCCGAAGCTTCCATTGAAGATGATAATCTGAAACTCGGATTTACATCGGGTACTTTTCCCGAGGAGGTTGCTTCGCAGGCTTTTGATGGCTTAATGGATGATCTCAGGTTATTCAGTATCACATTAACTGCTGATGATGTGGATGAAATTTTCACTTACTCACCCACAGGTGTACAGAATTTCTTAGCGAAGGACCTGCTCTCCGTATATCCCAACCCTGCCAGTGAATTCATTCAGTTAAATACTGATTCACAGAACGTTTCGATATATAACATGGTAGGTAGCCCGGTTATTTCTCTGGACAACTATCATGGAGAAAGAATCGCCTTAGATCATCTCAGCCAGGGCATGTATATGATTAAAACAGACGACTCAACTGCTAAAGTAATTATTCAATAGTTTTTGGGTTATGCACTTCTTCAAGCTGGTATCTCCATTTTAGCTTGAAGAGTTGTTTGAAAAGTTGAAGGGGGCTGACCAGGGAAACCTGTCAGTACCCCCTTTCTTTAACAGGATATGGACAGTTGTTTCATAGGAATCGCTCCCCATCTCTTTGCTATCACCCAGTAAGCTTATCCGCTTGATCTCCTCCGTAACCAGTATTTTTATCGTTTTGGATCGTGTTGTCATGGTAAAAGATTTTATAATTACCGAGGGCTTTAATAACGTCCTGATTTTTAATGTTTTGATTTACATAAAATAATTATAGAGCCGTATTCTTTCTTAAAGTTAGGAAGTTGTAATTTAGTACATAATTAATAGTAAAGCCTGAGGTATGAAACTACAGCATTTATTGATTCTTAGTACACTTGTAATGGTGGCCTGCGGAGCTCCCGGGGAGAGGAAAACCAGCAATGGATCCGGCTCCGGGTCAAACCTGGAGACGCCCAATATCCTGTTTATCATGTCTGACGACCATACCTCCCAGGCCATCAGTGCCTATGGGGGAATGCTTGGAGGGGTCTGCCCTACCCCCCATATCGACCGCCTTGCCAAAGAGGGTATGCTTTTCAGTAACTGTTTTGTGACAAACTCCATCTGTTCACCAAGCCGTGCGGCCATTATGACCGGCAAATATGCCCACATGAACGGAGTCTATAAGTTCACAGCCCTGGATCACCGGCAACCCACCCTTCCCAAAATAATGCAGGGAGAAGGCTACCAGACAGCACTCATCGGGAAATACCACCTGCACTCAAATCCGGTGGGACTGGATTATTTCGAGGTGCTTCCCGGTCAGGGTGAGTACCATAACCCGGAGTTTATCGTATTTGGGGATGAGCACCCCAGCGGTTGGGTGGAGCAGGGAAAAAGGACAACCTACCAGGGTCACTCTTCGGACGTGATCGCCGACCGTACGTTGGATTATCTTAAAAACCGAAGGATAAGTGATCAGCCTTTTATGCTATTCTGTCATTTCAAGGCACCCCATGATAACTGGGAATATGCCGAACGCTACAGAGAATTCCTTGAAGATGTGGAGATCCCGGAACCAGCCAACCTGTTTGACGATTACAAAGGCCGAAGTGATGCCCTGAAAAACACCCTTCAATACATTGGAAGCCAGTGGGGTGATCATACCAATTTTGAGCAACAGACCGCACACCTGGAGGGTATGGAGAAGAGGAAGATGCAGTATCAACTTTATATGAAGAAGTACCTCCGGTGCGTCAAGGGGGTGGATGACAACATGGGGCGGATCCTGGATTACCTGGATGAATCAGGACTTGCCGAAAATACCATTGTGATCTACACGGGCGACCAGGGTTTTTACCTGGGAGAGCATGGGCTATATGACAAGCGATTCATGTATGAGGAGGGTTTACGGATGCCATTCCTGATGCGCTGGCCAGGCAGGATCAATAAAGGGGTGGTGAGTGACGGCATGATCCTGAATGTTGATTTTGCGCCCACCATCCTGGATGCGGCGGGCATTGAACCTGATCCCGAGATGCAGGGACGAAGCTTTATGGAGCTTACAAGGGGGATCATCCCTGCCCACTGGCGGGAATCCATGTACTACCGCTACTACTACTCCCATTTTGAAACAGAGCCCCACTACGGGATCAGAACCTATACCCATAAACTGATCTGTTTTGACCGCATTGATCAGTGGGAGCTGTACGACCTGGAAAAGGATCCCATGGAGATGAAAAATCTTTATGGACAACCAGGAACTGCGAAGTTAACTGTCAAGCTGAAAGAGAAGCTCTATCAGCTACAGTCTGAATTGGGAGACAAGAAGGAGGATGAGGGAGACTTCCCGAATCTGGGGAAGCTGGCAGCCAATCCGCTCCATGTGGCCCCGGAGATTGATCTTGCAACAGGCTCAATGACGGTTCTTGTCCGGTTCCGGACCGGGGTGGGGGGGACGCTCTTCTCAACCGGTGATATCGATCATGGTCCCAAGGAAGTGTGGGAGGAGGGTGTGAACTGTGTGTCCCTTATGGTCGGGGAGTCCGGGCTGCTCTTTTTCGATGGTGAAGAGGAGTATTTTCTTGAATCTCAGATCTCGGACGATGATTGGCATACCGTGGCGCTGGTGATGGAAGAGGGTCAAGCCACTATCCACGTGGACGGAAAGGCGACCAGAAAAATTGTATGCCGGATCAGGAAGGAGGGATTTCCACAAAACTTTAATATCGGTGCCGGTATGGACGAACAGGGTGAACTGGGTTATAATTTCCGGGGGGAGATCTCCCATCTTCTTATTTATGATAAGCCAGTCACGGGCGAAGACTTTGTATTATTTGCCAACTCAGGGATTCCCGATGGTGAGACGATTCTTTCATATTCAGCATATAAGTGATCGGAAGAAAGGATTCTGATTTATCAAATGACTGTAGATATTTTTATTTCAATTTGTGTTGTAAACTTTCTATTCAGCCAAATAATAAGTGTTTTTGTACCGTCAGTATCAACTATTTTACCCTGCTTAAAATCAGTACCGACTTTTTGAACTTCACCATTAATTGATATACTAACAGGATTATCACTACTCCAATTCTTTATTACAAATGCAGGATTAAAGCTATTATAGGCAGATGTTGCATTCACAGTGAATGACATTATATTCGATATCGAACTCAGTTTATAGGCCCTCTCAGATTTATCATATCCTTGTGAAATTAATCCAGAAGGATTGATTATTGATGGAGCATTCAGCCAGGACTTTCCAAGACGGGCGATATCATCAACAGAAAAATTCGATAATCCCATAAGCATGATTTTCGTGGCATAATTTACACCTTCGGCAAAAAAGTTGTTTTCACCTTCAATCCAGATATGGCTTAGGGAAGTATGTGACGCATAAGTGGAGTTTTTCGCGTCTCTGCCGAAGGATTCTACATTGTTTACCGGCCAGTGGTTCCACCAAGTATAATAGCCATCAGGTCGCATATAGGTTGTAAAAAGTACGTCATCACCTGGTTCAACAATGGTAAAAGCATCCTGATCGGTGTCTTTGAAATTTACGAGCTGAATGTTCACACTAGCAGGAGGATTGCCAAAGGGCTGATCTTCAGGAGGCATCGGTAAACTGTATGAAATATAATCGCCATCTAAATTTGCAAGAGTTACACAATCTTCGCTTTCAAGATTGTCATAAGGTGAACTGCCCGGACTGTGAATTATCATAGTTTCCTGATATTCATAATTGCCATGGTCCTTGCCGCTCCATAGGGTATTTTTTTGCGCTGCGACACCATCAGGATAGATGTAATAATACCAGTCAGAAAAATCGGCCCATCCCTCGGGCTGATCTTCACGGTTAATCAGATTATAACAATTATCTATCAATGCAAATCTGTAATGTACCACAATCCTTGCGGGTGTATTCTCGATAATCTTTACATGCGCAAACCTGTTTTGTTTATCGGACATAGGCTCAGCACCACCCGAACACATTCCCGGTGCACCCCATGTTTCATTAAACTCGTTACTATACCACGCACCGTTTTCAGATACAAGATGAGCTATGAAATTTGTTCCTCTCCAGAACACCCATTTGTTAGAGGTCCAGTCAAAATTTACTACCACGTCCGGATGATCAGCAACCTGCCAGTTATCATTCCACACTTCTGACGGAGACCCGGCATCGTTATCCCAATTGCCTGAAAATCCAAGTTTGGTATAAGCTGCACCGAAGTCCAGATCAGGCCCCTCCGGTAAGATTGTACTGCTGTTAAACGATGGAGCAGTCGGTGTAAATGATTTCTGGACCAGAGAGTTATCTGTGATGGTGCCGTCGGAGTTTAATGTAAACTCATAAGTATATTGGGTGCCAGAGTCGTAATCATAAATTACCCTTGTAACTGTATAATTTGAACGAACTGTATAATATTCGTCAACCCAGCCTGTCCAGTTGGGAATTGCGGGGCTGCTCATATCATCAAACGCCGGAGCGTAACGCCAATGAATAACAGCCGTAGAATCATCAGTCGAAATTATTCGAACATGTGAGTGCCTGCACAATTTATCCCATCGAATTCCTTCACCATCACCCGAAAAAGTTACAGGAGCCTGAGATGCGTACATAGCGCCAGAGGCTGTTTCCCACCTGGGAAGATAACTGGAAGCCCTCCAGAAATAAAACTTATCATCAGCATTTAACTTCACAGCTATATCTGCATGATCACCAGCTCTAAAATCAGCCTCCCACGATTCACCAGAATTGAGTTTAGTGTAATAAGCATTAAATCCACCTTGTGTTAATCCATCACCTTCGAATATCCATTCTCCGAGTGTATCCCCTTCAAAGTCTTTGATGACAATGGGCTCAGCAGGTTGACCGAAACTGACCGGCACGTCAAATACCTGCATGGCCAAGATTAGTAAACTAAATATTTTCATATTGTTTGTCACACGAGCAATCCTGTAGATTTATTGATCTACTTTGTGAGACCATGGCCATGGGAGTACCTGCAGACGATTTGCCCAATGAACCCACTGGGCGGACATATCCTTAACAAGTTCAGGATATTGAGCTGCCAGGTTTTGTAATTCTGTTCTGTCAGCATCAAGTTCATATAATTCCCATTTATTTAAATCACTCTCCCCAAATTCGCTGTCACTCCAGGCCCGCGCAACGAGTTTCCACTTTCCGATACGTATAGCACGATTCCCTTCATGTTCCCAGAATAAGGCCTCTCTATCAATTGGCTTACCTGCGAAGGCCGGCAAGAGGCTTCTGCCTTCCATGGGAATAATCTCATTACCCTTATATTCCAGAGGATAATTTGCATCAGCTACATCGACACATGTGGCCATAATATCGATGAGATGACCGGGCTGACTCCTTAACTCATTTTTACTTTTGATTCCCCGCGGCCAGTGTGCAATTAATGGCGTGGATATTCCGCCCTCATGAACCCAGTGTTTATAAAGTCTGAACGGTGTATTGCTGGCATTAGCCCATGGGAGATCATAAGCGATGTAAGTGTCTGCAGGACCGGGCATCACTCCGATTCCCATACGTAAAGGTTTGCCGTCACGTGTATAATCAGGGAACATTTCAAATTGAAGCTCATCCGGCTGCATCGGTTTCTTTTCCATTTTGTCGTGTCTCTCTGCGTCATGCATTTCTTCCACGCCAATGGGTTCTTCACAGGCACCGTTATCCTGCAGGAAGAGGATCAAAGTATTTTCCAGTTCACCTTTTTCTTTCAATGCATCCACAATACGTCCAATTCCCTGATCCATATTATCGACCATTGCGGCATATACTTCCATACAGCGAATTCGCCAAGCCACCAGCTCTTCATCCTCCCATGGATATGAATCAGGATCCCGGTCAGACATGGCCCACTTTTTGTCAATCAGCCCCATCTTTAACATACGATTATACCGTTCCAGCCGCATTACATCCCACCCTCTGTCATATACACCTTTATATTTGGCAATGTCTTCGGGCAATGCATGCAATGGCCAGTGAGCCGCAGTATATGCTACGTATATGAAATACGGATCGTCCTGATCATGCTGCTTAATGTAATCTACAGTACGATCACTGATGGCATCGGTATAATAGAAGTCTTCACCGGGAGGTATTTGAGTATTATCATCGGTGAGAGTATTCGGATCATAAAAACTTCCGGCGCCGATAATGGTTCCGAAGAATTTATCGAAGCCACGCTGGCGGGGCCAGTTGTGTTTTGGACCATCAGGATCTGTATATGGTGTGACATGCCATTTCCCTGCCATATAAGTAGAATAGCCGTTAAACTTAAGCACTTCAGCAATGGTCATAGAATTATTGTTAAGGTCACCTTTGTATGCTTCAAGCTTGTGGCCCGCATCTGTCATATGGCCAATACCTGCCTGGTGCGGGTAAAGCCCCGTTAATATTGATGCACGTGTCGGGCAGCAGCGGGATGTATTATAGAACTGTGTAAAACGTAAACCGTTTGCCGCAAGCTTATCGAGATTGGGAGTTTTAATTTCTCCCCCATAGCAGCCGATATCGGAATACCCCATGTCATCGGCCATGATAACAATTATGTTCGGTCTGCTCGAAGTATTTGCTGATTCTGAGCATGAAACAATACCCATCACACTCACTGTTACTATAACCAGTGATCTGATTGGCGGTTTGAACAGTCTTTTAAATCTCATTTTTATCCAATGGTTTAATTTCAATCTGTAAATTTTCCATGGCTTTATGCTTTATCCATATAACCAGATCAGTTCCCGTGCCATGCTGCTCGTAGCCAATTCGTAAATTGTCTCCCTGATCGACAATATTTCCGTTCACCTTAACTTCCACATCCGCGTTTCCCCAGTCTTTAAAAATAAAAGCCGGATTTACAATGGATACAGGGATGTCCACCTCTTCCTGGAATTTCTCGGGGAATCCAAGCTTGAATTTGATCGGGTGTGCTCCTTTATCTTCCCGGGGTACAATGTATGCCCGCTGGGCCTGGTCATAGATGGGCTCGGAATATGATAATTCGATGCCTTCTATCATCAACCTCGGATAGTGCAACCACGACTTTGCCAGCTCCGTCAATTCTGCAGCCGGATCATCAGAAGCGATCATACCCGACAGGTAAACCTGTTCAAGGATGTTGTCTGTCCGCCTGTAATGCCACCAGTTGAGCGTGTGTCCAAGTGAGACTGAATAGCCCTCATCCCCGGGGTTGCTCGGCCACGTCTGAAATACATGTGGTGCCCTGCCTTCAAGGGGATAGGTTTGATTTTCAATACCGTGGGGTATAAAAATTGTGAAGGGTTTATAAGTGGAGTTCAGGTTGACCACCATGATGTTGGCCTGATTAAAACTACCGTAATCCCTGGGATAGGGCTGGTATGAGATGGTTTTGCTACTTCCATCCATCTTTATCAGGGTCAGTGGCGACAGGGAAATATCATCCTCAGGAATGTGCCCATCCTGCCCGAAAACAAACTCTTCATGAAATTCGTGAACCACAGTGGGCGGAATCTCCCGGATAGGTGCTACCCCCTGGAACAGCTCGTCCGTCACAGTGAGGCTCTGACCGGCCACCCCGGTGTAGATGCGCACATGGCGGGTATGTGTGCCATCAGGATAAATATAGTACCACTCGTCGGTCCAGTCACCCTCTCCATAGGGCGAACCGCTGGGAATGTATGAGTGTGCGATATATCCATCCGGATCACTCAGTGCAGCACGGACACGCACTACAATTCGGGCCGGATTCTGACTTTCGATCCACATCCGGGCATAGCGTGCTTCATCATCCCATAGCACTTCGCATGAGCTTGATGCGGCGGGATCGTAAGTCTCTGTCCAGCCATTGGAGTAGTGGATATTATTTTCGGTGACCATACAGGGATAGCATGGCATGCTGAATCGCATTTTGGTGGGGACCATATCAAAGTAGACTTCCACGGCGATGCGGCTGACTTCACGGGGGGCTTTAAAACCCGGTTCTTCCAGGTACTTAACAATAGGTTCCTCTACCCCCACAGCATGGAATGATTTTGCAGGCTTCAATTCGAATTCCTCACGGCTATTCTGAACTGAGGTATTGCAGCTGGTAATGAATATCACCAATATGCCGATAGAAATGATTCTTATGCGTGCCATATTCAAATGGTAAGACTGTTGTCTATTGTTCCTCCAGGACATGGATCTTAAAACTCCAGGCATGGTCACATGGAAGTGGATCGGGGATTTTCTCAATTACCAGGTCGCCTCGTTCCACGTGCCATGGAAGTGCTTCGTCCGAACCAAGCATTTTAAGTTCGGAGTTTTCTACAGGTTTTACTCCCGGAATATGGAAAGGGGCCAGGGGTGGCTCGCTTGCTTTGTACCTGTCAGCATCCTCTACATCCAGGATCTCGTTTCCAATCTCAATGGCATACAGAAACTGATCTTTCTGCATAAAACGTATGGTTCCTGATTTCCACTGGTCCGCCCCCCCCTTCATAAAAGGGGCTGGCCTGGAAGCATAGAGCGCTTCCTTGTTGATTGCCATCCATTTTCCCAGCTCCTTTAGAGCTTCCACCTGGGAATGGGGAAGCGTTCCGTCAGCCAGGGGTGCCACGCTCAGCAGGCTTATGCCATTCTTACTCTTCCGCTCCACAATCTCGTCGATGATCATATTCACGGGTCTGCTCACAGCATCAGGAGAATAGGCCCAGGAATGATAGGTCCCCAGTGCAATGTCGGTTTGCCAAACCTCTTTCTGAGCCTTATTCAGTTCCCCGGCTTCGATGTCAAGCACTGAGCAGGAGAGGGGCAGGTCGTCTGCTTTGCGTGTCACGACCACTTCTTTGCCCTGTTTCATGGCCGTGTTGAAATAGTGAGCCAGGGAAGACATTACATAGTCCTCTCCAATGCACTCCGGATCACTGAAGCCAATTTCAAACCAAAGTTGGTCGGGGCTGTACCTGTCAATGACTTCGATCACATTTTTGTACCATTCCTCCTGAAACTCTTCACTGATGGGCTCGTTCTGCCATGAATCTTTTACATCTCGGACCGGACCGTAGAGCCCTGAGTATTTTTGATCATTCACATCGGTTTTATAGGGACACAACATCCTTCCCGGATTAAAATAGAACCAGTTAGTATAATAATGAAAGGATGCAAAGGTTTTCATTTCCTGTTTTCTGACTGCGGCCAGCATTTCTCCAACCACATCACGCTGAGGACCCATATCGCCGGAGTTGTACTCATGATGTTCGCTGTCCCACATGGCAAAACCGTCATGGTGAATGGCTACCGGTCCGGCAAAATCAGCACCTGCTTCCTTAAACAGCACGGCCCACTCATCAGGGTCCCAATGCTCCGCTTTGAACATGGGAATAAAATCCTTGTAACCGAACTCCAGTCCGGGCGTTCCATAGACCTGACTTACATAATCATAGGTGTTCTCATATTGATCCTCAATGTGTCCCCAGGCTTCTGAAGTTCCGCCTTCAGGCATGTACATATTGCGGCCACCCCAGCATCCGAATGCAGGTACCGAGTAAACCCCCCAGTGGAAATATATTCCGAGAACAGCATCTTCGAACCATTGCGGAGTCTCATGCTTTGCGAGGGATTTCCAGGTGGGTTCGTAATAGTTCTTAACTGCAGGTGCTTTATTGTTTCTTTCTCCACAACTCACCAAAATCCCTAAAGCAAATACACTAATTAAAACAAGGGATACACTAAATATCTTCATTTTTTATTCCTTTCTGAATTTCATAAGTATGTCCCTAACAATTCATTCATTTCCTTTACAATTTCCGGGAATTTTTCATAGAGGTTATTGACCTCACAGGGATCCTCCTTCAGGTTATAGAGGGAACCGGTCTCTTCCCGGGTTGCGGGATCTCCCGGTATTTCACCATAACGTACTTCACCAAAAATCATTTTCCAGTCGCCCTTTCTGATTGCAAATGCTCCTGCTCCTGAATGATGCACAGTTGATTCCCGCAAGGGTTTATCGTAAGGTTGCTGAAGCATAACCGGCAACAGATTATAACTGTCCTCTCCGGCCAGATCTGGCAGAGGTTCATCAAACAGGGCAGAAAAGGTGGCTATGAAATCCGTCATACAAACCGTTTCATGGGAGATGGTTGAAGGCATAATATGTTGCGGCCAACGAATGATCAGAGGTACACGGTGACCCCCTTCAAAAATCTGTCCCTTATAACCCCGGAGGTCACCGGCTGACGCGTGACCATTCACTCCTTGCCTGGGTCCGTTGTCACTGGAGACGATCAGTATGGTGTTCTCCTCTACTCCCAGGCGTCTTAGTGCCCTGTCTACTTCACCCACACAGTAATCAAACAATGCAACCTGGTCGCCACGAGGTCCGGCACCTGTGGTTCCTTTTACAAAACCGGCAGGCAGCCATGGGATGTGGGGCAGCGAAAGAGGCAGGTACACAAAAAAGGGTGAATGCTCCCTGACCTGCAGTTCCATAAATTCAATGGCCCTGTTGGTGAAAATGGTATCGGCTTTTTCATGTTCCCAGTCAGCCGCCATCAGGACATCTTTAATAAAATCACCATCACCCACCACATTCAGACCTGTCACTGCCATGAGCGGAGTTCCAATGACATGCCTGTTTTCAATGAAACTGAATGGGGAATCGTCACTGGTGCAGCCTGAAGTGCCAAAGAAATAATCAAATCCATGATCTGCGGGAGCGTCCCGGATCAACCTTTCATGATCCACGGAGGCCTCATCCTGTTCCTGCCTTGAGTATCCCTTCTTCAGTGTCCACTCCATGCCCACATGCCATTTACCGATGGCGGCAGTCCTGTATCCCTGGTTCTGGAAAACATGACCGATGGTAAGCCGGTCCTTTTCAATGAGTGGCAATCCATACCCACCCTGCACCCCTCTTTTATGAGCAGTCCGCCAGCAATATCGTCCGGTTAGCAAACTATATCGCGATGGTGTGCACACCGAAGAGGAGGTATGTGCATCTGTAAATCGCATCCCCTGGGTAGCCAGGCGATCTATGTGGGGTGTGCGAATTTTTGATTCAGTATTGTAGCAGGAGATATCCCCATACCCCAGGTCATCCGCAAAGATGAACACCACATTGGGACGTTGATCCGGAAAAGTAGCCACTGCAGTTCCTGTCCCCGGACACAGGAACAGGAACAATGCAGAAAGAGTGGTTGCTGCTATCTGAACCAAGGAACTTATTTTAGTACAGGATGGTGATAGCGCTCAATCTTAATTACATAAGCATGGTCGCAGGGTTTTTCGTCGGGCATCTCAACAACCAGTCCGTCGCGCGTCAGGCTCCACTCCAGGTCCTTGCCATCGCCAAGCAGGCTGATGCGTTTGATCTCTTCCTTATAGAATCCCGGATATTGCGGACTATCTTCTCCTTCCACGATTGTAAGTGTTTCCCCGTCATAGATGGCACCAAACTCCTCGCCGGCAAACTCAACCCAGATCTCCTCATCCTCCTGTTCATAATAGAACTCCATCCCTTCGCCAACTTCTCCACCTGAAATATCACCCTTATTGTCCTTCTTAAAGACCAGTGTATAGACTCCTTCATCCCCTTCGATTTCAATAGTTTTGCCCTCAATGGAAGGGACATCTCCATAATCTGTTTCCTCATCCTCCCCTGCTTCTCCGGGATCAGTACCGGTTAAAGTCTTAATCACGGCTTTTTCACCCGGCCAATCGAGGAATGTGGCATAGAGATTATCTCCATTCACCGTAAAACGGACATCTTCTTTGGTATATACAATCCCGGACTCGTTAAATCCGAGTTCCTCGACTTCGCCCAGGTTGGTGGGTCCTTCTCCGGCCACCATCCATGGGGTTGTTTCGTAAATGGCTTCTCCATTGATATCCAGCCAGGCTCCCATGGCAAGCAATACCTCCTTTGCTCCTTCCGGTATGGTGCCATCAGGTTTTGGACCCACATTAAGCAGCAGGTACCCGTTCTTACTGACCCGGTCCACCAGGTTATCGATCAGCCTATTGGGGGTCTTAAAAGTCAGGTCATTGGCATAGCCCCATGCACCGCGATCATCCACCGAGTTGTCGGTGATCCATTCATTGTAGGTAAGATGGGGCATCTGTCCCAACTCCAGGTCACGAACACCCGCTCCTGGCACCAGGTCATGGCCTTTGTAGGTTACCACCACTTCTTTGCCAGCTTCATCGGCCTGGTTGTAGTAATAGGCGAGGAAATCCTTCACATACCCTTCGGGGATATCATCCAGGGCAAAATCGAACCAGATAAAGTCGGGACTGTAGTTATCGATCACTTCAATGATCTTTCCGTACCACTCATCGATGAACTCCTGGTTACGCTTCTCTCCCGGCATATGATACTGGCCATATAAACCTGAATTCTTTGGATCGCCCGTATCGTATTCCTTATTATGAACAGGGAAAAAGAACCAGTTGGCTGCGTGGTGAAAGGCTGTCACAAATTTCATATCTCTTTTCTTGATAGCCACTTCCAGCTCACCCACAATATCTCTTTTGGGTCCCATATTGGCTGCGTTCCAATCAGAATATTTGGTATCCCACATGGCAAATCCATCGTGGTGCTCGGCTACCGGACCGGCATACCGTGCCCCGGCCTTCTGGAACAGGTCGGCCCATTCATCCGCATCAAATTTGTCAGCTGTGAAAAGGGGGATCAGGTCTTTGTAGCCATAATCGGGGGTCAGCTTTCCAAAGGTCTTTTCAAAATGCTCACGGGCCTCGCCATCCTCTTCCAGATAGAGAGCGAATGAATACCAGGTGGTATTGGAGCCAAAGGCATGAACCGCATAGGGTCCCCAGTGGGTGTAGATGCCAAACTTGCCCTTCTGCAACCACTCGGGTGTTTGCACACGCCTCAGTGATTGCCAGTCAGCCGTGTACTTCTGTCCCGTGACTAAGAATGATGCAGCCATGAACAGGAAAATCAGAATTCCGGATTTTGAAAGTGCTTTCATAATACATAGATTGATTTAATTGTGTTGGTATATTTTAGTTCAGATCTAATTCTAAGTTTTTATTTTATTGATAACAAAACTCATGGGCTCAGTGCCATCGGTCATAACCCAGAGTACCAGGTCCAGTTGACCGTCGGTGCCCCTGACAAGGCCCTGGCGGATGATCCCGTTTAATGTTACCGGTGTCCCATTGATTGAAACAATGGCAAGCTGATCCCATTTATTGATTACAAAACAGGGATTGTGGATGGGTGACTGATCGGAAGCATCCAGAGAAAACGAAATCTGATCTTCCATGGCAACCAGTTCATAGGCCCTTTCTCCCTTGCTGTATTCGTCATGCTCCGCTCCTGATAAATTCTCGATCGGGGGGGGATGATTCCATGATCTCGCCAGGGGGATCAGTGATTCAGCACTGTGGTTGGTAAAACCGTAAAGAAGCATGTTACCGGTTTCTGTCAGGTTATCTGCGGCTCCAAGGGCAGAATGTGCCAGCCGGTCCGGAGCCACACAGAAACGGCCGTCGCATGGTGCCTGGGTTACCGGATAGTGGTTCCATGCTGAATACTTTGAATAGGATGTCTTCTCCCCTCCTGCCCAAACATTGACTTCCGTACCGGGAGGGAACACCTCAAAAACCTTGTAATCCGATTTCAGATTCACCCAAAGTACCTGTGCATCGAATGCACCCTCCGGGTGACCTTTGCTCCAGTCCAGCTCGGTGATTTCATCCTCGTGAGATACAATGGTTAAGGATTGGGGGTTGATGTTGTCCTCAGGATATGTGCCGGCCTCTGACAGGAACTGTGTGTCATGAAACCCGATGCTTCCTCCTTCCTCGTCATCATAATGATCCATATCTCCATGAACATCCACTGTCCGAACACCCACACCATCCGGGTAGATGGTCAGGTATTCATCTGTCCATACTCCCCAACCATCAGCGTTGCGACAGGTATTGGGGTGCTTATAAAGCACATCCACCGAGGCGTACCTCCAGTGCACCACCACCCGGGCATCCGTATTCTCTATGATCCTCACATGGGAATGACGTGCCTGGTAATCGGACATGTGTTCGCAGCAGCTTTGTGCGCCCTCTTGTTCACTCCCCCAGTGCCAATCGGTAAGCTCAGAACTTTGATCTGAGATCCATTTGTTGGTTTCCGTGACCCAGCCAGGACTTCGGTTCCCCCTCCAGAATACAACGCTGGTGGGCATTAGGTCAAATTTTACCACGATATCGGGATGCGCGGGTTCCCGCCACATATTATCCCACAGGTCATGATATTTTAGTTTTGCGTACCTGGCACCGAACCTGTCAGAAGGACCCGCTTCACCGGGCAGGGTCCTGGGTTGCATATGGGCATGCAGATCATCCGGGAGAGAAGCCTTATAGGATGCGTACATATCCTCATGCCACATCGGCTCTGAAAAAAACCTTGACTTCATCGATCAGTCCCTCGAATCCCAGTGGTGAGGGAAAGGTGGAATAGGTCCGGACCACGTGCTGGGAAACATAACCAATGGATTCATCGTTCTTACCGATCATAAATGCCCTGTCAGACCGGTTTAAATGGCCTGAGAAGTTTTTGAAATCCGTCAGTTTTCCATTCACATACAAATAGAGCATACCCTCGTCTATGTATGTGAATGCCACATGTGACCACTGGTACAGGGGGATGGATTCGGTGGCTGTCACCTGGACAATCTCATTGCCAATAGCCATTAAAACAACCGGACGTCCGTATTCGTCAATCCCCAGAAAATACCCTTTGTTTAATTTTTCACCAAGCTGCATCTCTCCCCAGTCCCTCATCTGGAATACATTCTTTCTCACATCGGCTTCCCATTCAGACTGGTGGGCAATGGCCGTCCAGTTACAAATGGAATAGGCCCCCGGTGCAACCCAGGTCTCCAGGGTAAACCCTCCGTCTTCACCAAATTCCGGCAGTTTTATACCGCGACTGGTAACCTTTGAATTGTACCCGTCAAATGCAAGTGCTGTTCCGGATATCCCCTTCTTCCATACTGTTTTGGGCCCACCGACATTGCATGACTGTCCTGATATTGATTCGAAAGTCAGATCTTTTGAATCGTAATTTCGGGAGGAGAGTCCCTCATCGAAATGCCAGATGGCTATTGGTTCAAACTGTGCCTCAACAGCCTGGACAGATTCACCAGGTACAGGGTTCAACGTTGCTTTTTGCAGCCCGGCTCTGATGGTTTCCCTGATTTCAATGCCTTCTTGTTTTAGCGACAGGAACTGTAAGGTCCTGTTCATCGGGTCATTCCAATCGTCAAGCTTTTCGGTGCCTTCCCGAATCTCACGCTTCACATTCAAATCAGGATAGAATGTGAAGTACTCGTGGACCACTCCATCAAATTCCACGTTCCCACCCTCCGGTTCGGCATGTGACCCCAGTTGGAATTCGGGGAAATAGCGCCAATGAACCACAATTGAATCTTCATTGCAATGGATCAGGCGGACATAGGAATAGATATTGTTTTTATCCGGTCGAATTTCCGGGCCATCTCCGATCCGCGGTACCAATTCATCGAAATACCATACACCCGATCCGGTTTTCCAGTAAGGCAGGTAACTTGAGGAACGGTGAAACACGATTTCTCCTTCACCGATCTTCACCGCCAGGTCGGCATGCCTGGCAGTCCGG
>SDBV01001316.1_pt1 | contig 37457 bp, 23 predicted proteins | sample 2277081 | NCBI WGS metagenome assembly SDBV01 (sample SAMN10402039, study PRJNA504765) | marine sediment metagenome | isolation source: marine sediment core GS10_PC15, 223 cmbsf | place: Arctic Ocean: Southern Knipovich Ridge | collected 2010 | reverse complement strand
GCACGATCAAGAAAGGCGATTTCAGCCGCGCCACCCCGCGGCGATGATCCGCTCACTTCACGCCTCGATTCTTATTAAACACTAAGAAGGGCCATTCCGCAACTTTGCCCGAACGATGGGCCGTCCAGAAATTGGGGGTGCGCTTCAGGCAGGATGCCAGAGCCCTACGGACGGCCCACAGATGGATTCACGGCCCCTGGGGCCCGGGGGCGCGCCGCCCCCTTAGACCCAGTTCAAGTCGCCCGGCTACAGAGACCAGCCACAAACTAAGGCCGATCAAGCTCCTTAATCGGCTGCTCATCTCCAGAGCGGCGGTGCTCGACATACTCAGCCACACTGTCCACCACCACAAACTTGAAGTTGGCCGGCGTCGAATCGACGATTTCGCGACCGTTCATGTCCGTCACCCGTCCAGTCGTTCGGAAAACATAGTGGACCGGCTTCCGCGTAACGACGTCACCTAGACCGACGTAGGTCACTGCAAATGATCGAGGGCCAATCTGCTGTGCAGTTGGCGGTGTAGCGAATGAACCTTCAAGGCCGAAATCAATGATTATGGGCTCGGGGCCGGTACCGATGGCGATCGAAGGATCTGGAATCACGTCGACTCTAAATGTAACGGCGACAGACTCACTGGCTCTGGCGGATAGGGGTACGATTTCGATATTGCCAAAGACGTTTTCGGACCCCCAGTCGATCTCCCCGATCGTAGGCTGATTGTTCTTGTCGTGCCAGAAGTTGGGGCGGACCTCCGTTTCGACGACTTGCTCGGCAGGCGCAACGTACCATCTGCGCCAGTTGTCGCTTGAATTGGCAGAGGATGCAACAGTTATCGTCGGATTGATCGAGATGTCCCCGAGATCGCTGAGCGGCCATTGTTCGACATTGCCGGCTTCGTCTGCAGCAATCACGACAAGGAGCATCCAGGCGCCTTCAGAGTCCTCGATTTCAGACTGCATTTCGCTAGTGGTCAAGGAATCCTTCGCACTCCAGCCGTTCCAGCCACTGAGCGGTAGCGGTCTATACAGCCCATCGCGGGCCTCTTCGCGCGGCGCCGTACCATCGGTGCGCCACAGCCGGAAATTGAAAATCCGTTCGGGTTCGGGGACAGCTTCGGGATCGGGGTGTGAGCTGTTCTGCCACTTGAAGTTCGGGTTGCGGGTGTTTTCGCTGGTGGGAATGTTCGTCTCACGAAACTCCGTGCCGGTATTGACCAGCCACCACAAGTTCAGCGGGCCCGCTGTCTGCTCGAAGGTGTCCGTGCCGCCTACGAGCTCGACTGTCGCCCGATCCAGGGTCCAGTTCTTACGAATGCCGTTGCCGGCGTCCCCCCGGGGGAAGTAGTTGCCCGCACGGTCGACGCCCCGGAAAACAATCGGCATCAGCAGATTCTGGTCCGTCCAATCGATGCCGGGATTTGCTGTCCAGCTGGCCCTTAGGATGGTAGGCGCCGCGGAAAGATTCGGAGAAATGTCGCTCCATATGCTTAGCGGAGCTTCTGTGGTGTAGCTCGTATCGACGCCCATGATGCCGGGAGTGGCGGTGGCCATGAGTTGGACGTCCCACTTGACCAGAACATCATCGCCCTCATCGAGGACGCCATCGGCCCTGTCCCCCCTCGGCGGCGCAGCCGGCGTGAACTCGAAGCCCGCGACCTGGCGTTCACGGACTCCGCTGAACGCGTCTTCATCCTGTGCACCAACTTGATAGTTCTCCAACGTGCTGTAGACATCGACATCCTCGAAGGCAACCCACAGGTTGAACCGAAGATCATCAAACCCAAAATCATTGGCGACTGAGCCTACGTTATAAAAGATCTGCGCCCGGTTGTCGTCCTGAATCGTGCTCCCGTCCCACGGGATGGGTTCCGTCGCGATCATCAGCGGGGGCTGCGGCGGCTGGAAGGGATGCAGAGCTGACAGAGCAATATCCGCAGTGGTAAAGTCGTCGGAATTGACGCCCCCCGGGTCAAAGAAGCGGGAGCCGTCAAGAAGCGGGCCGCTGAGGAGCATGCGCGGCGGAATCGTATCGATGATGAAATGGCGGCCCTGTACGGCATCTTCAAAGATTCGGCTGCCCTCATCGTCAGGATACCCGACGACGGCGTCCGGTCCCGATTCGTAGATGAAGATGGCCGCATGGCCGTCGGTGAGGATTGAGTCCGAGCCTATGGTCGTATCGATAAGGTTCGCGTTAGTCCCTGTCCAGGTTGTGTTGTCGTCGAGGTCCGAGCCAATACTTTCCATGACGAGATCGATGCGGTGGCGCTCTAACTCCGGGTTGCCGCCCTGGGGCACAATGAAGACTCGTGCGGCTTCCATGGCCGCAGAGGTGCCCGTGACCTTTAGGGTTACTAGGAGATGGCCGGACGGGAGCTTACCCACTGGGTTGGGCTCGACGGAGGCTTCGAGCCAGTCGCCGATGCTCAAGTCGTCGATGTATTCGTACTTGAGCGGATCGCTGATGGCCCGGGGTTCGCGGCCGAGGTCGCTCATGACGACAACATCCACAAAACCGAGCGCATCGCCCGGGGGCGCTACGACATGGATGCTGTTGGAAACGTACACCTTCTCCGCGAGGTCGATGCTACCCGCGGTGATGACGATCGAGCTGGTAATGTCGTCGAAAAGCGCCGGGTTAACATCGAAGAACACGCTGTAGAGCTGGTCGGCCGCGACAGAGGTGTAAATGGCCTCGGTGACGAAAAGCCCCCGAATGTCGACAGGGTTGCCGCCGGATAGCGGCCCGGAAGGTGGAATGATGGCGCCAATGTACATCGAGTAATAGCGGTATGCCTTCTCAAGCTCGGCGAAAACGCTCGGCGCGTTGGCCAATACGACGCTCACATCGACCGGGCCGACATCCTCACCGACCGGCGCGCGCACGTACATTCTTTCCGCCGTAATGACTGGAGTGACGCTACTGTTGAAAAACGCGCGCCGATCCGGCCGGCGTGGACCGAAATAGACGCCATACGCCGCGTAGGCCTCGGCGGCCGTGGCGGTGCTGGAAAAGGCGGCCGACACAGGGAAGGTTCCGCTAAGCGTGACGGGCGTGTTGACAAAGTTGAATACGGGAGACACGGGATCCCCAAGGATGAAGCCGTTATCGGGATCGACGCTGGTCAATTCGATGTCCCCGACATATTCGTAGCCGTCTGGCAGGCGCCGGAAATTGTAGGTGCCGGCGATAGCGTCAACCACGCTCATGATGTCACTCACAGCATCGACGACCGTCACATCGACGAGACCGAGCATGTCGCCGGGCGGGGTGATGACGTGCATAAGCTCGGGAGTGATGACCGGATCGAAGGCCGTGTCGAAGCCTGCGGGATTCGCGCCAAAAAACACTCTGTACGCAGAGTAGGCCTCAGCGACGGTCGATATGTTGGACAAGATCGGGAAGCGGCCAACGACCTCGACCTGCTGGCCACCCGGGAGTGGGCCCGCATCGGGAATGACTTCGATGATGGCGAAGGGGTCGAGATACTCGTAACCGTTGGTCAGGGTCCGCGAATCGTAAATGTTGTATACGGCGTTTATCGCGTCGAACACGGTCACATCGACAAGCCCGAGCATATCGCCGGGCGGCGTAATGACATGCATAAGCCCGGACGTGATCACGGGATTGAAGAGGGGATCGAAACTGGCAAAGTTCGCGCCGAAATACACTCTGTACGCAGAGTAGGCCTCGGCAACGGTCGATATGTTGGACAAAATCGGAAAACGGCCAACAACCTCGACCTGCTGCCCGCCCGGGAGTGGGCCCGCATCAGGGATAACGTCGATGATGGCGAAGGGATCGATATATTCATAACCGTAGTAGAGGGCGGCGGTGTCGAGGGCGGCCATCGTGTCGCGAAGGATGACGTCGACCAAACCGAAGGCATCACCCGGCGGCGTCAAGACATGAATGTTATGGGTGCTGAAAGACGGGCTAAAAGAGGTGTCATAATCCGCCGCATTGGCCCCGAAATACACCGTGTAGATCGTTTCCGCCCCGGCAAAGGCGGGGAAAAAGCCGTCAAGCAAGACCTGCTGGCCGCCTGGAAGCGGCCCCTGATCAGGATCAACGGAATAGATGTCGTAGATGGCCGCGGCACGCGGGAGCCCGCCCAGCAGCGGCCCGGCGAAGGGGGCCTGCGATGGGGCATCCCCCTCATCGTCGCCACGGAACCAGCCGCAGCCGGCCATGAGCACAGCCAGGCCGATAAGCCCGGCGCGTGCCACCGTGCCAATGCCTCTACCCATGTGTTGCTCCTCTCCGGCCATCCATCCCAGACCCGGCCGGACTATCGTTCGTAAACCGTGCGGGCGCTCTTCTCCGCCGTCGCCGTGAACTCGCCATCATCGCGGTAGTTGATACGCCCGTCGCCGTTCGTGTCAGTGCCGTAACCCGCCTGGACCGTCACAAGTATCTCAAAAACGTCCGAGCGCGTCGTGATAAGGTTCTGCATCCGCCTAAACCGGTACGCCCCCTCCTCGAATGCCGCCGCGCGATTGTTCGTGGTGGTGTCAATGAAATTGCCGTTTGCGTCGCCAACTACGACAAGCGGCGGTTGGAGTTGATCGGCGGCGGCATCGAATGCCGCGTGCTCGTCAGCCAGCAGGTCGCTCGTCAGCTCGTAATACCGGCCGTCCGGCGCCTCGGCGGTCGAGCGCTGGCGCTGCTGAACGATGTGCTGCGCGAGAGGCTGCACATGCGTATCAAACGGCGCAAGATCCAAATTTCTTCCATTGGCACCAGATGATGGACCGACACTTTCGCTATCGGGGGACCGCGCCAAGATGCCAGGCAGGCCGTGAAGCGGATTGAAGAGGTCGGCAAAATTGTTCGTTGGCCCTGTGCGCCGCGTCTGGACGGTGTTGATATTGATACGCCCGGGGGTCTTGTCTCTCGGAGCCAAGATGACGCGCGAAAACATATTGATGCTGCCCGCATCGGACCAGTTGCGGAGCATCACCGCGAGATAGTTGTTCTCGACACGCACGACGCCATAGCGAATCACCCCGCTCGCATCAGCCTCAAGCCCGGCTTCGAGCCCGAAGGTCTCGACGGGTCTGCCGCCAGAACCACGGTTCAGATCTCCGGTCTGTACCCCATCGTCGTCTATATCGGTCCAGACGCGACGGTCGCCATTTTTGTCCGTGAACACCTCGACATCGACGATGCGCTCTTCGGGCGCGGTCTGAATTGCCTGCTGCACGAAGCTCTCACCAAAGAAAGACTCAGTGTCGCCAGGCGCGTCGAAGTCATTTCCACTCGTCAGCAGGTTTTCGCCATAGAGTCTGTGCACCCGTAGGAGCCTGCGAAGATCGTCGCCCATCGCCAGGTATAGAACGTACTCGCCATTTTCGAGACCATCGTCGCCGTCCCAAACGAAAAGAGATTCCGCACCGTTCCCGTCCGTGTGATCGTCATTCGGGTCAAAGCCTAGGGGGAAGGGAGCCTGAAAGTTCCCGGACACGTATAAGGCCGCGCGAGACTCGGCGGGCGAGCGGTCGGTGCCGACCGAACCGGGAAGCGTGAACGGGGTCTGCATGAGATAACGGTGTTGGTACCTACCGAAGACATACTGGTTGGGATCGGAGGGGTCGTCGGGGATGTTAAGACCCGAAGCGGCAATCTCATGCAGCAGTACGGGCACCCAGGCCTCTGGAATGCCACTGTCGGTCGTTCCCCAGGCAGTGACGGCCCCTTCGTCCAATAGAAACACATCAGCCTGGCCGACGCTGAGCGCGATGGAACTGTTGGCGGCGGCATTTCCGATGACGGCGCGGGTGTCCCGGAAGAAGCCCTGGGGGTCGTCGATGTCGAAGTTCTGGCCGAGCAGGGCCTGGTCGTAGGAGAAGTTCTGGCGGAAGCCTCCAACTGAGACGTTCGGCGAATCCACGTCAATGAGAAACGCGCTTTCGCCGAAGCCCTTGACCTCGAACTGGTTCCAGGTCACGAGGAGATTGGTCTTACTGATGTGCGGCATAGTCAGCAGGTCGCCCGCGGAAACGATGTTGCGGTTGCGGGCGTCGGCCACCTTGAACATTAAGGGCCGAACGGTGTCGCTGATGCCCACCAGGTCGGTATCTTCGGCGTAGCGCTGCGTGGCGTTCATACGCAGGGGTGAGCCATGAAAAGCGTGGGCGAACTGGTCATAGATCGCGTTGGCGACCGCGAAACGGTCCAGGAGGCCCGTCTGCTCAAGTGGATTATCGATGTTGACCACACGCTCCCAGCGCCCCGTGCTGTCCGCCCAGTCGTCATAATTGCCATCGGTGGCCGTGAAACGGTTCTGCGTGCCGAAACGGTCGCCGCTATAAAGCGGGTGCTTACGCTCAAGCGACCGGTAGAAGTCCACGCCCATCGTGTTTCCCGGCCAGAACGACGTGAAATTCCCGTCCAACGGTTCGGGTATCGCGAAATCCGCGTTGACGCTGTCGATAAAGCCGTCGCCATCCGTATCTTCAAGTTGCCGGTACGTCGTGCGGATGACGTCATCGATGGCGCTGTTCTCGACATCGCGCTGGTTGTACGTGACGCGGTCGACAACGCGGTTGCGGTAGGCACTGCCTTCGTACAGCGTGATGATGACGTTGTCGCCGGGGAAGAAGCGGCGCTCGAAGAATTCCTTCCAACGCGGTGGTTCATCGTCGGTGCTTGGGCCGAGACGGGCCGCAGGTCGCCTGTTGAAAGCGCCCGGAACGGGCCAGTCGGTGTGGTCGAAACGCTCACGCCGGAACCGGCCCTCGTCGACGCCTTCGTCCAGGGACCCATCGATAGTCCCGTCGCCGTCGTTGTCGATGAGGTCCCTGCTGAGGATGCCGTTGTCCAGGTCGTTGTCCAGCCCGTCGTATTCGGGCCGGTTCGGAAAGATCCCGCCCGCCAGAACGATCGTCCCGACCGCGTCCGCGCTCAATCGACCGGGAAGCGTCGGCACGAAGAGCTCGACAATGCGGTCCCAAGCCTTCGTTGGATCAACGGTATTCTGAACAGGATCCAGCGTGGAAGGTGGTTCATCATCGTCTGGCGTGGGCCCATCGACGGCGCCATCGCCGTTCCGATCTATGAAATCCACCCCATTATCGCGCACAAACACACTGCCGTCAGCCGACAACGTCCTGGTCCTAGGGACCGTAACTCCGGCGAACGAATCGCCGGAGGGTGTTACGAAGGCCCCGCTGGCGAGGCCTATGCCGTTCTCGAAGAAGGCACCGCGAAACTCGGGATCGCCGACTTCGAAAAAGTCGTATTTGTTCGTGCCGAGCAGGAGCATGCCGCCGGGGGCGATGAAGGTGTCATTTGGGATGGTCATGATGAGCCGGTCGGCACCTTCGACGGCAAGTTCCCAGCCGGACACGTCAACCGTGGTGTCCTTGTCCACATTGACGATCTCGACCCATTCGTGGTCGGGTTCCTGGCTGAAATCGAAGTAGTTGAGAACGAGAGGCAGTCCGTCGCCCCGCATGCTGCGGACAGCGACGTGAAGCCACATATCCTCTCCCGCGCCGAGCGGGTTGACGCCCGGGACCTCGATGGTGAAACCGGTCAACTCGCCGAAGCTGGGGTCGCCGAGCGCGCCGGGCGGAAAGTAATTGCGGTAGACGGTCTCGGCCTGCAAGAAGGCCGTGCCCGTGCTGCCGCCGAGGAGTTCGCTGCCGACGATGGCCGGGATGCGCCACGCGCTGTTGTCGACCGTGACGATCTCGGGGTGGATATACTCTTCGACCTGGTCGAAGGCGACTCCGACGATGTTGTTAAGGATGTCGTCGTCGAGCGTCGCGATCTTGAAGATAAAGCCGAGGGCACCCTCATAAGTCGCGGAGGCCCTAACAATCCTATCGAAACCGATAAACTCGGTGTTTAGCTTGAGATAGTAGCGGCCGGCCGGGAGACCGTCCGTCGCCTGAAAACTAAACTGCACCACATCCGGCACCTCGAACGGGCGGTCGTCGTCATCCGGGAGAATGGCCGAAATGTAGCTCTGATACGTCGTGTAGGCCGATGCAAGACCCATCAGCGGCAGGCCGGGCGTCGCGAACGGCAAACTTGGTGCGGTCACGCCCGGGACATAGCGGAACCAATGCTCATTCCGAATGGAGCCGGCCCCGAACTGAGTTTCATAAGGACTCTCGACGAAATCATTGAAGACGGCGTCGCCGAGCCGGTCCATCATCGTGCGAACACGCATGCGGAAGTCGGGCGAGTTAGCAGAACCGTCGTCCTGGGCCGGCGTGAACCGGTTGGGGTTCAAGGCCCAGTCGAAAGCGGCGTCATCAACGTTCGTGATCGCTTCGGTCTCGAAACGGCGGACGGGCCGGACCATGATCTCGTTGATACGAATGCTCTCGATACCGGCGACGGTGTAGCTGATGAGCCTGTTATCGTCCCCCCACCATTCGTCCACCACCTTCGAAGTCAGTTCGCTGCGCGCAAAGTCGCGATCGGCGAAATCCTTAATGCTGACCCCGAGCTGCTCCGAGCGAAGACTCGCGTCCGCCTCAAACTCAATGCGCTCGGGTTGCAGTTCCAAGCCCACTTCTCCCAGCAGACCGCCCCGCGTGACGACCGTCGTGTCCTCACGCCGCAGCCCCAGCGCATAGGCCCGCGCAACGGGGCCCAGTTGCAGGTCGGAAATGTTGGGATCGTCGTTGACAATGAGCGGCTCACTACGGGGATACTTCCAGTCCCTGTGCAGCGCATCGGCGATCTCCCGTGCCCGCGCGACATTATAGTCCAACCTCGGCCCCGTCGACCTGCGCCCCCGGTCATCCGAAGGGTCCCCCAAATTGTCCCGATGCAAATGCCGGTCATTCCGGTCCTCAGAATACGCCGTGATGGAGTTCCTGAGAGACTCAAAGGTGCCCGCGCCTATTTGGTTAACAAGCTTAATCTGTTCATGTGTTCGGTAGAATCTGTCGCCAAATTCGCCAATTTCGTCGAAAACCTCATCGCTGTCATTGTCTTCATCATCTAATTCCGTACGATCTCCATCCATATCCGCATCAACATCTGGATCCGGTGCGTCCCCATCATTTTCAGCCACCAGATTGCGCAACGGACGAAATCTTTGGAACTCCGATGGTTCGTCAAGCCCTTCAAAATCTTGACCAAGAAGAGCCTCTAGTGCAGCCCGGATACCTGGATCATCGGACTGAACATTTGTTCCTTCATCGATTAGACCATCCCCATCGTCGTCAATTCCGTTGAGTGCCAGCGCTAAAGCATTGCCGTTGTCGTCTACGCGGCCATAGCCAGGCAAGCTGACATCGAATCCGAAATTATCCAGTGCCGCAAAATCTGGGCTCGCCGGATCGTTTCCGGTTGGGTCGAGATAGAGAGCACTCGCAAAGGGTGCCAGAGCCAGGCCGCCCTGCGGAGCACCCATCCTGACCAGCCATGCCCGCGGACCAATGATACGTCCGATACCTGGCAAGACGCGCAGTTCATATTCGTGCGGCCCTATTCCCTCATTAAACGATCTAGTCATGGGTGTCGCTGCATCATTCTCCACGACCTCAACGGCCTCGTAGCTCAGCCCGCCGGCAGCGTTGATATTGACCTTGCTGGCTTCATCCGTAATCAGGATAGCGACACGGCCGACGATTTCAGTGACCGTTTCGCCGCTGCTGGAGACGACGGCATACGGGCCGTAGACATTTGAAAGGTATTGGCGGGCGATTTGGTGGTAACCGAGGCCCGGATGGTCGGGATTCTCGCCAAGGTCAAAGGCGTTGAAGACAAAGGTCTGCACGCCGTTCTTCATGAGATCGAGGTTGTTGTCAAGGACATCGACGACCACGTCTGGCCCGAGGGAGCTAAGGTCGAGCAGGCCATTGCCCTGACCGTCCTCGATCCGGACAGTCAAGAACAAGCCCTCTCCGGCATCGTCGACTTCACCGTTGCCGTCGTTGTCCAGGCCGTCGTCGCCGCCGAAATACAGGAACACCGCCGTTTCGCCCGGCTCGTCAGTGAGCCCATCGAGGTCATTGTCCAGGCCGTCATCGTCAAAGATGACATCGCCGCCGATGGGCAGCCATATCGAATCGTTCAGCCCGTCGCCGTCGTTATCGACATCCGTCCAGAAGTGGATCTGCTCATCGGCCAGCGTAAAGTTCGCGCCGAGCTGCAGGGGCAGCGAACCGTCCGAGAAAGTCCTGAATACATTGTCGTGCAGCGGATCGTCCAATATTGCGCTTGATGCGAGGGGCGAGCTGTCCAGATCGCTTGAGGTCACGAAAGGATAAATGGGCTGACCCGTGTCAGGATCTCTGTCCGTGTAGTCCGCAATGCGGACCGATGGGCTGCCAACGATGCGTGGAATATACATCCCGTCGCCGGCGGTGGCCAGCCCTTCGATGATCGGGATCTCGGGGACGCCGGGCACGCCGCCATTCACGGCGCCATTGCGGAACAGAGGGGCTCCGTCGGCCCAGAGCCACCTCTTTCCGACGGCCCACGAGCCATTGAAGTAGGTGCGCCAGGCGTGGTCGAGAGAAGTGTAGCTGGGGTGTGAGGCGAGGTCGTGGTTGAGGAAGCCGATCGCGATGGCGAATGCGCCGTCCGTCAAGAGCTCCGCGCGAATGCTGTTGGCCGTATTCGTGGCGGTCTGCATTTCCTGGTGCGTGGCCTGCCAGAAGGTGAGCGAGATGATCATGAGGATGGCGAGCACGCCGATGGCGAGAACAAGCGCCGCGCCGCTCTCGCTGTGCCCTCGCGGGAATGATCCACTATGCCGGTTGCAGCCGTGTGAGACGATCTCTACTGCTCTCCCACCCCAAGGGTCGTTTGTGCTACGCATTCAGGTTCTCATGGCGCGACTGGCGTATCGAAAGTCCTCCTGTAGCCAGTGGGCAAGTCGATCCGCATCGTGAACTTCCGGTTAAAATCCGGTGCGCCCGCATAGGGACTCGGGAAAAACAACGTGAAATTCATCGTTATCTCGATCGGCGCGCGCGCGTCGAGCGGCGAACCGAAATTGATCCCATTCGCCTCGTCAGCCTCATCAATATAGGAATCGCCATCGTTATCCGCCCCATCGCTGAGAATCTGGCCCTCTCTGAACTGCATAAACTCGATATTCCGCCTATCGTTCCAGAAGAAGAAATCAATCGGGACTACTATCTTGCCCTCATTCAGCCCCACTCGGTTAGCCAACGTCGTTCCGAAATCCCGGTAGGTGAAGAAAACGGACTCTGGAAACGGTCCGTTCGGATCGCTGGCGTGGGCAACGTGATCTGAATCTATCAGCGGGACAGTATCCACGAGGGGCTCGCCGGTAGAGTGATCGACATTGAGAATGTTCTCAGCCACGACAAAGTCTTCGGGATCGAGGCCGTCAGGCCATCCGTCCTCATCACGATCAGGGCCTAGTAGGGGCCAAATGTCTGGGAGCCCATCTACGCCCGCTACTTCGCCGGACAGCATCCGAATCCAGAGCTCGCGCTTCTTCGCCCTCTCGATCTCCTGGAAACAGGAAATATCGCCCTGGTCGCAGGTGCCCCTTGTCTCTGCCGACGACACTTCATTTTGTATGAGATCCTGAAGCGTACTCACCCCAGAGGGTGGGTCAACCAAGGCCCATCCGCCTCCAATATTGTCCCAATCGACCGGGAACGATTCGAGGTCTTCCCCGCCGGGTTCGATCAAGCGCAGCAGGGCGAAGGTTTCCCTTCGGATGTCGTCGTCATCGTCGAAGGGCACAGCCTCGAGTCTTTGCCACGCCGCGCTCTGGTGTATGACGTAGGTGACGCGTGCGAGGTTGGGGTTGGAGGATTCGTCGGCACTGACCATACCGACAAAGGTGAAGCCTATCGGCGTGCCGTAGAAGTTGAAAACATCGCCGTGATCGCGCGACGTGAACGAGCGGTTGATGTCGCGCTCGATAATGTCCATCGCGCCACGGGCGACTTCGAAGGCGTCCTGGTTCTGAAAGCCCTGTTTCGAGGCGCGGATCGCGCCGCTGAAGAGGAGCGTCACGCCGGACATGACGGTGATGAAGATGACGATGGCGACGAGGAGCTCGATCAGGCTGAAGCCGGCGCGCGCGCGTTTCCGCCGCGGCCGCCGTCCGGCAGTGCCTGGTATGTGTCTCATGCATGCCATCGCTCAGCGCCTTGTCACGAAGGTGGTGAAGTTTTCGCTACGGCCATCGCTGAAGCTGACGGTGAAAGTCACGCGCTGCAAATAGACCTCAGCCGCGCCGCCGAGTTTCTCGACCGTCGTCGAGAAGTTGTAGATGGCGTTGGCATTGTCGAACTGAATCAACTCGAGCGGGATCTGCCCGCGGAAAAGCGCCTCCGCCGAAGATGCGCGAATCTGGCCGAGGACGGAGTGGGCCGTCTGCGACGTAATCGTGCGTTCCGAGGCGCGGCGCGAGTTAATGAGGCTCACGGGGAAGAGCTGCATGACGCCCACGATGCCGACCAGCAATATCGCGAGCGCAACGATGACCTCGATAAGCGTGAAACCCCCGCCCCGTCTCAACCCGCGCGAAATCACGACGCCACCTTCACCCGGCCCGTCGCCACATAGAGAAGAATCTCGACGTCTATGTCGAGCGGCGAGCCCGGCGGCTCCGGATCGGTCGGAATCCGGAACTGGCCCTCAGTATTGAAGAAAACGGGCACTTCCTGCCATGCGCCAGCCGGTTCCTGGTAGAAACGGTCACCGAGTTCCGCGTCGGGAAGGAGACCAACGCGCAGCCTCAAGCGCTGGCGGCCCTCCGGGGCGATGAGCCCGCCTTCGACGGAAAACACATGCGCCGGGAAGACATTCTCCGTAACTTGAAGATTACCATTGAGGTCGTAATCGAACCGAGGCTCAAGAAGGAATTCGCCGTCGATGTCCCAAAGGCGCACCTCGTTCAGTCCCTTCAACGATTCTCTTCCGCTGAACTGGGCCTGACCAAATTCGAAGAGGTCAGGGAGTATACAGGTGCCGTTGGGCATCTCCTTGAAAGTGCCTTCGCGCATCTTCAGAGGGACAAAGGGGAGGTTGGTTGGCGTGAAACCGGCATCGGTGAGAGCACCATTTGCATTGTGACGTAGAAATTCCTTTCGTGTCAGTTTCCTAGCGAGCGCAACGGAATCGACGACGGGGACTTCGCCAACGCCAGCCCTACTATCCTGGACGAGGAGGCCGCCATAGGCCACGGCGGTCTCGACGTTGTGCGTGGTGGCGTAGATCTTGGCGGTGCGGAGTACATTGAAGAGTTCACGCGCGGCGAGGTCGGCCTTGCTGGACGTGAATAGCCCCACCCGTGCGAGGAGGGGGATGGCGACGGCGCTAATGATGCCGATGATTCCGAGCACCACAAGCAACTCGATCAGGGAGAGGCCCAATTCACCTTTACGCCGTCGATCCATCTGCAAATACCTCACACAACCCACGCCCTATTTCGGCGCGTCCTCCCAGCCGCCTGCATTGTCCCAGTTGTTCTCATCGTCGCCGCCACCGAGAAACTCGGGGAATTCCTCACGTACTCCTCTATCATCCTGCTGCAGCAAGTGCGCGTCCGATTCGAGATTCGCGCCGCTGGACCATATGTACACAGGCAAATCTTTGGGAGCAGGAAAACCGGGCAGCTCGTCCGCGGCCGGCTGGCCCGGGAGTTTTTCTTGCGCGAGGCTCCTTTGATTGGTGTTGTACACGTAAGGGACAAAGTTCTCGATGTCGTTGGGGTCTTCGCCGTCGATGATGCGGTAGGATCTGAGAAGCATGTCCCCGCGTCGAAGAGGCCCCATCCAGAAGTTGTACTGGTTGCCCCATGAATCTAAGCCGATATCTATGTAACTCGTACCTAGCTTCTGGCGTATCTCAGGATGGAGAATGTCCTCGGTATCCAACAACTGGTTGAAGACATTACGTTCTGGGTCCTCGAAGGTGGCTTCACGGCCACGCCGGAGGAGTTCGTAGAACATGATGTTGTACAGTCGCTGTATTTGGTAGATGTTATCTAGATCGACCGATAACGTATCGAACTTCTGGCGGACCTCTGGCTTCCAGAAATCCCTAAAACTGCTGCGGCCCGTGTTGGAGAGCATTCCCGCGAGCGCGGTATCGATATTCTTGATTTCAGCGACGGCCTTGGTCCTCTGGGCCTTTGCGAGATAGCGCGCTACGTTGGGCACGACGATGCTGGCGAGAATGCCGATGATGGCAAGCACCACGAGGAGCTCGATCAGGGTGAAGCCACGATCGCGGCTCTGTCTGGCGTCGCTCAGAATTCTCATCATACACTCCTTTGGCCCGTCGGGGCCGTTTATGGGCCAGCAGCCTTTGCCAAAGGCACACCGCGCCCCTTATGGGTGCGTGGTCCTTCCGGTCTTCGGCGCGGCACGCCGGTTGCTTCGTGTCGTTACTATGCTGGCTCGCTGAGCGTGTCAGCCAGCGTGAACAAAGGCAGATACAACGAGATCACAATGAAACCGATGATGCCTCCGAGAACGATAATGATGAAGGGCTCCATAAGGGAGAGGAGCGCATCGACCGCGATTTCAACTTCCTGGTCGTAAATGTCGGCCACCTTGCCAAGCATGGCGTCGAGGCTACCCGTCTCCTCCCCAACGTCGATCATATTGACCACCATAGAGGGGAACACCTTGGACTCGTCCAGGGGCGCGGCGATTGTATCGCCCTCCTTAATGCGGTCATGGACCTTCTGAACGGCGTCCTGGATAACGGAGTTCCCGATGGTCTCCTTCGTGATCTTCAGGGCCTGGAGAATGGGTACACCGGAGGTGATCAGCGTGCCGAGCGTCCGGGCAAAGCGCGCCACAGCCACCTTGGTGACGAGGTCGCCGGCCTTCGGTATCTTGAGCGAGACACGGTCGAGCCCACGCTGGACCAACGGGATCTTCCGGATCAGCTTGAGGAAAATCACGGAGGAGCTGAAATAAAGCATGAGCTTCCACCATTGAAACTGCATGAATGCGGACGAGTCGACCAGAAACTGGGTCGGTGCGGGCAGCGTGGACTCAAATTCCGCGAAGACATCCTCAAAAATCGGGACGACCTTGATCAGCAAGAAGGCCACAATAGCGACCGCGAAAACGATAACGAAGATGGGATAGACCATGGCGCCGCGGACCTTGCGGATAAGCGCCATGCGCTTCTCCATAAACAACGCGAGCCGCGAGAGAACCGTTTCGAGCATACCGCCGACCTCCCCGGCCTTGACCATATTGACGTAGAGCCGGTCGAAGGCCTTGGGGTGCTTAGCGAGCGCTTCAGAGAAAGTGCTGCCGGACTGGACGTCCGCCGTGACATCGCGGAGAACGTCCCGCAACTTGCAGGCCTTCAGCTGTGCGACGAGGATATTCAGACTGCGCAGAAGCGGCAAGCCTGCGTCGATAAGCGTCGCGAGCTGCCGTGTCATGATGACCACTTCCTTCCACTTCAGGCCTCCGAAGTAGAGCTCGTCTAGACCGCCCTTCTTCTTCCGCGCGCGCCTTTCGTCACTCTTTCGGGCCTCGCGAATGTGCGTGGGGAAAAGGCCCATATTGCGGATGTCCTGGACGGCGAGGGCCTGACTCTCGGATTCGAGCACACCGAATTGGTCCTTCCCTTCCTTGTTAGTTGCTTTGTAAGCGAACTTCGGCATGACGATCTCCTCTAATCGATATATAACTGCGTGTGGGTGAGGACTTCATCGGCCGAGGTGACTCCCTGGTACGCCTTGATGAGCGCTTCCTCGCGTAGCGTAAGCATGCCGAGTTCCTTGCGTGCGTACTTGCGCATTTCGTGGGTCATGGCATGGCCCAGAATCATCTCGCGAATTTCATCGTTAACTTGCAGCAGCTCGTAGACGCCCGTGCGGCCCCGGTAGCCGATATAGTCGCACGCGGGGCACCCTTTGGCGCGGTAGAGCTTGAATTTCTCGTCCTCGAGCCAGCTTTTCGGGAGGCCAAGCTTGGCGGCCTCATCGGGATCCGGACGGAAAGGCAACCGGCAGTCACGACAGATCTTGCGCACGAGACGCTGTGCAAGGATACCTTCAAGCGAAGAAGTAATGAGGAACGATTCGACCTCCATGTCGAGCAGACGCGTAATCGTCTCCACGGTGTTGTTGGTATGGACGCTGCTGAGTACGAGGTGACCTGTGAGAGAGGCCTCGATACACATGTTTGCCGTCTCCAAGTCGCGCACCTCACCCACCATGACGATATCCGGGTCCTGACGGAGGATCGAGCGCAACGCAGTGCCAAAAGTAAGACCGACCTCTTCGCGGATCTGGACCTGCATGATATTGTCGATCTGCAGCTCCACCGGGTCCTCGCAACTGATGAGCTTATCCGTGACCTTATTGAGCTCCTGCATACAGGCGTACAGCGTTGTCGTCTTACCGCAACCGGTGGGTCCCGTGACGAGAAACAGGCCGTTGGACTTGTGAATCACATTCTTGATGTCGGCCTGCATGCCCTCGCTAAGACCCAGCTTGTCGAGGCCGATCTGGACCGTTGTGCGGTCCAAAATTCTAAGCGTAACGCACTCGCCAAAAAGCGTCGGCAGCGTACCCACGCGGACATCGACATCCGCGTCGCCAATCTTAAGCTCAATCCGGGCGTCCTGCGGCAAGCGGCGTTCGCCAATATCCATGTTGCTCATGACCTTAACGCGCGACACGAGAGCGAGCGAGAGCGCCTTAGGGGGAGATACAACCTCGTGGAGCACGCCATCGAGGCGCAACCGAATGCGGAAATCCTCCTCATATACTTCGAAATGAATATCAGAGGCCTTCTTTTGGACCGCCTCAAGCAGGACAAGGTTCACGATCTTGATGATCTCGGGCTCTTGGGCCAACTCGACAAGATTGTCCACATCGCCGACGACCTTCTGCTGGCCCAATTCTTCAAGCGTCAGCTCCTTGTCACCGACCTTCTTAAGCACCGCCTCAAGAGTTTCATGGATGGAGTCTGTCTCGTAGCTATAGTTAGTCTTAATACTGGCGCTGACGTCTTGCAGGTTGCTGACAGCGCCCTCGACAGGACTGCCGATGATCTGCTGCAAATCGTCGAGCAAACTCAGGTTGAGCGGATCGGCCAGCGCGACAACGATCGTGCCGTCTTCACGCTCGCGAATGGGCATGACGTTGTAGAACTTCGCAACGTCCGGCGGCAACTTGCGCAGGACTTCGTCCTTGATCTGCAGCTTCCTCAGATCGACGCGCTCCATGCCCTGTTGTACACCAAGGGCCTCAAGCACATCCTGCTCCTCGCACAGTTCCATCCGCACAAGGACGCGGCCAAGAAAATCGCCGGTGAGGCGCTGCCGCTGGAGGGCCTCATCCAATTCGAGAGGCGTAATCACGCCCTGCTCGACGAGAATGTCCCCAATGCTACGCCGTTTAGAAACTACCGTTGCCATATCTTCGTCCGTTCACTCCTGCGTATGCCCGGATCGCTCCAGGTCAATTCTGTTCAGCCGGTTCCGGCCCGTCCTCAAGACCAAGGTCCCGGGCCTGCACTTCAAAGTCGTCCACGCCCTGCGCTTTGCTTATGGCTTCGTCATAGGAGATGATCCCCTTTCTGTACAGGGCCATCAGGTGCTCATCGAGGAGATTCATCCCATACTTGTGCCCGGTCTGAATCGCAGATGTAATACGATACGATTTGTTGTCGCGAATAAGATTTTGAATTGCGGGCGTCGCGATCATGATCTCGAATGCAGCCACACGGCCAAAACCCTTCTTTATCCTCAGTAGAGACTGGGAAATAACCGCCTTGAGGTTCCCGGCAAGCTGCGTCCTAATCTGCTCCTGCTGATTACTCGGAAAAGCATCCACAAGACGATCGATGGTCCGCACGGCGCCGGTGGTATGAAGCGTGGCGAACACCAAGTGGCCCGTCTCAGCGGCAGTCACAGCTGCCTCGATGGTTTCAAGGTCACGCATCTCACCGACCAGAATAATGTCGGGGTCCATGCGCAGCACGCGGCGCAGCGCCTCGGAGAAAGTGGGGACATCCACGCCCACTTCACGCTGAGTAATAATGCTCTTCTTGTGATTGTGAAAGAACTCGATGGGATCTTCGATAGTAACAATGTGGTGGTCGTATTCGGTATTGAGCCAATCGACCATGGCCGCGAGGCTCGTGCTCTTGCCCGATCCCGTGGGTCCGGTCACCAAAATCAGACCGCGGGGCTGGTTGATGACAGTGCGGAGCGACAAGGGGAGGCCCAATTCCTCCATGGTCGAGATCTTCCGTGGAATGACCCGCAGAACCAGGCCGATATGGCCGCGCTGCTTAAACACCGATACGCGAAACCTGGCGACATCTTCAAATGCAAAACCGAAGTCAGTTCCGCCAACTTCCTGGAGCTCCTGCTGGTTGTCGACCGAAGCAATGCTCTTCATCAGGCGCTCCGTGCCTTCAGGCGTGAGGGGCGCATCGCCGAATTGGATAATACTACCGTGAACGCGTGCGCACGGGGGATTGTCGACCGCAAGATGCAAGTCAGAACCTTCACGATCGATCAACATCCTCAAGAGACTCACCATTTCATACGCCATGTTGCCCGTTCCCTCCCCTTACGCGACAGCGGCCGCTTCCGTCTTCAGAGGCTCGTCGATCTTCGTACGGCGATTCACCTCTTCTACTGTCGTAATGCCTGCCAGGGCCTTCTTCCATGCGTCCTGGCGAAGCGTCGTCATTCCGTTCTCACGGGCCTTGGCCCTGAGCTTAATCGAGGAGGACCCTTCGAGGATCATCGCACGCAGCTCATCGTCCATCGACAACAACTCATAGACGCCCAGACGGCCCGTATAACCCGTACTGTGGCAGTTGTCGCAGCCTTCACCGTGCATCAATTCTATGGTGTCCATCTCGACAGGAAACCCGAGCCTGGTCATCTCGATGTCTTCGGGCACGTATGGGACCTTGCAAGTGGTGCAGTTGGTGCGCACAAGGCGCTGTCCAAGGACTGCTCGGACGCCGGAGGCAACGAGAAATGGCTTCAAGCCGATGTCGACTAGGCGTACGAAGGCGCTCGGCGCATCGTTAGTGTGAAGCGTGGAAAAAACAAGATGGCCCGTAAGTGCGGCCTTAATGGCGATTTCCGCCGTTTCAAGGTCACGAATCTCACCCACCATCACGATGTCAGGATCCTGCCGGAAAATGGCCCGCAACGCTCGCGAGAAGTTCCAGCCAATTTCATGTTGGATCTGCACCTGGTTGATTCCCGCAAGCTGGTACTCGACGGGGTCCTCCACGGTGATGAGCTTCTTGTCCGGCTTATTCAGGCTGTGCAGAGACGCGTAAAGCGTCGTCGTCTTGCCAGAACCCGTGGGTCCGGTCACCAGGATAACGCCCGTCGAATCCTCAAGAAGCACTTCCCACGTCTGCTGGTCGTCCGGGCTAAACCCCAACTGCCCGAGACCAAGCTTGAGGCTTTCCTTGTCAAGAATACGCATAACCATGCTGGCGCCATAATACGCAGGAAGCGCACTTACACGAAGGTCCACGGCCCGCCCCGCTATCTGGATCTTGATGCGCCCGTCCTGCGGAATCCGCTTTTCGGAAATGTCCATCCCAGACATGATCTTCAGGCGCGAGATGATGGCGTCCTGGGCGCGCTTGGGCGGCATCGGCATCATCTGCATGACGCCGTCTACCCGGTATCGGACCTTGACGTCGAACTTGCCGGGCTCGACATGGATGTCACTCGCCCGCAGCCGGAAGGCCTCCATGATCATATGGTGGACATAACGGACCACTGGGCTGTCGTCTTCGTCGTCATCGTCAGCGACAACGGCATCGTCCACCTCAATGCTGTCCATGCTCATGCTACTCAGAGTCATATCGCTCGACGACAGGCTCCCGAGACTGCCCGCAGAACTGTCGAGCGAACTGATGTTGGACATGGTGCTCAGAGTGCTCATCGTGCTCGCGCTGCTGACCGTAGACAACATCGTCTCCACGGTGGTCTCGGAAAGACCATAATACTTGTTGAGTGCTTCAGCGATTTCTTCGGGTGAAGCAAGCACCGGCTCGATCTCCCGTTCAAGAAGGCGCGACAGATTATCCAGGGCATTGATGTTGGTCGGATCCGCCGTGGCAATCTTCAGGAGCGACCCCTCTTCCTCGACGGGAATAACCCGGTAGACCTGCGCAATGCGAACGTCCAACAGGTTTCGGATGCGTTCGGGAATCTCCCGGTCAGAAAGTTTGATGATTGGGATCCCGAGCTGCTCGGCGAGGCCCTCGGAGATGTGGGTCTTGCTAATGTAGCCGAGGCGCACAAGAATGTCGCCCAGCCTCTTGCCGCTCATGCTCGTTTGCTGGCGATGGATGGCCTCTTCGAGCTGATCTTCGGTAATGACGCCGCGGTCGACCAGATTCTGGCCGAACATGCTGTAGCCTTGTTGTTCCATGGCCTGACACCCCTATGATTTGTGCAAGACCACTCTACCAGAGGTGCCACAGAAAGTCAATGCGAATTCTACTATTAATTACTGCAAATAAAGGACTTACGGCTCTATACGTAAACTAATTACTCTTCATTTGATGCTATTTTTCACTAACTTTTCCCATGCACGCATGTCTCAAAACTCAGCGCCTTTGTGCCGGTGCCCTTAAACAAGGGTAGAGGCCCAGTCTTCCCGGAAATATCGAGGGGACTAAGAGGGTTCTGCTAGATGGATAGGGCTGGCCTGCCAGAGCAAGAATGAAGCCCACGCGTCAGAGCTCACGAATCAGGATTTGGGGGCCAGAAGCATTATCTCGCAGTCAAGGCCCTTGCCGTCGCGCATCGGCCGCAGATGGCCCAAGCGCTGCATCACGATGAGATTGCCACTCGAATGAAGCTTGTGTAGCAGGTCGATGATCTGCCGCATATTGACGTTGGTGAGCTTAAGCTGCACACCGTCGAGCTCACTGCCCCCCCAACGGCTGCCTTGGTCCTGCAGGCTCGCGTTACCGTGCATGGAGAGTTGCACCAGCGAAGCGTTCACAAAGGAGTAGAGATCGAAGTTAGGGCCTCTCGCCTCGATGCGATCCATGATAATGCGGCGATCGCTACGCTCGGTGAGAACCGACTCACGCATATCACGGATCTGATTCAGCCTGGCCACGGCAGCACTAGCCTGCCCCTGCGTCCGCTCATACTCACCCGCGAACTCCTGTCCAAAGTGGAGAAGAACTATCGACACGAGAACCGCAAAGGCGCAGACGATCATGATACGTTCACGTTTCACCAGTGCCCGTTTTGGCATAACAACTCCTATATACTCGCAGTTAGAACGAAGGTTTCTTTGCCACCGGCGGAGGTCCGCCTAGGCCCCCTGGGGTCGACAGTGAAGATCTTAGAGTTCTCAAGGGCCTTGATTGACTCATTGAACTTGATCGAATCCTTGATCTGCCCGGAGATCGTGATGGTCCATTTCTTTGATCCGGCAATCTTCATGTCCTCAACCGTGGCAACGCTATCAGGCAGTCGGCTGCCGATCTCACTGAGGACATCAAGCAGCGTCGGCCTGCTAAACATCTCCCTGGAAAGCGTGCTCGCGGTCAAACCCTCCTCGTCAGCCGCCAAGTGCATGAACTCAAAGCTCTTAGAGCCCCCGACATCGGCCTTGGGGCGTTCGGTAGCCACATCTGGGTAGGTCGCTGCGAATTCCTCCCACACGGCCTGTCCCAATTGGTCGACATGCGCCAAGTTATTCCGATGGTCAGCGTACACAAGGCCCAGAAAGCCCAAAAGGACAATGACCCCCGAAAGGCAAGTGGCAACCGCGTAGCTGGCCAGAGTGCGGCGGGTGCTGGCCGAAGAAAACTGCTCCTTGAGAAAATTCATGTGGAAAGGACCGCCCGCAGCCGAGCAGGCCGCTGCGATCGGGCCGGCCCACCGGTTGACATGACCGGTGACGTCGTCCTCCTGCTCCGAGTATCCGGGCAAGACATCCGGGTCAACGCCTTCAATCCCCCCTGCGAGCACCTGATACCTGACCGGAATATCGATCTCGTCCTCGAAAAGGGCACAATCGGCCTCAGGCAGACCGGATACGGTCACTGTAAGCGACTGGACAGGGCTTTCGCCCACACTATCGGCCGCGCGCGCCCGCAGGATATTGCGTACTTCACGACCCACCGCGGAGGGCCCAGAGCGCAACGCCCCCGCCGACGACGACAGACGGCGCAGGTAAGTCAGCTTCCTCCCCTCAACGACAGCAAGGACAGATTCACCCGCTCGAAGATGGAGGACGGCATGGGCGCCGGCGCTCTTAACTCGGACCGCATCCCATAAAGCAGTCATCGAGACAGCGTCCAACATCGCCCCGTCGACAGCAATACCGGCTTCCTCAAGAACCGCACACCGCTCCTCAAGGGCGTTGCGTTGCACCGCAATGGCCAGGACCCGACTCCCGCCATCCACACCGCGCGTGACGAGAAAATCGACGACAAGCTCGTCGATGGGAATCGCCAAGAAGGGTTCAAGCTCAAAGGGAGCGGCGGACGCTATCTTCCGCTTGCCACGAAAAGGCACCGTAAGCAAACGAATTGTGCTCCACGTGGACGGTATTGACAGAACGTACACGGGCGGCGGCGACTCGAGCTGTGCCGCCGCTTCGCGGACCGCGGCAACTTGGGCCTCGTGTAGATCCACGTCATCGCGGACCAGGACCGGCACCTCGACCGTCTTGAGCACCTTGGGCAACCGCAGGCCCGTCTTGACAACAGCGATTCTCACCGTATCTTCAGCGATTTCTATCGCGCCGATTCTTGCGGACAATCTCATAATACTGCCTTCATTTTGCTTGGGCCGTTCCCAGCCATCTTGGTGGTTTCCTCTATTGGACTATACGCCAATCGATAATACGGAACATCTGGGCCGCGCCGCTTCCATGCGTGTCACGCCAAACATACGCCTCCACACGCACCTGGGTGTCGCCGCTTTGCCCGTCGCCCTGAATGCGAAACACCTCGCTCGCCACTTCGAATAGGTCGGGCGGCGGAAGCCGTTTCTTGTCGTCCCCATCCTTGTCCTGGGGCCGGGGCGGCGGCAGCTCCTGCAAGATCCCCTCCGAACGGAGTTCCCCAATACTTCGATAGGGCCCAAATTCGTCCAGCCGCTGAAGAATCTCGTCGGCCTTCTGCGATGGGGCCGGATCGCGGCCGTCAGCGGTCAACATCGCTACCAGGACCTCGAAAGGCGCCGTGTTGACATTCACGCGTCCCTCAGGATGACCATGCACCGTGAGCAGCTCATTAAGCGGGAGCTGCTCGAAATCCGCCTCGTCATCGCCAAAGAAGACCTCCAACGTAATGCCGGGAAGAAGCAGGAGCTCTTCGATGGAATCCATGGGGCCGTTCTTACATTCAAAAGGAACCTCAAGTCCCTGGTAATAATCGTTCTCCGCCCCCTCCGGCCGGGTCTCGTCGTCCGCATCAAGCCAATCGAGAATGACGTCGATAGGGAGCTCTTCGACCTCGCGCATCTCGAACAAGACCATCAGCGCATCGACGAGCAGGCCGAACTCCTTTTCACCGCTGCCGGCTTCGTAAACCAGCGCGTTAAGATTGATCTTCCCATACTCGTCATCGATCTGGACACTCACCATGGCCTCATTGAGATTCAGCAGCGGCGCGGACTCGGCCCAAGGTTCATCCAGACTGTCGTAAACGTCGGTGCTCTCGAATTCAGCTTCCTCTTCCCCGAGCATAAGGTCGGCCGCCAGCATACTCATGCTGAGCGCGATGCTCGACTTGGCGGCCATGTAGGCCTCCGTAGTGCTCGTATGGCGCTCGATCAACGTCGCGTCAACCTGCATTTCGTATGCAAACTCGACAACGATCACCGTGAGCAACACAACGAACAGGAGCGCAATAACGAGAGCGACACCCGCATCGTCACGGCGCACGTTCCGCTTGCCCATTGATAGCGTCTTCCTCTTCAACATCGTCATATCTCTTCTCTACGGCTGTCTTCCGGCCGAACGTAATCAGGGGGTTCGTCATGAACGCCTGCACCCACGGGGACCGTAAAAACAAACCGGAAATCCGGCTCCTCGTCAGGATCCAGCTCGGAACCAAAACTCTCCTCCTCAGGAGGACCCGGGAAATTGATACGGACATCCACCGCCCACGGCAATCTCCCATACTCAAAAGAATCCCAGGTTTCGACCCACTCCTTCCCGTCGAAGTACTGAAACAGAATGGACTCGACAGGTATGTCCCAGCCGGAAGACTTCATGCCTATCTGTTTCGCAGTCTCAGCCACCTCTTCACGCGTAAAATCGGCCCCGCCCAGAGGCGCGCCAAAGGCTGAACCGGACAGCGCCAAAGGCGTTTCTGTGACCTCCAGGGTGGCCTGCGGCTCCTCCCCGAAATTCGTCAGAATGTCGCCCGCCTCCTCCTCGCTCGCCTCCGAACCCAGCTCATAAGTGACCAACTTAGCAGAGCCCGGCAAACCTGTGCTCCCAGAAATCGGGGCCGTGGAGACAAAGGTGAGCGACGTACTCGTCCCATCCAGCCAGTAACGCATCTTACCCCTTCCGACAACGGGCCCACCCTCACCGCCGGCCTCAGGGGAAACGCCCGCTGCCCGGAAAGCGGCCCCAGGCGACCAACCCTCGCTGGCCTGCGCCAGATTACCCATGAAACTCCGCGTGAGAAACTGCCGCATGCGCATTTCGTAGGACGCGGCACGGGTGTCCTCCGTCGATTGAACGACCGTCGAGAAGGTCACGTACACAATGGACATAATGATGACCAGCAGAGTAACGGCCACCAGGATTTCCAAAATGGTGAAACCCGCGCGCTCCGATATGTGCCTATTCCAACTCAATTTGCACCCCGTCATAAACCACAAACATGATGGTGCGGGTCTCTTCCGGTCCGGCAATCGACACCGTCACGTCAAAGAGTCCGGGGGCGGCCTCGGGGTCACGCTGCTCGGTCGAGTAACTATAGGCATATCCCTCGAACCTCTCACCGAAATCGCCTTCGCCCGACTCCTCGCCGGACAATATCTCAAACTCGGCGATCCCGACCGCCTGCGCGGTGAACAAGTCCGCCAAGGCCTGCTCTTCAGCGTCCAAATACAGGTTTAGAGACGCGAAATGCGCCTGGAGAAGAACGAACAGCGAAGCACCCAACACGGCAAGCGCCACGACGACCTCAATGAGCGTGAAACCCTCTGCCCGGTGTCGCGTATGGAGACGCCGCGCCATAGCTAGGTAGCCTCTCCCTCAGTAAGCGTTGCGCTCCCCGAGACGGGGTCCCACCTGACCACGAAAACGTCGGCGTCCTCATTGACCAACGAAAACTCCACATCGCTCCCAAGCCCGAGCGCCGTCAGTTCTATTTCCACAATACCTTCAACATACAGCTCATCGCCCAACTTGACATATTCGATGTAAACGCCGTGCGGCAGGCGCGTACGCCCCAGAAGCGGATCGTGGATCTCCTCAGGCAAGATCTCCTCACCGTGTTCGTCGAGATTGAACTCCTCTTCAAACAGGTCACCCATCCCCGCCAGGATGCCCTGCTGATCATGCACGACGCGTTCAGCGCGGGCGCTAAGTGCCTTCCGCGAGCGCATGTTGAACTGCTCCGCCATTCGGCTCGTCTGCTCGTTGAGGACCTCGTCGCCTTCCTCACTGCCCCGTTCATCCTCGGGCAATTCGAGCTCCTCCTGGGCGCGAAGGTAGAGATCCATATCGTCCTCAGGCAGACCATCCTCCTGATCGACAAAGCCTTCATCTTCAAGTTCTTCCGGATCCGGCTCCGGCAAGCGTTCGCTCCAGTACTCCTGATTGTCTAGGTCGATCAGCACAGTGATGGTTTCTTTTTCCAAAGTCGCGTGGGCGATTGCACTGCGGCCGTAGTTGGCAAGATGGCGCGCGGCGCCCTCGTGCGTGCTGTAAATCAAGACCTGCAGGAATTGCGGCATAGCGACAGCCACGACGATCGCGATCATGGCCATGACCACCATCAATTCAATCAACGTGAAGCCGCCACGACCCCAGCCGAGTGCGCTCTGTCGCCCCTGGATCAAATGAATCGCTCCTGATAACCGGTTTAGTTTTCAGATAGATCGGCGCTCGATATATCCGCGTCTTCGCCTTCGCCGCCGGTGACGCCGTCGGCACCGTACGAGATGATCGTCACGTCACGGCTGCCCTCCAGGGTATAGACGTAGGGGTTGCCCCAGGGGTCGAGCGGCACCTGCTTGGCGTCCAGAAAGACGCGGTCTTTCGCGTTCTTTACCAGCGCCTCGAGGCCCTCTTCGGTCGACGGGAAGCGTTTGAAGGCCAGGCGATAGGCCATAAGCGCCGATTGGAAGTTCTTGATTTGTATTTTGGCCGTGGTCGTTTCGGCCTCTCCAAGCGATCCCAACACGTTGTACCCCACGACTGCGGCAAGCATGGCGATGATGGCGATGACGACCATCAACTCGATAAGGGTAAAGCCGGCCTCGGAGCCATGCCACCGCCGTGTCTCACTTCGATCCTTTGTCCTTCCATTCATAGCGCTCTCCGCTCCCGTATGTTGTCTCCGCGATTCGTCTGATCGGTAGTGTAGGTTGTTCAACCCTTTCTGCGATCTATCCAATGTTTGTGCTCAGGTTGAGAATCGGCAGCAGGATTGACAGGACGAGCAATCCGACGAAGATACCCATCACTACGATAATTATGGGTTCGATCAAACTGACGATGGCGTCAATAGTAATCTGGACGTCCTCGTCGTAGATATCGGCTACCTTGACAAGCATGTTCTCAAGTTCCCCGCTACGCTCCCCCAAGTCCGTCATGTGAATCAGCATGGGCGGAAAGAGTCCGGTCTTCTTGAGCGGCGAAGCGAGGCCCTGCCCGCGGCGGACGCTCGCCTTGACGTCCTCGAGCAATTCCTCAATATGACTGTTCTGGACCACGGTGCTGACCACGTTGAGCGAGCGCATCATGGTGAGTCCGCTCTGGAGCATGGTGCCCAGTATGCGCGCGAACCTTCCGCACACGAGCTTGAGGTGAAGCCCGCCGTAAAGCGGGATCTTAAGCTTGAGACGGTCCCAGGTCCTGCGGCCCCTCGGGCGGGAGATCCAGTAGCGCCACGAGACCAAAACCCCAACGACACCCCCGATCAGCAAGTACCAGTAGGAACCGACGAAGTCCGTGCTCGAGATTAGGGCCTTGGTCAGCGGTGGCAGCTCCTGGCCCTGTTTTTCCAGTAGCTGAGTGATTCGGGGGACGATGACGAAGGTGAGGAAGCTGATAATACCGATCGCGAAAACGACCATGAAGCAGGGGTAGGCCAGCGTGGACAGCACCTTGGCGCGGAGCCGCGCCTGGTGCTCAAGAATGTTGGCAAGACGGTCCAGCACGGCCTCGAGCGTGCCGCTCGACTCCCCCGCCCGGACCATGTTGACATAAAGAGGAGAAAACGTCCGCGGATGACCAGCAAGCGCATCGGCGAGCGATATGCCTTCGGTGATTCTGCTGCGGACGTCAAAAACGGTCTTTCGCAGCTTGGCCTTCGAAGTCTGCTCAAGCAAAGCGTTGAGGGCGTCAGAGAGTGGCATGCCCGCGTTCAGCAACACCGACAGCTGGCGCGTCATCAGAGACAGATCGCGCGTCGACACCCCGCCAAAGGCTGCTCCTGGGGCATCGGACGATGAGCGGCCGCCGCTGAAACTCTCCTTGAGCTTCGTCGGGAAAAGCTGCTGTTCGCGCAGCTTTCTTCGCGCCGCCACAGGCGAATCGGCGTCAACGATACCCTTAACGTGCTTCCCCGACTTCTCAAGAGCTTTATATTCAAAAACGGCCATTGATAGCTGCAATCCGTTGGCCAGACCCTGACAACTTGGCCATCATCACTATTCCGGGACCTCTTCGAGGAAGTCGTCCCGGGTCACGCGGAGCACTTCCTCAACACTGGTCACTCCATCAAACACCTTAACGGTACCGTCGTCCCTGAGGCTGTGCATTCCTGCATTGTGCGCCTCACGTTTGATGACGTTCGAGTCGGTCCCTTGAAGCGTTAATTCCTGTATGGCGGGCGTCATGATCATGAGCTCAAAGATCCCCGTCCTCCCATAGTAACCGCGCTGCTGGCAGGCATCGCAGCCCACCACCTCAAACACCTGTCTCCCGCGAAACTCCTGGGCACGCTGCCCGAGCTCGGTGATACTCTCCGGGGCGGCCTCGTTAGGCGCCTTACACTGATCGCAGAGTTTGCGCACAAGCCGTTGCGCAAGAATCGCAATCGTCGAAGAAGTGACCAGAAACGGTTCAATTCCCATGTTGACAAGCCGCGTAATGGCGCCGGCACTGTCATTGGTATGCAGCGTCGAGAAAACGAGATGCCCCGTCAACGAGGCATGCACGGCCATCTCGGCCGTCTCATGGTCGCGGATTTCACCCACGAGGACGACATCGGGATCCTGGCGAAGGATGCTTCGCAGCGCACTGGCAAAGGTCAGGCCGATCTTCGGCCGGATTTCGATCTGGCCGACACCAGCCATTTGATATTCAACGGGATCCTCGACGGTGATAACGTTGATATCGGGCGAAAGGACGCGCTGCAAAGAGGCATAGAGCGTAGTGGATTTCCCAGAGCCCGTCGGCCCCGTCACCAAAATGATGCCGTGCGACGTCTTAATGATCTTGTCCATCTTCTCGTAGTCGCGCCGGGCCATGCCGAGTTCTTCAAGCCCAAGAAGAAAAGAACCCTTCTCGAGAATACGCATGACCACCCGCTCCCCGTTCTGCACCGGAATAATCGAAACGCGAATATCGATCTCTTTTCCGCTCAGCCGGATCTTGATGCGGCCGTCCTGCGGGAGGCGGTGCTCGGCTATGTTAAGGTCGGCCATGATCTTGATACGGGAAACGACGGCAGCCTGCTGCGATTTTGGGACGTTGAACTTCCCATAGAGCACGCCGTCGATGCGATAGCGGACAAGGACCTCACGCTCGAAGGGCTCTACGTGAATGTCGGACGCCCGCTCCTTAATGGCGCCCGAGATCATCAAATTGATCAATTTGATAATCGGCGCTTCATTCGCCAGGTCGAGAAGGTCCCGATCGCTCACAACTTCGTCGATAGAAAAGACCGGATCGTCCTCGGCCATCGTGATCGTCTCAATCATGTCCGTCGCCATCTCGCCCTGCTGATCGAAATAGCTATCGAGAATGTTCTGGATGGCCGACTCGCGGCAGAGCACAGGCTTAACGGGCCCGTCCAGAAGAATGCGCAAATCGTCCAGCGGCATGAGGTTCACGGGATCGTGCGTAGCCACATAATACGCCTCGCCGTTCTTTCGGTAAGGCACCATTTCGTACTCACGAATGAAATTGATCGGCACACGGGTCGTCAGCGCCGCATCCACATCATCCGCTATGTCCTTCTCAAAGGGAATATCGAACTGAATGCTCAGGGCCTCAAGGACATGGTCCTCCTCAACGTAGCCGAGCTCCATAAGGATCTCCCCGACGCGCTTGCGGCGGACCTTCTGAAGATCGAGCGCCTCCCTAATCTGGTCCACGTGAACGTGGCCCTGCTCAAGGAGAATCGCCCCTAACCTGCGATCTTTGCCTGCGCCCATCGTCTACCTCTGAATATTCGAGCGCCCAAAGCTCGCCTTACTGCCCTTATTGGGATTGTACCGATCAGTAGGACGCACTTTGCGCTGTTTGCGTTTTGCCTTAATCTTCTTGATAAACCCGCCCTCTTCGAATATCGCATCCAGGTTTTGATTGTAGAAGTCCGACATCCGGTGCTGTGTGATGCGTTCAAAATCTTCACTGCGTTTGATCACGTGCGGCGTGAGAAGCACCACGAGGTTCTCCTTCTTGCGTCCCTTGGTCTTGCCCCGGAACATCCAGCCGACCAGAGGAAGATCGCCCAGCACGGGTACCTGAGCCACGCCCCTGGTAAGGCTTTCACGAATAAGTCCTCCGATAATGCCCGTCTGCCCGTCACCGATAACAACTTCGCTCTTGATGAGTGCCTGCTGGATCGTTGCGCCGGACTGGTTGGGGTCGATGCCCACGGTGCTGGCCACAGGCTCAGAGACCTCGACTTCGATCACCATGGCAACGTAATCACCTTCGTTGATCTGCGGCGTGACGCTCATCGTCACACCGACATCGCGCCGGGAAACCTGGCTTCTTGACTGAAACCCAGTGCGATCGTCTGTGTCGGCGAGCGAGGTGGGGATGGGTATATCCTGACCGACTGTGATACTCGCCTCCGTGTTGTCGCTTGCCAAGAGATTGGGCTTGGACAGTACATCGGTATCCGTAATCTGCTCCAGGCTGCGCATCAGAAAAGGGATGGTCGGCACGGAAATCGTCGAACCCGGATTCAGAGGGTCAGGCGCATCGATCGTGCTGCCGATGATCCCGAGGGTCCCTCCGGCGCCCGCCAGCGACAGCGGTCCGCCCGCGAGCGCCATTGCGATGCTGGTCGCATTACTCAGCCCAAAAAAGTCGTCGTCCGTCAGTCCGGCCAGATCGACGCTTAGCTCGAAATCATTGGCAATTATGACCGACATAATAATGGCCTCGACGTTCACTTGGCGCCGCGGAACGTCGAGATGGTCGATCATGCTCTTGAGAAGCTTATAGTCCTGGGGCGTGGCGATGATCAGCAGCGCGTTCGTCTGCTCGTAGCTCGCGATAACGATGTCCTTCTCGAAGGGCTGCACCTCACCGGTCTGCGCACCGGTCTGGCCGCCTTGGCGCGGCGCGGTGCCGGTGATGGCATCAAGCGCCTCGGCAACGGCTTCGGCATCGGCGTTCAGCAGCTCAACGTAGAACATGTTGTTCGCATCGAAAGGCGTCGGCGTGTCCAACTGCTCGATGAGAAACCGCGTCTGCTGCATGAGCCCCTCAGAGGCGACAACGATCAGCGCGTTCAGGCGCTCATCGGGCACCATGCGCAGGATTTCCTCGCCCTGCCCCACAATCTGCGCCTGCGCCTGGCCAGGCACGGCGGCGGTGCGGGGCTGGCGCACCCTTGCAGGCGTCGGCCGCTGCTGGCCAGTGGTCCGCACGCCCGCACGCGAGCCTCCTCCTTCATCTAAAAGGACCTCTTCGATCTGCTGCACGAGCGCCTCGGCCCGGGTGAATTCGAGGGTAAAGATCTCCACACTGGTGCCCGTACCCGGAATATCGACCACCTCGAGAAGCGTCATCATGTTGCGCACACCGTCCGCTGTGTCTTTGATGATGAGAAGATTGGTTGCCGGATAGACAGTGATATCGTTGCTTTCCGAGCCAACTCGCTTGAGAAGCTCGGCGACCTCAGCTGCATCAGCGTACTGGACCTGAATAATGTGGATTGAAAACCGATCGAAACCTTCGAGTGGAGGAATGACACCCTTGTATATCTTTATCTTGTCCGTGCCCACCTGGCTCGCCCTCGGAACTATCCGAATAAGGTTTCCCTCCACGCTCTCAAGCATGACGAAGCCTGTCCCGACGCCGGCGAGAATGGACTCGAGGATATCGTAGGCCAGATCGGCAGGAACGGGATCGTGAGAAACAATCGTAATCTTTTGATTACTGAGGTTAGCATCGAGAACGAAATTGCGACCCGTCTTGACGCCGATCGCCCGTATGACTTCGCCGAGAGGAACAGCATCGAAGTCGATAAAGATGGGCTCCTGGCTGTCGTCACCACCGCGAGGCCGATCCGGATTCGCCAGCTCCTCCAGGGTCGGCGAGTCCTCGCCCTGGCCACCCAGTTGCTGGGCCGATGCCGCTATCGGCCACACCAAGGCCAATAGCGCCACAATCGCCAGCCCATCGCGCAACCGGCGCGCGCCGGCACGGCCGCCCCCCTGGCGGCTCGCCGTCCCTCCCAATCCCGTCTCGCGCTGCGTCACTTCTTCACTACTCTGCATCATTCATCTCTGGTTGATTCGTTAACGTACCTGATAGTTTATCGTCAATGGCTGACCATTACGAAGAATGCCGATCCGGAAGATCGAGCGGTCGCGGTATTTCTGGATGAGCAGGGCGGCTTTTTCACGGCTGTCCACCGGCTCGTTATTGATCGAAGTCAGCACGTCACCGTTCTGGAAACCGAGCTCGCTGGCAAGCTCTATGGATTCAATACTCTCCGTCGTCACGCCCTGCACACGGCCTTTGTCATCCTTCACCACCTGAATGTCAATGGTCGATGCCAGCCGCGCATACTCATCCTCCATCCGCTTCGTGATGTCGGCCCGTTCAAGCCTGATCACCCGCGGGCGGGAACCAACCGCCGAGGCGGTCCTGCGGCGAGAAGTCACCGCCACGCGTGGGTTCGCCTTGGGTTGCGTACTGGCATCGTTGCGCTCCAGCTTGAGGCTTTCAAGGCGGTTGTTTCTCCGGTTGTCCAGAACGACTTCCTTCCGCCGCACCTCGACAAGGAAGACACTGGATATGACCTCTTGATTAAGGTAGAAGGCCTTCGTCAAGGCGCCCTTCTCACGTACCTCAATGATGGCAACGGCGTAGGGATCCAACTCGCCCGACACCGTCGTCCCGCGGAGCGTAAGCGGCAGCTGCGTCTCCTCAGTGGATTCCCCCGTCACTGGCGGCGCGGCATTCAGTGTGAACGTTGTACGTTCCCTGGCCGGATCCCAGAGCGCCGCACTACCGAACAGGCGGCCGTTCACGATCAGGTCGTAATCCTCGAGCGGCCCTACGCCGGCGAGGCCCATGTCCCCCGAGCCACCTAACTCCGGCGGCGAGGAGACCGCGCCAAAGTCGGCGGGGGGGGCAAGTAACTTGCTAACGGCTACGGCCCACACCACGCCCGAGAGCACGATCAGCACTACGATTACCACAACTGACGTTTGCCGCAGCGCCAAGCCTTTCAGCATGCCGACCTCGTACAGTGGACCGGTGGGGCCGCGCACTTGTATGCCGGCTTCCCCAAGCCCATCCCATCAATAGAGCGATTGCCCAAAGCCACCCTTTCCACAACTCGCTAAGCCTCAGCCCCGCCGAACCGTCCGCCTCCTCACTTCCTAAAGGCGTTCTTCGCTTCGTGCCCTGGAACACTCCTCATGACGACAAGCGACGGGGCATACACCGTCCGCCATCGACCGCGGGAGGGAGTCATGGACACACAACTTCCTTGACTACTCCTAGGCCGGCTTGTATTTACAACGATCTCACCCTCAACTTCGTTGACTCACTGAGCGTCTGACTCAGAATAACCAATATACGCACTAAATAGTTTTATTTGCAAGGTGTTTATTCATAGATTGCTTGACAAGTCGTCAAAATATATACGAATAGTACTAAATACTATTGCAGCACCGATCTACCGAAAACCACGCCACGTAAGGCATCGCGGACACCGTCGATAAGTGCCTGATCGACGTGGTAGACCGGCGCCTTCCCCTCAATCCACAAAAAGCGCTGCCTTGAGTTGCTCGTGAGCCTGTTCCCGACATGCACAGGGCCAACAGTTCGCCTGGTATCAGTCAGCGGGTCGTCGACCACCTCAAAGACGACAGTCAAGATCGGATCGTTCCTTCCCTGCACATCCGCGGCAGGAGGAGGATCGGCTATCCCCTTTGCCAAGGTTGTCGAAAAAGTGTCTATCAGAGAGTGGACGTCAGACTGCGTTTCAAGCCGGGCCCCTCGGGGTTCGGAGAGCGTCCACACGCCGTTTTCATACCCAAACACATAATGCCGATCATCGAAAGTGAGGTCGACCCCACGAACGGCGTCACGCCGAAAGGGGAACAGGGTCTTAATACGGAACCTGAAAGAGTCGGCCTGGAGATTCCGGAAGGAGTCAAAGGAGATCGTGGTTGCCGCACCTATGTCCTGCAAAGCAGAAAAGACAATGGGATTGGAGGAAGGAACGGGTCCCCCTATCCGTATCGACGAAGGTGGGGCGCCGTCAGTGTACGTAAACTCAAGGGAGAGGCGCGGCGATTCGATGGAAAGCGCCTCGTCTCCTTCAGGAAACGAAAGCCCCTGAATGCTCTTTAGCACGGCGATGTACATGGACACGGCGAACTGGTCCGTGTCGTCCGCGGGCGGATCGACGAGCCGCCAACCTTCATCGGGATCGTTCTCAAGCAACATCTCCGACCTTGAGTCCAGATAACGAATGGTCTTCAGGTTCTTCGCCTCGCGCGTAAACAGCCGCCCCTCTCTAAAGTCTCCGGGGCCTGCAGGAAGCAGCGTGACAAGATGCGCCTCGGCGACAAACACCGAGGGGTTGTCCGCGCGTTTGACGAAAAGTCCCGGTTTGTCTTCATCGCCAGAGGGCCAGCCGATCAACAAGGTCAATCCCTCACCAGTGGGGCCGTATGCAGTCAGCTCTGCATAAGGCGGGTCGAGACCGTAGTCGCTAAGGCTCTCGGGCTCGTCGATATAGCCGCGGCCCGTAGCGAACCGAAGCCAAGACGCCAAGGCATCAAGTTTAGCCTGACTCGCCGTAGCGTCGACAGGCTTCGACAGCCGCCATTCGCCGTCCTCGGCCAAGACGTAGGTTTCATCAATGCCCCGTGCACGGGCGGCCATGCCCGGATCCTCTATTTCATCAGCGCCCTCAGTCGCATGGCGTTCGAAATCTATCCTCTCGACGCCCTCGCCAAGGTGCGCAAACATGCGAGTGTCACGGAGCTCTTGCAGGCCCCTATTGAGCGCCTGGAAGAACCTTGCGGGGCACAGAAATACCTGCCCCTCACCGAGACGCGCGTAGCGGTTCACCTGTGTCGGATCCAGGGCCCCGAACGCAACCTGGCTGAGTTGCCCCTGCTTCGTCCCAAAAATGACGGACAAGACAGGCGCCTCAAGCTGATAATCCGCGAGCGCGTCCGTGCCGGCATCGATCTCACGCTCGTTGGTCAGTGATGCGACGACTATCGTCAGCGCAGTCCACACCGGACCGTTCGGGCGAACGTGGGGATAGGGCGCGGCGATCGTCCATTGTCCGTCGTCCTTGCGCAGGGCCTCAACCGGCGCTTCGCCATGGCGCGCAATGGAAAGTGTGGTGATGTCCTCGGGCGCGAAATCAAAGAGCTTCTTGGCCTCGGCCGCTTGCTTGATGACGTTGCGCTCAATCCGGCCCGTGACCCAGTACGCGGTCAGGAGCCCAGCGAACACAAGGACCAGAGCGACAGTCGCGCGCGTACTCAACGGTATTTCCTCCGCTGCAGAAATACAACAATACCCACAAGAGCGATGGCCTGGACCGCCCCGAGCGACGCGATCCAGGCTATAAGCCGCTGCTCATTCCGTGAAAGAACCAGCGGCTGATCGGTGTCGGCCGTCGGCCGCATCGCAATCAGCTCCTCGTTCTCAGTGAGCCATGCGACACTGTTCAGCAAGAGGTCCTGGTTGCTCACGCGCTTCATGTACTCATTCAAGGCCAAGTCAGCGTCCCCCAGTACGACCACGCGGGATTCGCGCATGCGGTCACCGTCACCCACCGCCCGATTGGACCGGGCCGACACGGCCACCATAACCGAATTCGGTCCAGAAGCTTCCGCCCGGTCTTGACTGATAGGTTCCCGATCATTGACTGCCCGCAGGTCCGTCTCGGCCCAGGTGTCCGGTGTCGAGCGCATCAGCACGGTCCCAGTAACACCTTCGGGCAAATTGGCGTCGAGCGACACAGTACGAATTACGGGTAGAACGAGCTGCTTATCGAGATCGCGCGTGATGGCATGGAACCTGTTGAAGCTTCCGCGGAATTCATCGTTCTGCGGGGCAGTCCCAGTGGCACCGCCAACGACTTCGAAATCAGGAAGGAACATTATCTCAAAGCTCTTGGTAGCGTTTGAGACAACGATATCCGAACCCATCTTGATGCCGAAGCGGTTCTTGAGCCAGGGCCGGAACTGCTCCAGGCCAGCGATCCCACCATCCTGAGCAATCTGCACATTCACCAATACCAATAGCCGGCCGCCATCATCCATATAGCGATCAAGGGCCTCAATTTCGTGGGGGAACAGGTCGGCCGCATACCCGTTGATAATCAGCACCGAGCAATCATCGGGAAGCAAGGGATTGTCCGCGGGAATGATGCAACGCGCCACCTCGTGGGCCTCCTTCTCCAGCCACAGCCGGAACTGAGCGCCACCCGTCATCGGATCGTCGCTCGTAATGTCCCGTTCGCCGTGACCCGTGAGAAAATAGACCTTCGGGACCGCGTCACGCGAAACATTGAGCACCGCATTCGTGAATGCACGCTCTTCCAGACGGGCGTTGACGCTAGACAGGGGGAGCTCTCGCTGACGCGCGCCGGACCGCAAAAGGACCGTGCCGACATTTGACACACGAAGCACGTTCAGCGCAGTGACACGTTCAGGATGCCTCTGCGGATCGACAAATTCGACGGATAGCCTGTCCGTGTGCTCTTGGCAGCGCCGTAGAAAGCGTGCTGTCTTGTCCTGCGCAATACGAACGCGGTCATCGCCCGCCCGGACAAAGAAACAGGTGATTTCAACCGGATTCGTGAGGCTCTCGAGAATGATCTTCGTCTGTGGCGCGAGGTCACGCCGTCCCTCCTGCGTAAGGTCCCACGCCAAGTCTTCGCGTTCCACGAAAGCGTAGACCGTCATGCAGATCCCAAGGAACACCACGCTGCCAAAGACGCTGTTGAAGACGCCGCGGGAGGCCTCCTGCCGGCTACCCAGAAGCGATGCGGCCCGGAGAAGCAACCACAAGACCCCAAGCCCCAAGCCGCCGAGAAGGGGTGCCAACACGTTGACGCTAAACAGGGTCTCGCGAAGGACCATTAGATTAAGGCCAACGACAAGGAGAATCAACGCGGCGACGCCGACCGCGAGTCGAAGTCTGGTCACCTCCCGGCCCCCCATTTCCGGCTTTCAAGCGCCCGGAAGGTCAGGAACAAAAAGAACCCGCTGAAGAGAACATAGTACGCAATGTCCGCCGGTTGAAGAATGCCTTCCGCCATGGTCTTAGCATGCCCATCGAGGGGAAGCTCGCGAACGATGGTGCGAAAGACGGCATACCCGGCGTCAGCCGCGTGGACCATTTCCTCGGACCAACTCGCGGGCGCCTGCCTCTCCTCGGGCAGGTCTTCCCCGAAATAGCCCACGATAAAAAAGATAAAAAACAGGCCGAAAGTCGCTGTCGCGGCTGTAATCTGGCTGCGGCAAATTGCGGAAATGAAGAGGCCCATGCTGACCAGAGCCGCGCCCATAAGAAAGACGGCGAGCAGACCGAAAGCGAGCACGGCCGGCTCGACCGCGACGAAATGGTCGATAATCAGAACGTAGACCACGAGCACGGCGACCATGGCGAGCACCAGCACCAGCGCCGCGGCATATTTCCCAAAAACAATGTCGCGGTCGCGGACCGGGTGTGTGAGGAGCATTTCGATCGTGCCCTGATGATGCTCCTCGGCCAAGAGGCGCATCGTAATGAGGGGGGCGATAAACATCATGATCGAGGCGCAATAGACGAGAAAGGGGCTGAGAAAAGTTTCCTCGAAATCAGGGACGGCCGCGAAGTCGTAGGCCGAGGGGGACTCCGTCATCAGACC
>SDBV01001315.1_pt1 | contig 37525 bp, 47 predicted proteins | sample 2277081 | NCBI WGS metagenome assembly SDBV01 (sample SAMN10402039, study PRJNA504765) | marine sediment metagenome | isolation source: marine sediment core GS10_PC15, 223 cmbsf | place: Arctic Ocean: Southern Knipovich Ridge | collected 2010 | reverse complement strand
ATAGAACAAAATTTTAAAAATACACCATAGAAATAATTAAATAACTTTTCAAAACTTAAAAAAGAAGAACCGCAAACAAACATAAGAAGAGTGGCAGATAAAGTCATTTATGAGATAGAAATGCCAGAAGTAAAATCAATGAAAGATATCTCTATTGTAAAACTTGAAAATAGTATTGAAATAAAAGCTGTCTCAAAAAAGAAAGCATATATTAAATTAATTCCAATAAACATGCCAATAACTAATTATCAGCTTGAAAAAGGAAAACTTATTCTAGAACTAGAAGCTAAGAATTAAATTAAAACAATTGGTAATAGGACGAGTATGTGCAAAATTTGATCTCTAACCGCTTGAATCCATCCGGGAGAATTTTCATCTCCTAAAACTTTGCCCCACAATCTAACAAAAGAATAACTATCTATGTATAGGTGTGTAATAAATATCCACAAAGTCCAGTACAAACTTATATTCAATAGATAAAATATTATTACAAAAAGAACAGAATATTGTACACAGTGGAAGAACCTATATTTGAGACTACTATGCTTTTTCAGAGCCCATTTAGTGGGTTGCAGAAACCAATCACTAACAAAATGTGTTAAAACCAAAGCCATAAAGTTACTTATCATTTTTCTGTTTTTTTCAAATCAATTTTTTGCTAGCTTTTAACCAATTTTTGTCTAATCTTTTTTAAAAGATTATGAGCCTGCACGGATTTGAACCGTGGACCTCCACCTTATCAGAGTGGCGTTCTAACCAGGCTGAACTACAGGCTCATAAGAATCTCTGCGGGTTCTTAGACTCCAGCATACATACTGAAGCTATGGGCCTGTAAATCATATTTAATTTATAAAGATTATGAATTCCTCCTTCCATTTCTATTAATATAATAATACCCTGCTCCAGCATACCCCCCCATTTTTTGCCCCAAATAAGTTAAAATTAATAAAGGAGAAATTTTCACCCCTAATAATATATAATCAGAATACTTGGTATCAAAAAATTCTGGAATTTCTCCACCAATAAATCCTCCTGCAACAAGCCCTGCTAAACCACCAACAACTTTCCCAATCCCAATTGGCTTCCCTGCTATTTTATGCTTCTTAACCAAATTTTTTAATTTATCTTTCATATTCCATCTCTTTTCTAGGGCATTTAATAAAAAACTAACCTTTAAAAACCATTCTTCTATAAAATAATCATGGCTAGAGGATTTTATTATTATATAAGAAAGGCATGGAAAAAGCCTGAAAAAGAAACATTGAAAAAGAGGATGATAGAGTGGAGAAAATCAGGGGTGTTTACAAAAGTTGACAAACCACTTAGACTAGATAGAGCAAGGGCTCTTGGATATAAAGATAAAAAAGGTTTTGTAATAATAAGAGTAAGATTAAAACGTGGTGGGCATAAAAGACCAAGACCTAATAAAGGAAGAAGGAGCAAGCGTCTTCACACAAGAAAGAATCTTGGAATGAGTTATAGATGGATAGCAGAACAAAGGGTTGGAAAAAGATACAAAAACCTTGAAGTGCTTAATTCATATAATATCGGAAAAGATGGAATTTATTATTTCTATGAAGTTATCATGGTAGATCCAAGCAAACCAGAAATCAGGAATGATAAAAAACTTGCATGGATAACAAAAGGTTCTAACAAAAAACGTGCAATGCGTGGATTAACAAGTGCTGCCAAAAAATCTCGTGGTCTTAGAAAAAAATCACGAGAAATGAAAGTAAGACCCTCTATAAGAGCGGGAAAGAGAAGAGGGAAATAAAACCTAACTCTTAAAAACATATATTTCTATCTAATTAAAAGAGGATGAAATGAAATATCAAAAATTAGCAGAATTATACCGTGATGCTTCAAGCACTACAAAACGACTTGAAAAAATGGAAATCCTTTCAGAATTTTTAAAGCACTTATCTGAAAAAGACAGGGATGTTATGTATCTACTTCTTGGAGATATTTATCCAGAATATGATGAGCGTAGAATAGGAATAAGTAATCAACTTGCAATAAAGGCGATGGCAAAAGCCACAGGAACAGATTTAAAAGAAGTTGGGAAAAAATGGAAATCAATAGGAGATCTAGGGGATGTTGCAGAAGTATTAACAACGCACAAAAAGCAGGCAACATTACATTCTCATGTGCTAACAACAGACAAGGTCTTAGAAAATCTTAGAAAATTGCCAGAGCTTAAAGGAAAAGGAACTGTTGGGAAAAAATTAGGTTTAATAACAGAACTTCTTACATCTGCTTCCCCACTTGAAGCACTTTATCTTGTAAGAACACTTATAGGTGATCTTAGAATTGGCATTAAAGAGAGTACTATTAGATCTTCCATGGCAAAAGCATTTTTCTCAAAAAATAAAGCAGAAGCAGAGAAACATGTCCAAGATGCAATTGATAAATCCAATGATCTTGCAGCTGTTTTTGATGTTGTAAAAACAAGAAAACTCAAAGAGCTTGAAAAATTGCATCTTCAAGTAGGAAAACCCATCAAAGCAATGCTTGCACAAAAAGTTAAAAATGTGGAGGCTGGTTTCAAGAAGCTTGGAAAACCTTGTGCTGTTGAATACAAATATGATGGATTTAGAATGATTATCCATAAAAAAGGTGATGAAGTAACTCTTTTCACAAGAAGACTTGAAAATGTTACAAAACAATTTCCAGAAGTTGCGGAGTTTGTAAAAAAATATGTTAAGGGAGACTCCTTTATCCTTGATTCAGAAGCTGTTGGTTTTCATAAAAAAACAAAAGAATACACTAGCTTTCAACATATAAGTCAAAGAATAAGGAGAAAATACAGAATTGAAGAAATGCAAAAAAAACTTCCTATTGAAATAAATGTTTTTGATCTGATTTATTATAATGGTAAATCATATCTTCATGAACCTTTCAAGAAAAGAACAGAACTTCTTAAAAAAATAATTAAAAATCATCCTTATAAAATAATCCACGCCAAACAAATTATCACTGGCAATGAAAAAAGGGCAAATAAATTTTATAAGCAAGCATTAAAAGATCGTCAAGAAGGGGTTATGATGAAAAATCTTGATGCAATTTATCAACCAGGGAATAGGGTAGGACATATGTTAAAAATAAAGCCAGAAGAAAGAGATCTTGACTTAACAATCGTGGGGGGAGAATATGGTAAAGGCAAAAGATCTGGATGGCTTTCGAGTTATATCCTAGCTTGCCGTGATGGGAAGAAGTTCACAACAATTGGAAAAGTTGGAACAGGTATCAAAGAAAAATCAGAAGAAGGAATATCATTTGATGAACTTACAAAAAAACTAAGACCACATATAATAAAAGAAGAAGGAAAGGTAGTTACAATAAAACCCACAATTGTTCTTTCAGTAACATATCAAGAAATCCAAAAATCCCCTAACTATCCCTCTGGCTTTGCTCTTCGTTTTCCAAGATTCACAGCCTTGAGACCAGACAGAAGTCCTAAAGACATTACAACCTTGGATGAAATTAAAAGAGATTTTGACCATCAAAAACGAAACTGGCAATATGGTTAGAAGAATTTATAAGATTTAATAACATAATTAAAAAATGGAAAAAATAGTTATAATTTTTGTTTTATTCTTTTTAGTAGCTATATATTTCGTAACTGCTGTTGATATTACACCCACAACATTGTCTGTTGAATTAAAAAATAATACTATTTATGATATTGTGATTGACAATGTAAATCCCGGAGCAGATTCAAACATAACAATAGTTAAAATAACAATACCTAGTTCTTTTACATTTATTCCAGGTTCAAATTCAACAGATGCACCTTATGAAACTTTCTCAAGCTCAGCCACAACAGTAACATGGACCAATTCTACAGGGTATCTCATAAATGGGACTGAAACAAAAACTTTCTCTTTCAGGGCAACAGCTTCCACAATTAATAGTTATAATCTAACAGTTGATATAACAAATGGCACTGGCATTTATTCTTATAAAATTCCTACAAATGTGAGTGATACAACACCCCCAACAATATCTTTTATAGATCCAACACCAGAAGATCAAGCAACACTTTACATAAACTATCTTCCTGTAAAAATTAATGCAAGTGATTTAGGGACCTTAGATACGATTAGTTTGAAATTATATAATAGCACAGGTCTTATACAAACAAAAACAAGCACAACCTCCCCTTTCTCTTATAATTTTACAAATTTGCCTTATGAAACATATAGAATAGACGCTGATGCGAATGATAGTTTTGGGCAGGCAAGTTCCACCCCCAGAAGAACAATAATGTTAGATGCATTGCCAAATAACACTCTTCCAGATTGCACTCCTAATTGGAATTGTACTGCTTGGTCAAATGATTGTTTACTTGATGAAGTTGAAAAAGAAAGAACCTGTACAGATGAAAATAGTTGCAATAATAATACAAATAAACCTTATGAAATATATATGTGTGGTGATGCTTCTGCCTGTACTTCTAGCTGGAGTTGTACTGCATGGCTTCCAGAAAAATGTCCTAAAAATCAAACAAAGGCAAGAACTTGTACAGATGAAAATAGTTGTGTAAATGCTACTGGAAAACCCTTGGAAGAACAAACTTGTGAATATCAATCAGGTTCAAATTTCCTATTTATAGGTATAATTGCAGGAGTCATAGTATTAATTGTTGCAGGAGCAATTGTAACAATTATTTTAATGAAAAAGAAAAAATCAGGTCAAACCACAACACAAACACCCACAATTCAACCAACAACTACCTCTGCACCACCTGCTCCTGCTACAACAGCCCCTCCTCCGTCGAAGCCTTTATAAAGACCTTTTTTCTTTAAAAACTAATCTTTTTAGAAAAGATTAGACAAAACCAACCTTTAAAAACCAGAAAATGCCTGCAAAAAAATCAAAAAGCAACTATAAGATTCAAAATATTGTGGCAACAACTTCTCTTGAAAAGCCAATTCCATTAACAAAATTAGCAAGAACACAACCAAATACAGAATATAACCCAGAGACATTTCCAGGACTTGTTCTTAGAGTAAAAGAACCAAAATCAGCTGTTTTAGTGTTCTCGTCAGGGAACCTTGTTTGCACAGGTACAAAATCTGTAGAGCAAGTTAGAAGAGTTATAAAAGCTGTTATAAAACAATTAAAAAAGATAAATGTCAATATAACTACTAAACCAAAGATAACAGTACAAAATATTGTGGCCTCTGGATCTATTGACTTAAAACTTAATCTTAATTTTTTGGCTCTTGAAATGGAAAACACCGAATATGAACCAGAGCAATTTCCAGGACTTGTATACAAACTAATTGAACCAAATGCAACATTTCTTCTCTTTAGTAATGGTAAACTTGTTTGCACAGGTACTAAGAATAGAAAACAGCTTGAGTACAGTATGGTGCAAGTGCTTAAAAACGTAAAACAAGCTTTGAAGAATTATAAGAAATGATTAGTTTTTCTCATTGCTTCTATACAGAAAATAGATGTTCCGACTTTTGAACCAAATAAATTATCTAATCTTTGGTGTTGATAAAAGGGTTCAGGATTCCATAAACCATCATGATTTACAGATTGTTGAATTAGTCCAATCCCTTTATCAATAAGGACATTATTCCCGTTTAAATTAATTAATGATGAAGTCGCCCAAGCCGCTTCTAAAGGATTTCTATATTCACCATTTTCTCTTTCTATTCTCTCTTTAACTTTATTCAAGGTTATTTTATTGAAAACCTCTTTCTGTTCAGAAACTAAATAAGCAAATAGTGGAGGAGATAAATAAAATTTTGAAAGTCCCGAAAGATTTGGTAATTGAAACTCATCGCTATCCACAACCTTTTTAAGATAAGTTCTTATTTTATTATAAATTTTGTTTTTATTTGGACTCAGATTTCTGTTTTTTAAATATATTCCATAAGAATAAAGAATATTTGCGTTCACAACAGGACAAACAACATTTCCTGATTTATCTCCAACAAATGTAAGGACACCATTTCTAGTTAATCCTTCTGATAAAAATCCCCCATAATCAAAATCTTTAAATTTAGTTGATATTTCAAAATCATTTATCTGGGCAATTTCAAGAATTGCTCTTGCCCTCGCCGTATCATCGTAATCCGGGGGATATAAATAACTTTCTTTTAGTGGATTTTTTAACCACCCCCAAACAAATCTGCCTTTATATTCAATAGTATCATTTAATATAAAATCTAATCCCTTTTGAAAAGCTTCTCTCACTCTGGGATTTAAAGGTTCTAAATCTAATAATTTTTCTATGATAAAAGTATGTATTCCTATATTATCTATTCTATTATTTTCACTTTCAATTATAGGTTTTCCTTTTTTAGCCCTATAAGTAGGGAAAAATCCTTCCTTTGTTTGTTGTTCTAAGATTCTTTCAAGCATAAAAATTGCGATAGAGCACGTAATAAAAAGTTAAGTTGTTAGTAAAAATAACAACATTTATATAAAATAAAACAAATAAGTTAATATGGAAGATTATGAAAAAGAACTGAAAGAGGCTGGTTTAACAGGAAATGAGTCCAAGGTTTATTTAGAACTGCTAAAAAAAGGCCCAAGTTCTGCGAATCACTTAGCTAAGAGTATTGGGATGGATAGAACCCTCTCTTATACAGTATTAAACAACTTAATAGAAAAAGGTTTTGTAAATTATATCATAAAATCAAACAAAAAGTTTTTCAGTCCTGCTTCTCCTGAAAACCTTATCAATCCCCTAAAGAAAAAGGAGTTTATTATCAAAAATTTAATCCCAAAATTGAAAAGCATTCAGGAAACAAAAGAAATTTCTCCGGAAATTAATGTTTACGAAGGAAAAGATGGACTAAGAGCATTTATTAATCTAGCACTTAAAGAAAAAGAATTTTGTGCTTTTGGTTCAACAGGAAGAATGTTTGATGTCCTATACGAAACTCCAAGAATAGCAAAGAGCTTGGAGAAATCAAACGTGAATGTAAAAATAATTGGGAACATAAAATACAAGGGAACAAAATCATTTAGTGCGAGGCGAATTCAGTTTAGATATCTTAATATAAAGAGTGAAGCAACAACTTCTATATTTGGAGATTATGTCTCCATACATCTTTTAACCCAAAAACCAATAGTCATCCTAATAAAAAATAAGGAAATCTCTGAAGGCTATAAAAACTACTTTGAAATTCTTTGGAAGATAGCTAAAAAATAACTTTCACCACTCAAGAACAATACTTCTATGTTATCATAACTAATTGTCTACACAAATCTATAAAAACAAGATACTTTACTATTTTTATATGGCAGAAGGGCAAGAAACTCCGCAGGCAAAAAACGAAGAATTAATTATTGAAGCAAAAAGTTTTTTTGATTTTTACAAAAAAGAAATAGGAGATTCTTTACGTAAAGCGGCAAATGTTATTTATATAGATTTTATGAAATTAACAGAGTTTTCTAATAGATTAGCAGAGGAAATCCTCTCAGCACCAGAGGATACATTAAGGATTTTAGAATTAGCTATTGAAGAATCTGGCTTGGTCACCAACGTAAGAGTCAGGTTTTCAAATCTTCCGAAAAGCCAAGAAATCAAAGTTAGAAACATTAGATCTAAGCATTTAAACGAAATGATAGTAATCGAGGGTATTGTAAGGCAGAGCTCTGATGTAAGACCCCAGGTTGTGAATGCAAAGTTTGAATGTCCTAGCTGTGGAACTGTTATTGCAGTACTTCAAATGGAGAAAAAGTTTAGAGAACCTACAAGATGTTCATGTGGAAGAAGAGGGGGATTTAAACTTATTAGCAAAGAAATGGTTGATACACAAAGATTGGTTATAGAAGAAGTGCCTGAATCTTTATCAGGTGGTGAACAACCAAAAAGAATGAATGTATTTGTTAAAGAAGATCTTGTAGAACCTAAAATGGAAGAGAAGACCACACCAGGTAGCAGAATAAAAGTTATTGGTGTGTTAAAAGAAGTTCCTGTTCCAATACATTCTGGCGGTGTTTCAACAAGATTTGAACTAGCTGTTGAATCAAATAATCTTATTCCGATGGAAGAGACATTTGAAGAGTTAGATATAAGTGAAGAAGATGAAAAAGAAATATTAGAATTATCCAAAGACCCAAAAATATTTGACAAATTTATGAAAAGCATCACACCAAGTGTATGGGGTTATGAAGAAATAAAGGATGCCCTTGTATTACAGTTATTTGGTGGTGTTAGAAAAATCCATGCAGATGGACAAAAAAGCAGAGGAGATATCCACATACTTCTCGTAGGAGACCCTGGTGTGGCAAAGTCTGTTACCTTAACATTTATGGCAAATATGTCTCCAAAAGGAAGATATGTTGTTGGAAAATCAGCTTCTGGTGCAGGTCTTACTGCAACAGTTGTCAGGGATGAATATCTAAGGGGTTGGAGTCTTGAAGCAGGTGCAATGGTATTAGCTAATAAAGGATTGATATGTATAGATGAATTAGAAAAAATGGATCCAAATGATAGATCTTCTATGCACGAGGCAATGGAACAGCAAACAATAACAATAAGTAAAGCAAATGTACAGGCAACTCTTAGGGCTGAAACATCTGTTCTTGCAGCTGCAAATCCGAAATTTGGAAGATTTGATCCATACCAACCAATTGCGCAGCAAATAGATCTGCCTCCAACACTTATCAACAGATTTGATGTTATTTTTACCTTGAGAGATATCCCTGAACGTGATAAAGACGAAAAAATAGCAATACATGTTCTTCAAGAACATCAAAAAGAAGGTGAAAAAATGATGATTTCAAGAGAACTTTTTAGAAAATATATTGCTTATTCAAAACAAAGAATTTCCCCAGAATTAAGTGACGAAGCTGTAGAAGTGATAAAAAAGTTTTATGTTGATTTAAGAAACAGACCTATTTCCTCAGAAGCTGTTATGAGACCTATTCCAATTTCTGCACGACAACTTCAAGCTTTGATAAGGCTGTCAGAAGCTTCTGCAAGAGTAAGATTAAGCAAAACAGTTGATTCAGAAGATGCTCAGAGAGCAATTGAAATTATTAAATATTATCTTATGCAAGTTGGTTATGATTATGAATCTAAAACATTTGATATTGACAGGATTACAACAGGAATAACTTCCTCTCAAAGGAGCAAGATCTTTACAGTAAGGGACACAATAACACAACTTGAAGAAAGTATGGGAAAAATGATACCTTTAGAAGAAGTTGAAAAAGCGCTTGAAGGAAAGATGACCAAAGATGAGATTGGGGAAGCTATTGACAAATTAACTTCGCAAGGAGAAATTTTCAAACCAAGAAGAGGTTATGTGGGCAAGACCTAACCCACAAATCTTTAAAAACGCGTTTTTATTTCTTCACATATGCCAGAGGAAGACAAATTCAAAAGACATATTGCATTTAAATTAAGAATTGGAGATATCTTAAGTGGGAATCCAATAATGGATGAAGAAAGATTTAAACATCTTGATCTTGATGGGAGAAACGTGGTAAGAGTAAATGTTATAGGAAATGTTGTTGAAAAATTTGAAAGCACTGGTGAAAAACAATATATTTTTACAACAATTGATGATGGGTCAGGTCAAATAGCATTAAAGGCTTTTGGAGATGGTATTGAAAAACTAAAAAATATTACACAGGGGCAAACAATTTTAGTAATAGGTGTTCTTAGAAACTTTAACAATGAAACATATATTTCTCCAGAGATAATAAGAGAGCAAGATACAAAATATCTTTTATTGAGAAAGATGGAGGTTGAAAAAAATAGGTCAAAATCAGAAGAATTTCCCAAGGAAAAAATTGTTGCAGTAAAAGATAAAATCCTGGGTGTTATAAAAAATGCAGAAGAAGGAATCGAGGTTGATCAAATGATAACAGACCTGAGAGATATTTCTCCAGAAATAATAAGGCAAGAAATTCAAAAATTCTTAGAAGAAGGGATTATCTTTGAACCAAGACCTGGAATGGTTAGATATCTAGGATGATCTATTATTCCACTATATTAAGCTTTATACTCACTATAATCTATGTGTAAGATAGGTTCTTTTTTAATAATTCTTTCATAGTCAGTTGCTATTTGCTTAGCTTCTTCTTCATAATTAGGATCCCGAACAGCAACAAAATGAATAGGAAACACAACTGTAACTATTGGTTTTCTTTTTTTTAGAACTTTTATATGTTCATCGTCTTCTTGTATTTTAAAACCTTCAAAAACCTTTCTAACTAATCCTTTAACTTGTTTAATTCTTAGTTTATCTTCAGTTACATTCATTTCTTTAACCATAACTTCCAGAAAAAAGGTTTCTTTAAATAAATTTGGATAGTAGAATATATCTATTTTTTCAGTTTCTCTGATTATGGGATTGAAAATATTTATCAAAGTCCTTAACCAATGTTATCCCCTTTCCCAAAACAGTCTCATAAGCCCTTGCTAAATCCCATGCAACTTCAAAATAATTTGGATCATAGAATCTTAAATCAATTCCAAGCACCCCATCAGAGAGGTTTAATTTGAGCTTATTAGAAACATCGCTACGTACAAAAATTCCAGTGTATCCCAAGGTATCAACACTAAATGAATCCCCCATAATTTCTTGGGTTATTTCAACTAATTTATCTTTTATCTCCCTATGTCCCCTTGTCTCTTCGGTACGATCTATCATCCTTCTAACCATAAAAAACAGACATTTCTACCCTTTAAATAAATTTATATTCTGTAAAACTACTTTTTAATCACTTTTTCTTTCTCGGTTTTTTATTATTAAACCAGTGAGCAAACCAAATCAAAACCACCAATCCTAATAAAGATAATGAAAACTTAAGCCAATCTTGTGCAAACCTCCAAAACCCACCAACACCATAGAGAATTATTCCAACACCACCACCCATTAAACCAGCCCCCACAGCTTCAAGACCAAAAACAACAGCCCCAAGAATAATCACAATAATTCCCAACGGAATTGCAATCATAAAAACAACTTTTGAATATTTCTCACTTGCATCTTCATATTCTGATCTACAAATATAATCTCTATCGCAATAACCATCTCTTCCTTCTATAGGTCTTGGACCTTCAAAAAAATCCCATCTACCTTCAATAGCTCCACATTGTTCGGGAGAAGTTATTTCTTCTACATATCTCGCTTCATCACAAAAATCTTCATATTCTGGAGAATCATAGACCATATTAATACCATAAACCGCAACAGAAATTGTTAAAATAATAATAGCAATGCCAATAACCACATTTTTTATGCCCATATATAAATAAGACCTAAAACATTTATAAACTATTCCAACACAGTAATTTGGAGGGAAGTTAACGGCGAAGAATAATCTTTTAAAAAGATTAGACAAAACTACAAGATGTTAAAGATATTACATAAACTAAATAGGAGGGTTGATTGTTAAGGGAACCTAGGTGCCCTTACAGTATCTTACCATGACAGATTATGAAAAACTATTAGATCAAGCATATGAGAAAGTTAAACAAGTAGACACTTCTAGTGGAAGATTTGAAATACCTAAAATAGAAGGACATTTTGAAGGGAAAAAAACTATTTTAAACAATTTCTTTCAAATTGCATCACATTTAAGAAGGACACCAGAACATTTTCAAAAATTCATGCTAAGGGAACTTGCAGCATCTGGTCAAAAAGAAGGAGATAGGCTTGTTCTTAACATAAAAGTCCCAAGTACAAAGATAAATCTAAAAATAGAGCAATATGGGAAAGAGTTTGTGTTGTGTAAAGAGTGTGGGAAGCCAGATACAGAACTCATAAAAGAAGATAGGATAAGTTTTGTGCATTGTCTTGCTTGTGGTGCAAAACATTCTGTTAGAAGTAAAATCTAGAATTCCATTCCTAATAAGGGAGTATCAAAAAAGTTTAACGAATTTATCTCTATCTTAATAATCCTTAAAAAGTCCAATCACTATGCAAATCTTTAAAATATTAACTTCTTCTCTATTTTGATGGAAAACAAAGATACTGAATTGACACGAAATCAGATCGGTGCTATAACAAGATCTATTAAACTGGGTAGAATTTTACAACAAGAACATTCCGAAATAGCTGATTTATACAAACAAAATTATATTTTATCTCAAATTGTAAGAGAACTAAATATTCCTTCTGATTATGGAGTTAGCCGTGATATAGCTTGGACTGGTGTTCGATTAGCAATTGCAGGACATCCAGGTTTTTTAGGAATAGATTCTTATGATGGACTTATAAAAGATAGTGAAAGAAAAATAATAAGTAGAGAACATCATCAAGAAATGGGGAGGAAAGCAGGCAAAAAGAATTATGAAGAAAAAAAAGGTATACATGGGAAAACCTCTGAAGAAAGAAGAGAGTATGCTCGCAAAGGGGGGAGAACAGTGTATGAAAAAAGAAAAGGTTGGCACGGGAGAACACCTGAACAAATGAGTAAAGATGGGAGAAAGGGGGGGCTTAAAAGTGGCCCCATAAATGGTCCTATGTCATATAAGTTGAAGAAGGGGATTCATGGAAGAACTCCTGAACAAAAAAGAGAAGATGGCTCTAAAGGTGTAATAGCAAAAGGATTCACACTTTGGACAGAAGAGGAAATATCACTAGCTTATCAATTATCACAACAACCAGAGTATCAACATAGTGAAGGAAGACATAAAGGGAGATCAAATTTAAAAAAAATTACTTCTGAACTCGTCAAAAGAGGACATTCAGAAAGGGTTCCTAAATCAGTATGTTGGGCTATTGGAGAGAGGAGAAAATCTCTTGAAAATAAAGTCTAATTCCACCCCAACAATCCTCAAAAAATTTAACTACAAGAAACTTTATAAAAGAAACTTCCCTAAAAGGTTTAACATTTTAAACAAAACAAGGAGGATATAATGGTAAAAGCTTATTGCGTGGTTTGTAAGAAGAAGGGTGTTGAGATGAAAGACCCAGAGATTTGTCAGACTGCAAGAGGGGGATACATGGCAAAAGGTCTTTGCACAAGTTGTAATAAGACAAAGATGTGTGTTATGATGTCTAAAGACAGTGCAGACAAAGCAATCAAAGAAGGAGCTAAAAAATCCTTCTAATTTCTAAATTTTTATTTTTTACTAAATAAGGGAAAGTTTGATAAAGAAAACTTAGTTGTCTTTATAATGTATGTTAAAATCCATAGTTCTTACCGGGAAGTTGTTGCTATCTGTGATTCAGAACTTATTGGAAAACAATTTGAAGAAGGAGGATTTCAATTAGATATAAAAGAAAATTTTTACAAAGGCGAAGATATTGATGAGGAAAAAATTCTTAAAATAATACAGGATTTATCTAGAGAAGATGCAACATTTAATATTGTTGGAGAAAAATCAATAAATACCGCATTAAAATCAGGCATTGTTAAAAAAGAGGGTGTTAAAAAAATACAAAACATTCCTTTTGCACTTGTCCTTTTATGATAATTTTATAAATTTGATTTGATTTATTTAAATATGAGTGATCCAATAACAAACCTAGAAGAATATCAAAAGATTTGCAAAACAACAGCTAAAAAATTTGATTCTCCTGATAAGGAAATTCTTACATGGGGTCTTGGCATAACAGGGGAGGCAGGGGATGTGGCAAGTTGCATTAAGAAAACATTTATACATAATAATGATCAAAAAGAGGGTATAAAAGAAAACCTAGGAGATACACTTTGGTATACTGCAATGATATGTAATTTCTTTGATTGGGATATGCAAGAAATTTTAGACAAAAATGTAAAAAAATTAAGGAAAAGATATCCGGAAGGTTTTACAATTGAAGATGCTAAAAGGAAAGGAACAAAAATTGATTGGAATGAAAATTAATTCTATAGTTTTATAAATCATTTCCCATATTTATTAACATGCAATATAAAAAGAAACCAAAGAAAAAACGCGGTCAAGAAGAACCAAAGATAACAAGGGTAAAACTTCCAAGAGGAAGAGAAGTAATAGGGGTTGTTGAAGAAAGGCATGGTGGAAATAAGATGAAGATAAATTGCTTAGATGGTAAAACTAGAAATTGCAGGGTTCCTGGAAGACTAAGGAGAAGACTTTGGCTTCGCCCAAATGATGTTGTTATTGTAGAACCATGGGAATTAGGTGGTGACACAAGAGGAGATATTATATTCAAATATACCCACACTCAAATAGCCTGGTTAAAAAAGAAAGGGTATTTAGAATCTGAAAAGACAGAGTTCTAAGGATTGTCGAGGTAGGATAGATGCCTTATTACTCACAAGAATTAATAATATCTTGAACTTTGCTAAGTGCTTCAGAATCTGAAAATTGTTGCGGGGGAGATTTCATTAAGAATGCGCAAACAACCTCTGCTTCTTTTGGTTTTTTGTTTTCAACCAATAGTTTAGCAATTCTAATAGCATCTGTTACAACTCCACCGCTATTAGGACTATCCTCGTCTTCTAAAGTTAAATCTATTGAAACAGGAATATGTCCAAACATATCCCCTTCTATTTTAATTTTTGCTTGTTTGTGATCATAATTTTTCTCTGTATAAACCATTCTTGCTGTTGGTTTCTCATCATTTTCATCAAGAACACTGTTAAGAGCTGCTTCTTTTGATTCTTCTTTTGACTCAGGCCTATAATGTAAATTAAAGTGATCTGCATTACCTCCATAATTAACTTGTTCTGATTTAGAAATTCTAATTCCCCTCATTTTAAATAAGGTTAATAAAAATCTATTTAAGATTGTAGCTCCACATTGGCTTTTTATATCGTCTCCCATTAACACAAGTCCTTTTTCATCAAACTTCTTTCTCCATTCAGGATTTTTTGCAATTGGGGTGGGCATACAATTAATAAAACTACAACCAGCTTTTAATGCGGCTTCAGCGTAAGCATATGTTGCTTGATCACTTCCAGAAGGAACATAGTTCAAGACAATTTCTGCCTTTGAATCTTTAAGTATTTTAGCTACATCAACAGGAGGTTTATCACTTTCGTGAGTAAAGTAATCTCTCATCTCATCAATAATGCTATTTTCTGTTGGTCCTCTTTGGACAATAACATCATATTCCAAAGGATCAGCTATTTTCTTTGTCTTATTCGGTTCTGAATTTATTGCTTCATAGAGTTTTTTTCCTACTTTCCTCTCATCAACATCAAAAGCAGCAACAAAATTAATATCAGAGGTATGATATTCTCCAATTAAAGGATTCATTAACCCTATTTTATCATCCTTGTTTTTTGTATAAAAAGCAATTCCTTCTACTAGGCTTTTGGCACAATTTCCAACACCAATAATAGCTACATTAATTGTCATATAAGTCTATGTAAATGGATATTTATTTAGTTTTCTATACTTGTTTCTAAGGATTGTCGACTACGAGAGGGTGGAGTTATAAGAGTTTCAACTTCTTTGCCATCTTAGCAAACTTTTTTTGTGCCTTAAAAACTAAAGATGGATATTTTTTATATCTTTCATTAAGTCTATCTACGTGTTCTTTACCAGATATCACATTGCACTGGGAACAAATATAATCCATAGTACCAGAAGGAGATACGAAAAAAGGTTCAAAACCAAATTTTTCTCCTATTTTAATAATCCTGCCATGAGGGCAAATATTCTTTAATTGGTCAATTTTTATTTTTCTTCTATTCTCTAGATATTTATTCAAATCAAATTTGAAACTAATTTTTGCCATAAATCTCTCATAGAATACTGATTATTTAGATTTTTCCGTACTTTAAAAATATCCCATGAAAATCACAAAATACTATAACACCCACACCACATCTCAAACTCATTAATTCGTCGAAAATCTAACTACATCAAAAAGCTTTTAATCTTCTTTAACATTATATCTAAATGAAAAAAATAATCTCAGATAAACTTCCAAGAATTCTTAAAAACAAGAAAAGATTAGAAGAAAAACTAAACATTAAAATAACTAATAGGGGTAAAGAAGTTTATTTTTCTGGGAAGCCGATAGATGAATATGCTGCCGGACTTGTACTTGAGGCTCTAAATTTTGGTTTCCCATATTCAACAGCAATCTTAATCAAAGAAGAAGATTTTATTTTTGAAATCATAAACATAAAAGATCATACAAAAAGACATGATTTGGAAAGGGTGAGGGGGAGAATTATTGGAAAAGAAGGAAAAACAAAAAATGCATTACAACAACTTACAAAATGCTTTTTTGAAGTAAAAGATAATAACGTGGGAATAATAGGTCACCCAGAACATATTGAAAATGCGCAACAGGCAATTATTTCTATAATAAAAGGGGCCAAGCAATCAAATGTATATGCTTTTTTAGAAAAACACCAAGTTAAACCAGCACCTGACTTGGGGTTGAAGGAATAACTTTAAATACGATTTTCTTTTCATAAAATCAGGTCCGGGTAGCTCAGTTGGTAGAGCGCATGGCTGTTAGATTCCATATGTTTGCAGAAACCATGATGTCGGAGGTTCGAGTCCTCCCTCGGACGTTTATATTCTTAAGCACAATAATCTTTAATAGTAGAGGAATTTTTACTTAATGATGAAACAAACTGAATCGCAAATGTTTAGTGTTCGTAGTGATTATTTACCTACTCTTCTTACAGAAGTTGTAATAGATGTAGACAATAAAATAAGTGGAAGAAGGGATGATAGAAATTCTATAAGAAAATTAAGAAATATACTATATGATTGGCAAGAGAAAGGTGTTCAAGGGCTTGAAGAAACTACTTTATTTGCAGAATCTATTGGGATTGAAAATTTTGCCAAAGGACATCTTAGCGAAGTACCATTAAAGGTAAATCTCTTGATTAGAGAATTTGATTCTTATGAAAATCTTTCAATGCAAAGTCTAAAAGAATTAAAAAGCTTTAGTGTGGATTTATCTAAAAATCTTAGTAACTATCTAGCAGATTTTTATGACAACCGTGTAGCTTTACAGCCTAATTTAAATTTCTTCAAATAAGCTAAATAACAAATCGTCCGTCTTTGTAAATAACTACTTTCTCTCCATTAGAAAGATGTGCTGTAACTTCTCTTGGAGAGGTTGAAACAATATCTGTGTGAACAGAAGAATCGTTGTACCCCATTTCTTCCCACTGTTCTTTAGTCACTTTTGAAGCATCTCCTGGATAAGATTCCTGATAAGCACTTCCTAAGGCAATATGGGTATTTCCTTGCTTTCCTCCAACATTTTCATCAAAAAGAGTCTCTGCCATAAATTTTGTTATTCTTGATAATCTTCCATCTGTTAAAGAAAACTCCCCAATATAATTTGCATTCTTAGTAGCAATCATCTCTTTCAAAACATTTTCACCTTCAGAAGCTGTTGCCTTTACAACTTTTCCCTGGTCAAATTCTAGATATACATCTTTGATAAGATTTCCATATCTATAAAGAGGTTCTGTGAATTGTATTTTTCCTTGGGTTTTTCTTCTGTCAGGAGAAATAAAAACTTCAAAACTAGGTATATTATTTCCATCACCGCCCAGCCATTTCCTATTTTTTCCAAGCCCGATAATCAAATCAGTATTAGGGGCCTTGATATGTAATTCTTCAATTTCCATTGAGTTTAATTTTTCTTTTACTCTATCTACTTCCCCTACAACCTCTTTCCATTTTTCCACAGGATCATCCTCATCAAGGTAACATGCTTTTATTATTTCCTGCCAGTATTCCTCAACACTTAAACCAGCTTCATCTGCCATACCTTTTGTTGCGTATGCCGCTATAGTCCAAGTGAATTTTCCTAAATTTCCTTTTTCCTTTTTCCAATCACTATAAGGCTTAAAACTCTCATTTCTCATCATTATTTTTTTAGGGTCAACTTTTTCAAGTTCTTTTGGATTTGTATCTGCAATTATCGCAACAAAATGATCCATTTCATCTACTCTTCCTTTAAGATATTTTGCAGGAAAGAATGTTAGATGTTCTTCTGTAGCGTCTTTATAAAAATCTTCAGCAATATCGTCAGGCATATAGTAAATTAAAGGATGCCCGCCAGCTTTAAGCACAGCCCGCCTTAATGAAATTAATAAAGGTTTTGCATTCTCAGGTACTTGTAAAAAAACAACATCTCCTTTTTTTATCCCCTTGCAATTGCCAAGAGCAAAATTTATCAGTAAATTTGCATACTTATCTAATATTTCCTGCGAAGGAATATATTTTGAGTCTGTTTCATCTGTCATAAAAATACACAAGTCTAAATCCTTATAAAGATTTAGTTAATCATAAAAATATGAAGCAAAAACCAAAAGTTCTTGTAGCAATGTCAGGGGGTGTTGATTCTAGTGTAGCTGCCTTGCTCATGAAAAAACAAGGATATGAAGTAATAGGTGCTTTTATGAAAAATTGGTCGCACACAAAAGATGATTTTGGCCAATGTACTTGGCGTGGCGAAAGAAAAATGGCAATTAAAATAGCTTCGCTGTTAGACATCCCACTTATTACACTTGATTTTGAAAAGCAATATAAAAAATTAGTTGTGGATGAGATGTATAAAACTTACAAAAAAGGAATCACTCCGAATCCAGATGTGGACTGCAATCAGAAAATAAAATTTCCTTTATTAATCAAGGCTGCTAAAAAATTGGGGGCAGATTACCTTGTTACAGGACATTTTGCCCAAATAAAAAAGAACAATCTTTTGCGTGCAAAAGACGAATCAAAAGACCAGTCATATTTTATATATAGAATAAAACAAAATGAGCTTAAGAAAACATTGTTTCCAATAGGCCATTATACAAAAAAACAGGTGAGGGCGATTGCAAAAAAGAACAAATTTCCAAACCATGATAAAAAATCAACAGTTGGTATTTGTTTTATAGGAAAAATAAATCTAAAGGATTTTTTGAAAAAGAAAATCAAACCAAAAAAGGGAAAAATTCTTGGTCCAAATAATAATGTTATTGGGGAACATGATGGAATTTATTATTACACCATAGGCCAGCGACTAGGACCGAGATATGGTTTTGATATTAAAAAAACAGATGACAAGAAAAAACTAAAACGTTGGTATGTTGCACGAAAAGATGTAAAAAAGAATATAATTATCGCTGCACCAGAGGGACATAAGTTAAACTATAGAAAAGAAGTTTGGATAAGAAATCCCCACTGGATAAATGAAAAACCAAAACAAAAAAAAGTTTATTCTCGTATAAGGCAAGTTGGTGAATTATTACCTTCAAAATTAACATATAACAAAAAAAGAAAACAATACAAAGTTGTGTTAAAAAAACCAATCACCGGTGTTTCACAAGGACAAGCCATTGTTCTTTACTCTGGTAAAAAAGTTCTTGGTGGTGGGGTTATCTCTTTCGAATAATTTTAAAAACATGTTTTTCTTCTTTAGTTTATGCAATTAGACAAAGCAATAAAATCTAGGAAAAGTGTGCGTAGATTTCTTTCTAAAAAACCAGACTGGAGAAAAATTATAGATGCAATAGATGCTGCAAGATATGCTCCAATGGCAGGAGGTATATTTAGTTTAAGATTTGTTCTTGTAAATGATGAAAAAAAGATAGATGCAATAGGAGATGCAACACAGCAAGATTTTGTAAGAACAGCCCAATATCTCTTAGTTGCATGTTCAAGATGTAATTTAACTGTAAATGCTTTTGGAAAAAAAGGGGAAATTTATTGTAGACAACAAGCTGGCGCAGCCCTTCAAAACTTTATGTTAAAAATAACAGAAGCTGGTCTAGGAACTTGTTGGATAGGTCATTTTGATGAAGATGAAGTAAAAAGAACATTGCACATACCAGATGATGTAAATGTAGAGGTTATTTTTCCGATCGGTAATGAATTTGGATTTTCAAAACCAAAAAGAGGAAAAGTAGACTTAGATACTATTCTTTACTTTAACAGATACAAACAGAGAAAGATGAAGTTACCTAAAAGGACAACCGTTTAATTCTAAAAAAGAAAAAAATTATCAGGGCGAAAAGCCCCGATAAGAATATAAAAAAATTAAATAAATAAAAAACTTACTTCCAAACTTCAATACCTAAGTCAGATACTTCTTTTGATACAGGAACATTCTGCCCTTTTACTTCTCTTCCAAGAACATATGGCGAATTCACTCCTGTCATAATAGTAATAACCCTAACTTTTCCAACAAAGTCTTTACTAATTCTTGCTCCAATAATAACTTGTGCCTCTGGTCCAAGATTCTCAGATACAATCCTTCCAATCTGGTCAAATTCTTCAAGTTTTAAATCAGGTCCACAGGTTATATGTACTAAAGCTCCGCTCGCACCTTTGTAATCCACGTCAAGTAGAGGATGAGTAAGGGCTTGCCTAACAGCTTCGTTAACACGATCTGCAGTATCTGCTTCTCCAATTCCTATAACAGCAACACCACCATCTTTCATAATAGCTGAAACATCTGCATAATCCAAATTAATTAAACTTGGAAGTGTAATAGTTTCAACAATTCCTTTAACCATTGTGCTTACAAGTTCGTTCGCAACAGCAAAAGCTTGTTCAATAGGCAATTGTCCTGCAATATCCACAAGTCTATTATTATCCAGAACAACACATGTATCTGCCATTTCTCTAATTTCTTGTAAACCAAACTCTGCTTTGTCAATTCTAGCCTTTTCAGATTCAAAAGGCATTGTTGTGACAGCTATTGTAACTGCGCCAGCTTCTCTAGCTAATTGAGCAATCACAGGTGCAGCACCTGTTCCAGTTCCTCCACCCATACCAGCAATCACAAAGACCATATCTGCACCAGAGACAGCTTTCTTCAAATCTGCCAACGCTTCTTTTGCAGCTTCTCTTCCAATCTGTGGGTTTCCACCAGCACCTAAACCTCTTGTTAATTCTTTACCAATAAGAAGTTTTTCATCTGCTTTGGTAACACTGAGATGAAGCGCATCTGTATTTACAGCATAAATAGTTGCTCCTGTAATTCCTTTGTTGAAAAGCCATGTTACACCATTACAACCGCAACCACCAACACCAATAACTTTAATGTTAGCTTTGCCAGCTTTTAATTCATCAAAATTAATACTGTGGGTACCTGTATTTTCAATGGCTTCTCTTGCAAAATCCAATGTCATTTCTTACCTCCTTTCATTTGTATCCTTTTCAGAAATTTAGAAAGATTTAAATATCTCCTAAACTTCCAGCTAATAAGAAAAGAATTAACCCCTACAAATAAAACAATTTATTCACCCCAAATGAATAAATTATTATGATAAAAGGAATATCTTGTTCTTTAAATATATTTTGATAATTTTGAGATATGCTAAAAAACAACAATTTTTATAAATCTTGATTATTTCCTACTTATATGGGTAGAAGATTAAATAATTTCGTTAGAGATCTGTTAGGATTACCAGATCCCTGTATGATACCAAAAGGATATATAGGGACTGGAGAACATTTAGCTATCAGAATGAAAAGACACCAGCCTATTTATTCAGATGTGATTGCTACAGGAAAAACAATCCCAGAAGTTATGAAAAATGCTAAGGAAAAAGGATACAGCCAAGATAAATTCTGTATAATGATGTCCCCAAGTGAAAATTTGGTAATATATTCTCTCGCAGCTGCTTAGAAATCTATTTACATTTTTTCCAAGTTTCATTAAAAAAGTCCCTATACATACCAGAAATTTGTTTGGATTTGATTAAATATCCTATGGGTTTCTCTCCCCATGAAAAAAATGCAATTTTATCATTGCATATGCTCGTGTTTGAAGGAATAGGAAAATTAGCATATTTCATTTTCAAAACTCTTCTTTTAATAAATAACTCTTTTATTTTAGAAGGAGCCAATCCTTTGATAATTAATCCCTTTGCTCTCCGCTTTGCATCATATTGTATAAAAAAGTCTTGTATGTCTTTATCTTCTCTCTCTTTCCCAACCCTCACTGCAAAAAATAAATATTCATCACCTTTTTTTGTATCTTCAATTTGTAGATTTAACATTGCCACCACCCCTTTCAACCCTTCGAATATCTCTGCTTCTTGTTTTTCTGTGGACTTTTTTTGTTTAGATTCCAACTCTGGAAGGATTTCTAAAATCTTCTTCTTCTTATCTTCGATAAAATCAAGAAGTTGTTTTGGGGAAATGGCCCTATAAAATTTAATTTTTCCCTTTTTTATATATGAAACAAGTCCTTTTTCTATAAGGGAATTCATAGAATTATGAACAGCAGAACTTGCCATGCCTGACTTTTCAATTATTTGTCCAACTTTTGTTTCTCCAAGCCCTAACATTTCTAAATATATTTTTATCTCTCCCTTGCTTAGTCCAAGGTCTTCTAATATAGACGAATCCATTATATAAAACAAGATCCTTTGTTACTTAAACATTACTATAACTCTCTATTTTTGGAGAGTTATCATTTAAATAACCCAGATAGATTGCCCTAATATGGAAAGAAATCAAACAAATCCCTCTTTAAAAAACCTGCTCACTCCAGTAGTTGGACTTGTGCTTCTCGTAGGAGGTTTAACATATCTTGGTTCAAGAGTAACACTGGTTCCAAAAAATATTGGTCGATATGAGACTATCCAAGTTGTGGATATGGAACCAGAAGGAAAATACGTTACAAAATGGTATATAGACAATAAACCATTCGGTTCTCTTGATGAAGTTAAGGGTAGATTTTTACAAGAGAACTCTAAAGAAGAAAAAGACATTCTCATAGAAAGCATATTTCCTGGAGATGATAGGTTTGCAGAATATGAGGATAAGTATAAATATGAAGTTTTTCCAACAAAGTTTCCTAATTATAATCAAGACCAATAGGGTTAAATTACATTTTTTCCATGATTTTTGCATTTATACCTTTTTCCTTACATAAATCTACAAATTCCTCGGCATCTTTTTCATCTCCAACAATTGCTCCCCAATGCATTGGAACAGCTAAATTAGGTTTGATTACCTCTGCAGCTTCTGCAGCTTCTTCAGCAGTCATTGTAAACCTTCCTCCAACAGGAAGAAGTGCTATAAACTCTTTATCAGATCCAGAGTGTCCTGTTAACTTTTGCATCTCTGGAATAAGATCTGTGTCCCCGGCATGATATATTACCACATTGTTCATTTTTATCATAAAGCCCATCCATGCTTCTTCTTTTGGATGAAAATGCTTATCAACATTATAAGAGGGAAGTGTCGAAATTTTAATATCTTGGAAATCAACCTCTTTTCCAGGTTCTATTATAACCATTTCAATAGGAACATCAAAACGTGTGATCTTGCTTTGACAATCTGCAGGCATTACTATTTTTGTTCCTTCTTTTACTATTTTTTGTATATCTGCCACACTACAATGGTCATAATGACTATGGGTTATAAGAATTAAGTCAGCTTTTTCAGAATCATCTTTTATTTGATAAGGGTCAACATAAATTACCTTGGAATTTTTAATCAAAAACCCGGCATGACCTAACCAGTGAAGTTCAACATCATCTATTTTCATATTTTACAAGAGCAATGCCTTGTTTTTAAAGATTTTGCGGGTTGAGACTAGGTTTTTTCCATTCTCTAGATCCACCATCTTTTAACTTTTTATCCAAAATCTCCAATTCTTCATAAATACCTTCTATTAAATCGTAATTTTTAGCTTCTTCTAAAGTAACCCAAGCATATTCTGTAAGTGCATGACAAAGACGAACAGTATCTGACTTTACATCTGCATAAAGGCTAACAATCAAACAAGGAATCTTATCCTCTCTTAGATACACAATACTTGTAACATATCCTATATTCTGTAATTCAAGACCAACTTCTTCCATCACTTCTCTTTTTAAAAGATCTTCAAAAATATTATACCAATGATGGGGTGTATCTTTTTCCCTAAGAACATAATCCAGGACTTCTAGTTTTCCTCCTGGTACTGTCCATCTCCCTGGAAAAGCTTTTTCCCAATCAGCTCTTTTAGCGATCAAGTATTTTCCTTCCTTATTAACCAAAATTCCGGTAACAGTAATATAATGCATGAGGTTTTTGTTGGGCATAAAAAAACTCAACCATAATTATATTTAAATAGTTCCTCAAAAAGTTTGACTTATAGAAAATGGAACAAAAAATCCTCTCAACATTTCTCTATAACCATAAATTGAAATTTAATGAAATAGAGAAAATCCTAAAAATAAGATCAAATAAATTAGCCTATCATATAAAAAAGTTAAAAGATAAAAAAATTCTTGATAAAAAAGAAGACTTTTATGAATTATCTAAAAAATCAGAACCTCTTCTTCCTTATATTACAGAGAAAAGATCAATCTTACCTGTAATTCTTATTGTTCTAAAAAATAGAGGAAAAATTTTTCTCCATGAAAGAGAAAAAAGACCTTTTAAAAATCTACTAAGTCTACCAGGTGGGAGGATTCTCTCTGGAGAAACAATTCAAAAAGCAACAGAAAGAATTATGAAAGAAAAATTCGGGGTAAATTGTAATTTCAAAAAAGTTAATTCTGTTTCATTAGAACAAGTAAATAAAAACAGACAACCCATACACTCTTTTCTATTAATTTTAGTAACAGCAACAACAAAAGATAAAATAAAATACTCCAGTATAAAAAAGAGCCAAACAAGCATAATAAAAAGCGATTATGAATTAATCACAAATGATTTAGATTCTAAAGTTAAAATTAAGAACATTAATTGGAATCTGGCTTAATTATTTCTTTATTTTAGAAACTTCACCTTAACTTTTTTTCCTTTTATCTCGATAACAGCTCCCCTTCCATCATGAACAGCCCCGCAATTTACAGCAATGGTTTTTCCAAGTTTCTGTTTTCCCCAACTTTCATCAATATGACCACTAATAGATAAAAGAGGTTGATATCTATCAATTATTCTTCTAAACAGTTTTGACCCATAATGTCTTCCCCTAGCCTCTTCATGAGCATCTTTAGAATTGATTATATCTAATTTTGTGTTATAAGGTGAATTATGCGAAACAAAAATAACTCTTCCTTCTTTTAATTCCTTTGAAAATTTATCAAATAATATATCTAATTTTTTCTTAAATTTCTTATATGCTTTGCTTTGAACTTTCCCAGGGTAACTATGCCCGCGAGCACCTATAAAAACAAATCCTCCAAACTTAGCATAAGAATAATCAATACGCTTTATATTTTTGTACTTCTTAATAATATTTGCAAAAAAATAATGTTCTTTATTATCCCATTCCCAGTCACTTTTAAAAGAAGTGTCATGAACATCGTCAGAAGGATAATCGTGATTTCCAAAAACAGTAAAAACAGGGATTCCTAATGAATTTAACTTCTTCATCACAGATTCCCCTTTTTTATGATCACTTATCACTTTTTCTTTATATTTTTTCTTCCCTACAAAATCCCATAGATCAAAAGGAAATGGATTGTGATAAATATATTTAAAGAATTCTTTTCTCAAAGAAAAAGGAGGGTAATCCCCATCAGAAACAATCAAATCTATCTTTTCTTTTTTTATAATGTTTTCATATTTTTGAGGGAACTTTCCATCAAAATCCCCCACACATAAAATCTTCATATTAAATTTAAAGAATACTTATTTTTAAAACTAAGGATTATATCTCGTCATGGTTCTTGGGAATGCGATTGCATCTTTTATTGTATCAAGGCCACAAATCCAGGAAATAACTCTTTCAACACCCATGCCATATCCCCCGTGGGGCACGCTTCCATATCTTCGAGTATCAAAATAAAATTCATACTTGCCAGGATCTTCGCCTTGTTTTTTCAAATTTCTTTTCAATTTATCAATACTTTCTTCTCTCTGCGAAGCACCTACAAGTTCACCAGATCCCTCTGATCCAATTAAGTCGAAAGCAAGGACAACTTTTGGATTTTTCTCATCTTCCTTCATATAAAATGCCTTTACAACTTTTGGATAATGTGTTACAATAACAGGAGTGTCATATAATTCACTAAGTTTATCTTCTTCGATTGTCCTAAGATCTTTTCCCCAGGTAATATTCATCTTTTTCTTTTGTTTTAAAAGTTTAAGTGCCTGATCATAAGTTATTCTAGGAAATTTCTTTTTCGCAACAGGCTCAAGCTTTTTAATATCTCTTCCCAAGATCTCGAGTTGTTTCTTATTTTTTTCAAGAACCTTTTTTACAATATATTTTATTAATTGCTCTGCATCGTCTTGTAAATAGTTAAAATCCTGCCATGCAATCTCCATTTCAGCATGCCAAAATTCTGTAAGATGTCTAGAGGTTTTACTCTTTTCAGCTCTAAAACTTGGTTGAATTGTAAATATTTTTTCAAGTGCAAAAATCGCAGGCTCGGCATGCAATTGCCAGGTTTGTGTTAAGAAAATTGGTTTCCCAAAATAATCAACTTTGAAAAGTGTGGCTCCACCCTCTGTCTGCATTCCAACCAAACTAGGACTATGATATTCATAAAATCCCTTTTGCCTCCAATGCTCACGCATAGCAGCTAAAACAGTATCACGTATTTTCATTATAGAAACCATCTTCCTGCTTCTCAACCATAAATGACGTCTATCTCCAAGAAGTTCTTCGTTCAAATCTTTTTGTATTGGAAACTCATTACTCACCCCAACAATATTAATTTTTGACACTTGAATCTCATAACCTGTGGATGCTCTCTTCTCTTTTTGTATATTTCCTTCAATCTCAACAGAAGCTTCTACTTGAAGTGCATCTATCTCTTTCCATTGCTTCTTAAACTTCTCCCTCTTTAAAACACATTGAATGACATTGGTAACATCTCTAAGTATCAAAAATTTAAATTCATTACTTCCTCTTTCTCTATAAACCCATCCACGAATAGAAACTTTACCCTTACCCCTTTTCATTGCCTCTTCAATACTTAAAAATTTCATTTTTTATTATCTAATTTTATATGTGCTTCTTTCAGCTGTTCTGCACTTACATTGTCTGGCGCATTAAAAGTTAAATCTTTAGCTTCTTTATTTTTTGGGAATGCTATTAATTCTCTAATGTTTGGTTCTCCCATTATTGCCATCAATAACCTATCAATACCCAAAGCAACCCCCCCGTGTGGGGGAACCCCATATTTAAATGCTGTTAACATATGTGAAAAATATTTTTTCTGTTTTTTGTCAAATCCTATTAAATCAAATATTTTTTCTTGTATTTCTGGGTTATGGATTCTAATACTTCCTCCACCAACCTCAAAACCATTTAATACAAGATCATGTTGATATGCTTTAGCTTTGCCAGCATCTTTTTTGGTTAAATATTTCCAATGCTCTTCCTTCGGCATAGTAAACATGTGGTGTGAGGGTGCATAATGCCCCCTTACAAGTTTTTTTTCAAAAAGGGGAAAACCAACAACCCAACAAAAAGCAAGTTCATCTTTATCTTTTTTATTTTTCCTAAGATCAGGCTTATCTGTCTTATATTTTTTCATAACTTCATCATATGTTAAACGAGGGAAGGGAATTTTTGTGAATTTTTTTCCAGGGAAAACTTTTTTAACCATTTCAATAAAAAGTTTTTCAGTAAGATTAATTATGTCTTTCTGTTCCACAAATGCCATTTCTAAATCAAGCTGGTAAAACTCCCCTGGAGATCTATCTGCACGTGCATCTTCGTCTCTAAAGCAAGGTGCTATTTGAAAATATTTATCAAAACCTGCCACCATGAGTAATTGTTTATATTGTTGTGGACTTTGTGGAAGCGCATAAAACTTTCCAGGGTGAATTCTTGAAGGTACAATAAAATCTCGTGCACCTTCTGGAGAAGATTTAGTCAATATGGGTGTATCAATCTCAATAAAATCTTGTTTTTCTAAATAATCTCTTATAAATTTAACAGATTTATACCTAAGTTCCAAGTTTTTCTGCATTCTCTCACTTCGCAAATCTAAATAACGGTATTTCAAACGTGTTTCCTCTGTAGTTGTTTCAGAATTTAAATCAAAAGGTAATGGTGCAGATCTGCTGAAAATCTCAATACCCTCTACCTCAATCTCAACACTCCCAGAAGACATATTTTTATTTTCCTGTCCTTTTGGTCGCGCCTTAACTTTTCCTTCAATAGAAATAGAAGATTCAAGAGTAATCTTCCTAGCTTTTGAAACAAGATCCTTTTTAGAAACAATCAACTGAACCTTGCCATAACGATCACGAAGAATAATAAAAATTTTGTCTCTAAACTCCCGAACAAGATCTGCCCAACCACAAAGCTTAACCTTTTTCCCCACCAACTTTTTATCAACCTCTCCAATATTATGTGTACTTAACATATTTTAGATTAAGAATCAGGATTTATTAAAGTTATTATTTCTTGAATTATAAAATTAAAGACATCTGGAAAACATTATATTGAAATTTTGTCCACTAAAGAAGGCACATCTGCTTCAGGCAAATAGATGACTCTATCGCCATTATGAATAAGATTGATATGATTGTGATATGTTGCTGGATGATTCTTTTCAGAATGAGGTACCATCAAGCCAGTATCTGTGCTTTTTGGTAAAACGCGAACAGGTTCTTTATTATGTTCCCCTTTAAAGCTATTTATATACATGTCTAAAATATCTCCACTTAAATTTAAGTCAATAGTGGCATAGGTTAAGGGCCTGATCAAAGGTATATAAACTGAACTCCTGTGTCCTACATCTTGGTCCTGTTGCGAATATAATAACAGAGATCTGCCAAAATATTCGTTGCCCATTACCAAATCAGGTTTTGCTATAAGTGAAGCCATTTCATTTCCAGATTCTCCACTTATATTACATCTTATTGGTCCATCAAAGAAAATTAATCCTTTGCCTTCAGGATTTTTTACAAGTAATTCTTCAATGCAATTAGGAAGTTCATCACGAATAATTCTTCGTGCTCCGGCTACATTATATCCTTTTAAGGAAAGTTCTCCAAGAGATTTTTCAGTCCATTCATTCTTTGATCTTTCTTTGATTGTCATAAAAAAATATATGTTATTCACTACTTAAGATTTATGGCGAACATGTATGCCTACTTCACATAAGAAAGAACATCTGGTATAACTTTTGATTCTGCTTTTTGCAAATGTTTTTGATAGGTTGCTAAAGAAATACCCATCACCTTTGCTAGATTTCTAAGGTTAGTTTTTTTAGGAGCCTTATAATAACCATTCTTTATTGCTAACTCCAGTGCATTTTTTTGCAAAGCAGTTAACTGGGGCATAACCTTTGGAAAATAAATACTTTGCAAGGGTGTCTTTTTTAGACTCAATAATTCAAGTTCGTCAACTAGTATTTCAACCTTATCAATAAATTTTGTAATCTCTTCCCTTTTATATGATGCAATTTCCCAGTGTTCATAACCTTGCGTATCAATAATTACTGGTTTAACAAAAAACATTTTCCCAATAAATTGAGATACTGGTTTCTTTTTGGAAGTTTCAATAAGAAATAATGTTTCTCCATTAAATTCGACGTATTCAACTCTCTTATCTTTTTTTAAATCATTAACGAATTTCTTAATATCCTTTTTATCCCCAATTAGTTGGTGGATAGAAGACGTAAGAACATTCCCCTTTTTTTCTTTTTCGTTAAGATTTAAAGATTGGATCATGATATTAAAATCTCTACATCGATTTCCGATAATACAATCATGTTTTAAAATAATCTTAGCAACCCACATACGAACATGTATGCCCTTTGATTTAAATAACTATTGGAGCAGGCTCTTTCTTATTAAAGTTATTATTTCCTTTTTCTACGATTTCTTAATTTTTTCTTAACTTCTTGCTCCTCTTTTGCAACCTCCTTTATTTCAGACACTCTTGCACTTAAATGTGCTCTAAATACTCTTGACCCAATCATCGAAACAAAATAAAAGGCAAATGCTATTCCAAAAAAAGAAAAGAAAATAGTAAAGATTTTTCCTGCAGAAGTTATAGGTACCAGATCCCCATATCCAATGGTAGTAACAGTTACAACAACAAAATAAATAGAATCAAGCATAGACCACCCTTCAATATAATGATATGCATAAGCCCCTAGAATTACCACTAAAACAAATATAAAAATTGACAACCAAAGATGTCTGTGCCACCTCATAAATATTATTAGTTTATATGCTTTTTAATAATTTCCATGGCATCTTTCCCAGATACCTTGCCCTTAAATTCTTTCATAACAAGGCCCATATATGCTTTATCAGAGAGTCCTGGTTTTGCTTTTATGATTTTTAATATTTTTTCCTCTACAGATGAAATATCTTCTTGTTCAAATTCAATAGCCTCTTCGAAACCTTTTCCCTTAACAATTCTTTCTAAAACTTGTTTGATATGTGGTTCTTCTATTTTTTTCCTTCTTAATGCACCTAATACAAATGCCAATATTTCTTTATCTAAAATCTTATTCACCTTATCAAAAGATTTGTTTTCCCTTTTTGCAATATCTTTTGGGAAAATTAAAAGCATTTTTGAAATTAAAGTAGGTTTATTGACTATTTTTAACAATTCCTTAAATTCTTGTAATTTATTTTGCTTGAACAATATCTTTATCATTTCCTTGCTCAATCCGGTTTTTACAAGGTCTTTTTCAATTTCTCCTCTAAGTTTGGGCAAACTCTTCTTAGCCTTATTAATAAAATCGCGAGAGATTTTCAATAACAAAAGATCTGTTTCAGGGTACATACGAGCAGAACCTGGCAAAGGTCTCATAAATTTTGTAGAACCATCTTTTTGAGCAGCTCTTACTTCCATTTCAACAGGGGTTTTTTTATCAGATAGTTTTTTTTGTCGAGCAACTTCTTTTTCAATCACATTTAAAAAAATACCCATATCTTGCATTCCTTTTAATTCAACTCTATTTTCACCCCTAATAGAAACATTTACATCTTGTCTTATGGTTCCAATGCCCCTTCGAACCTTGCAGCTTCTCAAAATATCTCCTATTTGAAGTGCAACTTGTTTTGCTTGGGCAGGTGATTTAAGGTCTGGGGCAGTTACAATTTCAACAAGAGGGATTCCTAATCTATCTAAACGATAAATTTCTTTTTTATCTGTCCTGTCTATGATTCTAGCAGCATCTTCTTCAAGAAAAATGCTTTCAATCCCAACTCTTCCTTGATCTGTGTCTAAATAACCATCTTTTGCAATTAAAACAGTTCTTTGAAAACCAGAGGTGTTTGAGCCATCTATGACTGTTTTTCTCATTATTTGTGCTATAGGCATTATCTTACAATTTAATAAAAGAGAAATATGTAATGCTATTTCTAGGGCTTTTTTATTTATTTCGTGAGGTGGTTCTTCGTCTAATTCTACGAGACATGTTGTATCATATCCTTGATATTCAAATTCTTTGTCAAGAGATTTTTGATAAAGAGCAGCCACATCAACTTCTCCACTTTCACCTGCAACAGCATGAAGTTTTCTTTTAACAGTAAAGTCAGGTTCGTCTGTTCTCAATAAAGAAGGACAATTACAAAATAACTTTTTTGTATCAAGTTGCTGATGGACCTCCAAACCTGATTTAAAACCTAACTTTTTATAATCTTCACCCATATAACAGAAAAAGAAAAAGAGTTTATTAAATTGCCTATATAACTTCTACTTTTGTGTCCCAAAACGCGTTCCTCACCTTTGTTTCTCCCTCTTCTGGAAGATCAATAAGATGTATCAGTGCCTTTTTTTTAAGATTAATATTACTTCGAAGTTTTTTTGTTAACTCTTCTATCCCTACATGGTTAAAATCAATTATCTTATGCAATTGTGACTCAGACTTTCCCTCTAAAAGAAAGTATCGATTATATAAGGGCTTATACTTAAGATAGTATTTTTTCATTTTATCAAATTAGCGAATTATTATACTCTCTCTGGAAATTCTGTACTTAAGAAATGAGTATAGTTATCTTCATGTTCAGGAAGTAAAATTCTATCCATTTCACCAAAATCTATTTTTATCCCAGATTTTTTAACTAATGCAGCAATATTTTTATTGTCCATGAGGTCCTTAGCTCTAGATTGAGAAATTTTTGAAGCTAAAAGATGCTCCAGTCTAGGAACTCTTAGATTTATAGAATAATCATCTGCGAAAGGAATTTCTATGTCTCTGCCCTGTTCAAGAAATTCTTTATATAGAGAATCATCTAATTTGTAAAGATCTCCATTTTGACCTCTACTTAGATTCATAGCAATAACGTCATCTTGACTTCCTTGCCCATTAGTATATACTCTAAAACGAGGTCTAGATGCTCCAATTCTTTCAGATTTATATTCTATAATAGATTCTTCATCAGGAGAAATTTCTTCAAAATTCAATCTAGGCAAAATGTCATTAGTGATGAGTCTAATCTTATCTACATCTTCTCCATTTAAACCAAGGGCAATATCAATATCATCAGTACTTCTAACATAATCTTGTATACGAACATCTGGATCAGCTGTCAGATCTACTATGTTTCTACCATATTTTTTAGTCATAAGATCAAGGATATATGCCTGAGAAGCTGTTCCACCAACAATATTATGTGTTACATTTTCGTCTCTTAAAACACTTCCTATTCTATTTACAAATACAGCAAAAGCTTCGTCAGTTAGGTCATATAGTTGTCTTTTCATATAAAATCCACTCCTTTTTCCTTTATAAAGCTTACTATTTGTAACCCCTAAGAAGTTATAACTATGTTGAAATAATATCAACAACCTTTATAATTCCTTTTTGTATAAACATAAATATGGAGAAGAAAAGAAATGCTGAGAAAATAGCGAAAAAAGTTAATGCTCCTTTTTTAAAAATAATGCATCCAATCTCAAAGCTTCCAAGAACCTTTGGCCAAAAAGCATCTGATAAATTAACAACTTGGGCAGGTAGCTGGACATTTATAATTTTCTTTTTAATCTTTCTTGGTCTTTGGGTGGCTGCGAATGTATATTTTTGGGTACAATATAAAATAGGAGAACCCTGGGACCCATATCCATTTATTCTATTAAATTTAGTATTATCCATGCTTGCTGCAATACAAGCTCCTGTTATTTTAATGTCTCAAAATAGAACAGGCCAAAGAGACAGGCTCGGAGCCCAATATGATTATGCTGTTAATAGAAAAGCTGAAAAAGAAATTCAAGAAATGAAAAAGCAATTAGATAGAATGGAAAGAAGCATGAGTCGAAGGAAGAAGAAATAAAAATGAATATTGAAACATTAACAAATCAAATAATTGACTTTTTTACACCCCAACCAAAAATAATAGATGAAAGAGAATTATATGGAGAATATTTTGGTAAAACGGATCTGTGGGTTGCAGTGAATAGAAAATATACTAGGGTTATTGCGATAGGAGAAACCTTAAAAGAAGCACAACAAGAAGCCCATGATTTAGGATATAAGTCATTTCATGTAACTCGTCCAGTAGAAACTCCCAAGAATCTTATTCTAAAATTAGCGTAATTAGTTTTCTAACCTATCATTTAATTCCCCTGAGATATTCTCAAGCATTAATTTCTTAACTTTTTCTCTATCTCTTGTTTTTGCCAATACCCATCCAAGTTTAACAAATGCTGTTTCTGCAAGCATATCTTTCAAATAAATAACACCTGTTTTTAATATCTCACGACCTGTTGAATAAACCAAAGGGTCTAATCTCCCATATATTGTTTGGGCAGCAGCGCACACAATCATTCCCTTGTCTTGAATCTCTTTTATTTTCTTTAACCAAGAATTTCTAGCATTGCGTGTTGGAACATGACCGAGTCCACTCATTTCAATAACAAGCCCCTTATACTTTTTCTTTTTATAATAATCAAGGATATCAGGATCTTGGCCAGGATAAACTTTAATAAGAGCTACTTTTTCTTCAAACTTTGATTCTACTTTAACTTTTTTATTATGTCTTAAATTATAATCTGAGATTTTCTCAATTCTGTCTGGAAATATTTTTGCAAACGGTTCTGCATTAATTGTTTTAAAGGCATCTCTACGAGAACTATGCATTTTTCTAACTTTTGTGCCTGGCATTGCATAGCAAAAATCATCATTTGTTGTTGCATGTCCTACTATCATAACCTCTGCCATATCAGAGATAGCTGCCAAAGCAGCACATTGTAAATTTAAATTTGCGTCACTCGAAGCTCTATCAATACTTCTTTGTGAATAAGTAAGAACAACTGGCTTTCCTAAATTTCTTAAGAAAAAACTAAGTGCAGCAGAAGTATAATGTAAAAAATCAGTACCATGAGTTATGACAATTCCCCTAATATTTGAATTATTCAAAAGTTTTTCAGCAACACGGGCAATTTTCTGCCAATCTTTAAAATCCATATCTTCTGATGGTTTCATAAAAGGAACTTCTACTTTCAGGACATTTACTTTTTCAAAAAGCTCTGGATAATATTTAAACAAATCTTCTGGGGATTCCAAAGGATCAACCCCCCCTGTTTTTGGATTATAACGAGAAGCAATTGTTCCCCCAGTAATAATCATTGCAATATTTGGTTTTTTCCTATCTTTTTTTATTTCAATATCTTCTCTTATATCTTCCCTTTTTTTCAAAATTTTTATATCGCGTATTTCTTTTTTAAGAATTCCAATATTATAACCAGAATCAAGCTTTAAAAGAACGATCCCTGATTCTCCACTAGGAGTTTCTAGAAAAATTCCTCTATAATCTTTTTTCATCAGAGAAACTTCGACAAAATCTCCTGGCTTAGCGTCTATTTTCATGTAATGGAAAAAGAAGGATTGTATAAAAAACTATTGATTAAAGTGCTGCAAGAACTTCTGCAATCATCCCTATTATAAATATTAAAGATATCACACCAATAATAAACCAATTTATTGGGAAAGAATATTCAGGATTTCTATTTCCCTTTTCTTTTGCTTTCTTAGCCATAAATAAAATTAAAATTCCTATTAATCCTCCTGAAACAACTCCGCCAATAGAAAGAAGTTTTGTAAAAGAAAAATAATCGAAAAACGTGACAATTAAAAAAAGGCCTATTGGAACAATAGAAGCAATAAACCACGCTTTCTTTTTATTATATCGTTCATCGTATTTAAGATTGTCTTCCAATGCTGTTCCCAATGCTAAATAAGAAGTAAACATGGTAAAAATTCCCATGACAATAAAAATAGGTCCTAATGCCAAAGTTGCGATCTCGGGTGTTTCTAAACCTTTAAATCCAACAATAACAAAGGTAAATAAAATATAAAAAATAACAGGTATGGCCATTCCTGTAATTAATGCTTTTTTCATGAGTTTTGTGTTTCTTTTCAACACCATGTTAACCTCTGGTATTGCAGAAAAAGAAAGCAAAGCAAAGAGAACAACTCCAAAAGGTAAAAATACATTACTCATATTAAAAGTAACTAGATTTGCTACATTAATGTCTTTTATAAAAACAAGAATAATTAAAGCAAGTAAAAATAAAATCATTGAAACCCCTATCTCCTCAAATTTCTTTAAAGATTTCATAGCTCTCCAAAGCAAAAAAGACATAAAAAATCCAAAACCAACCCCCAAAATAACAGCATAAGAAAGATTTCCAAAAATCAAAATACTTAAACTTTCGCCAATTCCAAATAAATAAGCAATAATTGCAGAATAAATTCCAAACACAAGTGCGAATTCTGCCAAGAATTTCCCTTTTTTCCCTAGATATTTTTTAGCATATCCTGCAATTTGATGTTTTCCTTTTGTCCGAAGAGAAACCTCGCCCAAATACAAATTTACAATTAAAAGCATGATTGCTATTAAAACAATATAAAATAATGTGATGAAAAATCCTGCTTGGGCAGCTACATAGGGTATACCAAGTACTCCTGCACCAATGCAGGTCCCTACAATAATGGATGTTGCAATAAAAAACTTCTTTTTTTCTTCCCTCATTTTCCAAATTATTTTGATCTAAATTTTGTCTAATCTTTTTCTAAAAGATTATGGGCTTAGGAGGATTCGAACCCCCATCAAACGGGCCGAAACCGTTTATGCTATCCATTACACCATAAGCCCTATAGAGACAACCAGGGTTTTCTTTATTAAGTTTTCCTTAAAAATTTCTATAAAGTTAGGTTTTTATATGTTAAGATTCTAATAAAAAAGAGGAAAAAGAAAATGGCTTTGAAAAAACATCACAAATGGCTTATTGGAAGTTTTAGCTCTATTGTAATTATATTTATGGTTGTCATAGGAGTACTACTCTATTCTTTATTTGTCCAACAAAGTTTAAATTATAATACTTTAAATGATAAAATGATGGGATTACAAATAGACACACAAACCAAATTAAATATAATAACAGAAAATATCATGAATCTTGAACAAAGTTTATCACAGACACAAACAGGTTTACAAGAAAGCCAAAGAGAACTAGATTTATTAAAAGCATCTGCAGGTGAAGATTTCTCAGGAATAGTTGAAGAAGCGAGGAAGTCTGTAGTAACAATAAAGACAGCTTCTGGACAAGGAACAGGGTTTATAATAAACAGCGACGGATATTTAGTAACAAATGCCCATGTGCTTGCAGATGAACAAAGCTATCTTGCCGAAAATATAATAGCAATAACATACGAAAAAGACACCATTACTGCAGAATTTATAGGATATGATGGGGAATTAGATATTGCATTGCTAAAAATAAGTGGAGATTATAATAGACTAAGATTTGGAGATTCAGACGATGTACAAGTAGGTGAAAAAGTTATTGCGATAGGAAATCCACTTGGTCTACAATTTTCTGTAACAGAAGGTATTGTATCTGCGATACATAGACCTGGAATAAATAATATTGAAGCGTATATTCAAACAGATGCGGCCTTAAATCCAGGTAATTCAGGAGGACCACTTATTAACAAACAAGGAAAAGTTATTGGGATAAATAATTTTAAGATAAGTGCAGGAGAAAGTCTCGGATTTGCCCTTGAATCAAATTATATAAAAGATGTTATCAATGATATAGCGTTAGAACAATTAAATCAAACATTACTAGTATAATGGCTAAAAAAAGTAAAGAAGGTTTAACAGAAAAAAAAGATGAGAATTTTTCAGAATGGTATAGCCAGGTACTTCAAAAAGCAGAAATAGTGGACATAAGATTAGGTATAAAAGGATTTATTATTATTAGACCTTGGGGAACGCTAACAATTGAAAATATGTATGATCTTTATGAGGAAGAACTTCAAGAAAAGGGGCACAAACCAACAATAATGCCTTCTGTAATACCTGAATCAAATTTAAACAAAGAATCAAGCCACATAAAGGGATTTACCCCTGAAGTTTTTTGGCTTAAAAACACACAAGGGGAAGAAAAACTAGCATTAAGACCTACTAGCGAAACACTCTATACTCCCATGTTTGCTCTTTGGGTTAGAAGTCATCGAGATCTTCCATTAAAATTATATCAAAGAGGTTCTGTTTTTAGACATGACACAAAAGCAACGCGACCTTTAATTAGGGGAAGAGAATTTAATTGGATAGAGGCGCATGATGCATTTGCAACAAAAAAAGAGGCAGAAGCACAAGTTCAAGAAGATATTCAAATCACTGAAAAAATAATGCATCAAAAATTTGGGCTACCTTTCTTAGCAATAAAAAGACCGGAGTGGGATAAATTTGCAGGAGCAGAATATACTATCGGGTCAGATGTTTTAATGCCAGATGGAAAATTAATCCAACAACCTTCGACACATTTAATGG